>Ga0129333_10004187_pt1 | contig 13503 bp, 4 predicted proteins | sample CPB6_08_DNA_FD_94474 | JGI IMG/M metagenome (GOLD analysis project Ga0129333, IMG submission 94474) | Freshwater to marine salinity gradient microbial communities from Chesapeake Bay, USA - CPBay_Sum_0.6_0.8_DNA | ecosystem: Environmental > Aquatic > Marine > Coastal | place: USA: Chesapeake Bay... | reverse complement strand
TACATATGGTATTTCATTAGTCAAATTACTGTTCAGTGGAGCGGCTGATAACGTATATCCTTGATTTTGAGCACCTAATTCATTTTGTGTTTTAGTAGATTCTCTCCCCTGAACCTCCCACAAAAGTACTGGTTTATATACAAAGTTATTATATTGATCTAACCTTAATGCTGCATCTGTAGTTCCAATAGATCTTTGAATATATCTAGTTGTATAATTTATTGTTCCAGAGTTGTATATTCTTTTTTCTTGTGTTGCTAAATTAATAATGTTGGGCAGATTTTGTCCATCAATTTGTCCATAAAGTGTTGAATCAGTAGCACGAGTATCCTGACTTTCTGGCAATAAATATTCTTTTGACATTACTATAAAATTATTATATTCATCGAAAAACATAGCACTTTGACTTGCTACTGCTAACTGTTGCAAAACTTCTGCACAATTTTGATCTGGAGCAACAAAAAAATATGGAATAATTATTTCAGGAATATTTTCAATTCTTCTAAATACAATATTATCAAAACCAATATAATCAAGCAAAAGCATTACAGCATAACTTAAAGAAACTTCTGTCATAAGTAATTGTGGGGCTGGATGTGATTCGAGAAAGAAAAAGAAATCCCTTAAATTTATACCTAATATGCCACCTGGCTCAATGACTTGAGGAAAGCCTAAGGTATTGTACATTGTTTTTACTGGAATAAAATAATCGTAGCCACCGACATTCCTAGTAATATCATAAAATAAAAATTTTGCTGGGATACTAAGGTAATTAGCAATAATACTTCCTTGCCTTGTATCAAAATCAAAAGTATTGTTTTCGTTAAACGAAGAGTCAACATCAAATATATTGATTGATCCTATTGAAGCGGCGAGCATTCCTACTGGAATAGATCCGTTACCAAGATCTGACATTGTTTTTGTTATTGAAAAATCTGAAACAGATTTACTAATATCTGCTACAAGTCTTGGAGAAAATTCAATTAAATCAAAAGTACAATTACCCTTATTCATTGTTTCAACAACTATTCGAATACCGCCAATAAACTCAAACTCTCTGTATACTGGCTGATTGTTAATATTAAAGTAATAATCAGGGTTTGCAAGTTGTGTTACAAACTTGCTATTATAATTAATAGTTTCATCAGAAATATCCCACCTATATTCTGGAATAAATGATTGCCATGAATCTCCATAATAAATATACATAATTCCTAATTCATGATCTGATTCTTTCACTAAATATGTATAGCCAATTGGTGCAACTTCGGGCAATAGTGTTGCACTACCAATTTCTTCAGCAAAAATAAAGTAACTTTTATATTCATCTGGAATAACAAGTCCATATGATATTTCTATATAACCATCTGGACCAATGACTGGGTTATCATTTTCATCTAAACTATTTTCATCAAATGAATACAAGATCTCCCAACTATCGTCTTTCAATGCTTCAATTCTCCACCTAACTGGAGTTGTTGCATTATCATATCCAAATAGCGGGTCTGGAATTTCTTGATCGTTATAGCGTAATGTTCCTAAGTCTACCTCGCCAACATTTGTTTGCATTTTTACAACAATTTTATTTGTTGGCAATACATTTTTATATACAACAAATGGAACTGCATCTTCTATATAATGCAACCCATTCGCCTCAGTAAAAGAAACTCCTCTTTCTACCTGTCTTAATTCTTGAGTTGCAGCATTACCAATTCTTGGTGTTGGAATACCATATTCTGTTCTATACGAGGTCCAATATTTAAACTGATCATATTTTGATCCCATATAGTATCTTGGTCGTCTTGCACTATCTGCATTAGCATTATCTAAATATTGATTTTGTCCAGGTGCAGCGCCAGGTGTTCCCAAATATAATAATTTATTTATTCCAGACCTCGGTCTATATGGTTTAATACAATCATCTAAAGAATATAAAAGTTTAAATTTCTCTTTTGCTGTTGTAAATAATGTAGGTTGATCATTATCATCAAAGCCACTTTCAATAACAACATCTGAATCAGTTGCACCAGTATAGTAATTACCTAGATCTGCCTCATCATAGTTTGCAGGTAATAAATAATACTCTGACGAAGAGTATGTTGGTCGGTATCTATAGTTACCCAATTTTTTAATATTTTCTGTATCATTTAAATTCCATTCTACATATACAGCAGATTCAATTTGAATAGTATGAGAAGTTTTTAAATGATTGTCAAGTTCTTCTGATTGAAACATTATACTTCTTCCATAGATAGACTAATATTCCAAAAATCAAAACCGCTTGGACCACTTGACCATGTGCTGGCACGTTTTTCTACACTATAATCAAATGATGAAAAGTACATCTGTAAAACCTGATTATATTTTCCTAATCTATTATAATTTTCATAGCCGTTAATTCTAAACTTATCATATGCTAGAAATACCCAAAATGGACCAGGATGACTTTCATACCAGGAAAGCATGTCTACCCCGCCTGCGGCATAGTCAACAGTATATGATGTATAGTATGCTGTAATAATTTCTCCATTTGGATCAAACTCAACAGATGCAGAAAATGCCCTAGAAGGCATTCTGCTCCAAGATGTAGACAAACTAAGTTTATCGGCAATATGATATGATCTCATATTACCATTAACCATTCTTTGTCTATTCTCAATTCTTTGTTGACTTAATGAAATTTCTGAACGATTATGGTCTGAAAGAATAATAAAATCAGTTCCCTCGTTGCCATTTGGAATATATGCACCATTCGATAATGTACCAGAATTGTTAGACCATATAATGGCTTGAGGACGAGTACCGCCCTTTAAGTATTCCATGCGTCGTTGCATATAGGCGCTAGTAGGCACGATTACCTCTTATCTGCATATTTTGCATTTCCTTGATTTTCATAATTGCTCTTGTTGCAATTTCATCTGCTGAAGCATTAGTGCCTGCTACATTAACATTGACACTATAATTATTATACACTGGGGCATCCATTTGTATATTGCTACTTTCATTAAATTTAGGAGTTACGCCGCCAAAAGTTTTAGGAACATTATATCTTGGGCTGCCTGCTTTAAAAGCACCCATATTAAGACTATTAAGCATTGGTATGCCATACTTATCTACCGCTGCCTTACGAATAATAAACTCTCCAGGGGTAAGCATGGCTGGTATAGAATCTCTTCCTCCAGATCCTAATACATAATTTCCAGCAGCATATTTCTTTGCCATATAACCACCAGCATATTTTCCAGCAATGTTTGATGATAGTGACTTAAATTCTTCTTCTCCTCTTTTTCTTGCTGCTGCAACTGCTGCATTTCTTGTATCAATAATGGTTTTTCTTCTAGAATTATAATCAGCAACTTTACTTGCAAATGTGTCAGAAGTATCTCCCTTTATCCATTCTGGCCTCTTTAAATTATCTAATTGAAATTTCATTGCTTTATTAGCATCTTCAATTTGACGAGTAACATCATACCAAGTATTTGCTAAATTACCAACTTGATCGTTAACAGTTACTGCTAAATTACCTTGCTCTTCTATAATTCTTGCTCTTTCTATATCTAACTCTAATTGTGCTGCATAATTTTCAAATTCTTGTTCTTTAGTGTTAAGAATTTTTTGCTCAGTATTTAAAGCAGATTGAACTGGATCTAGTCTTGTATTTTGAATATTGAGGATTTCAGTTTCTCTATTATAAATATCATCATTAACTTTTTGAATTGATAAATCAATTTTATATATTTCATCTTTTAGTGGCAATATATCTAGATTTCTTTTATAAATAGCATCTTCAATAAGTTGTGTTTTTAAACTAGTTTGATATGATTGCTCTTTAATAGCATTAATCTGTTCTTCTGCCTGTTGTCTAGTTAAACCGCTTTCTGTTCTTAGCCCAGCAATTTGATTTTCCATGCCTTGCTGTAATGCCTGCCCAGTTTGTTGTTGAGCAAAACCTATTTGACTTTGTTGCATTTGTTGTGCAGCAGCGGTAGCCTCATAGATATCACCAGTAGCAAGTGCTCTGGTAATATTTAATTGATTTTGTTGTTGTTGAGTAATTTGTTCATTAATTGAACGAATCTTTTCAAGGGCCTGAGTTCTTTTATCATATGCATCACGAATTTTTTGTTCTTGTTGACCCATAATTTCAATTTCATGACTTAGAGCATTAGCAACTCTATTTCTAATTTCATCTTCTCTTCTTAAAACATCAATACGTCGTTGATCAAGTTCATTTTGATATTGAATAGCATCAATTTGACGTTGAATCATTTCTTTTTTACGTTCTAAACCTCGTATTGTTTGCCTATCTTTATTGTTAAGTTTTTCTATTGCATCTATCTGCTCATTAATTGCATCAAGTTGATCTTCTAATAAATTAATTTTTTCTTGATGTGCAATAATATCTGGTCTAACTGCAAACTCTCTTTTTTCAAGTTCTAATTGTTTTTCTTGATATGATAATGGATCTAATACATATTGCATAATTTTTTCATTATCAACTTTTGTTTTAATATCAATAAGAATTTCTCTTTTTCTTTTTTTGGTTGTTCTTGGATCAGCATATTCAGCAGATAGTCTTTCATCTTGTGCTAAAGTATTTAAAACATCAGAACTAATGTTTGGATTAGTAATTCTTGCTTGAGCAATTGCACTTGTAGTAAGTTCTGTTGCTCTACTTAAACCTATAAGTTCACTAGATGCTTGAGCACCCATACCCTTAATATATCCAAAACTAATTTGCTCTCGTAATTTTTTATTTTTCTTTAATGCATTTAAAATTTTTCTTGCTTCTTCTGAACCTTGATTAAGAATTGAAGTAATTAAACCTTCATTTAAATTCATTTTTCTTAATTGATCTGGAATGCTATTATTGTATATTGCTTCTTTAATAGATCTTGATAATTTATTTGCTTCACCTTTATATTTTTTCATTAAATCGGCAAAGTTTGTGTATAGTTTTAGTTGTTCTTTAACACTATTCAACAATTGTTTTATTGATGAAACTTTCTTTTCTCCACCACTGCCGCTGCCTGCGCTATCTGTTTGATTTTCACCTGCACCACCATATTCAGCACCTCTTGCTGTTGCACCAGCACCTCCTTCTAAAGCATTGGCTGCTGATTCTAAAGTATTGGCCTCTTCTAATAATGCTGCACCAATTTGTCCAGATACTTTGCTAGCAGTATCCTTTAAAATTTTTGCCTTATCTCTTAAATCATTAGCCATAAATCTCATATAAAATGCTTGAACCATTGTTTTTGGTGGTAAAGCCAATATTTCTTCTTCAGTCATTCCAGCCGCTTTAGCAAATTCTGGTAATTCATTTTGTAATTGTTCTGGAGTTATCTCTACTCCCTCTGCATTAAGAACTTTATTGACAACTGTAAATGTTCTTTCAAGTTTTTTATCTTTTGGACCTTTATTAATTGAATTTATTTCTTTTGAATATTTTTTCAAACTACCAGACAGGGTATCAGTTGCTTTTGCTGCTTTAAGAATTCCTTGTGTACCCGACTGATCTATAAGGGTAACCACATCTATGTTTAAATTTTGAAGATCTGTTAAACTTTTTGCAAAATTATCAAGATCTGGTATTGTCATACCTGCTAATTCAACAGCAATTTTCTTATAAATATCTGGAGGAAGATCTCTAATCTTAGTTAAAACATCTCCATAGGTAATGACTTGATTTATTGGCATTCCCTCTATTTCTGTATTAAATATTGTTAATATTTCTGGATTGTCTGCTAGTTGTGCTGCAAGCATATTAAGTTTATTGGCTCTTTCAAGATCACCTTTTATTTGTAAATCAACAATTGTCCCTAAAACTCTATTTGCTGCTCCTGGAGTTTTTTCTTCTGCTCCTTGAAGAATACTTAATGCTAATGGATCAATTCTTCCTGATGCTAAATCAACAAGGAATTTATATTCAAAAGTCTGTGCTTCAGCAGTGCTTAAATTTTGTCCAGTTGTTTGAGTAAACATTTTTCCAAGAAATCCTCCTTGAGAAATACTATTAACTTTTGCATTAGGCCCAGCGATCGTTCTTACTCCAGTAAGCAATTCTTCGGCATTAAGTCCAGGAGCCATTCCCTCAACAAGTTGTCTTACACCAGTTAATCTTTCTGCTCTTCCTGTTTCTTGTCCATATAATGTTTGATACTCTAAATTTCTTCTTTCACGAACAGCAAGATCTTTTTGTTGCTGTAGTTCGTCTTTTTGACGTATAGCAAATCTTCTTTTTGTTTCAAGTTCTTGTTTTTTAGTTAAATTCTTTTCTGATTTTATTTGATCATCTAAAGATTTAATTAGATCATTTTGTGCCATGATTTGATCATCATAAGAAGAAACTATTGATTTACCATTTTCTATTACTGCTTGAGTATATGAAACATTTGCTTCAACCATTGCATCATATTCTCCAGAATATAAAAATCCTAAACCTAAAACATTATCTGTCCATGAGTCACCATATGCTTTTGCTGATGATTCAGCATTTGCTGCAAGAGTTTTTTCATCTGTTTCAATACTTGCTTTTATTTGACCTATAATTTGTATTGGAGTATTAGTAACATCATCTCCATTTGGAGCAAGAATTCTGTCAATTTGAGCAATAACTCCTGCGGTAATATCTTGTCTACCTAATGATTCAGTTAGAGCGGCTCCAATTGATTTTGCCTCAGTTGCTGTCATGGCACCACTAATTACTGCCTGAGATAACTGTGTTCCAAGATTTCTTGCAAACCCTACACCATTTTTTTCTAAAAGAAATGTTGCATCTTCTTGCATTTTTTTACCTGCATCAGTTTTAAGGAATTCTTTACCAACTCCCAATTCTCTTCTAGAAAGTCCAGAAATTTTACTCATTTTATTTTCTTTACGGCGTTGAGCATATGTCTTTGTACCAAAAACGTCTGCAATTGCCTGTTGTTCTTTTTGAGTTGTTGTTAATGCATCAGCATATTTTTTAGCACTTTCCATAGTATTATCTAATCCCTTTTTAAGTGCTACAAATCCTGCTGTTAATGCAAGAATTCCTACAGTTACTCCTGCGATTATTGGATGTGCTTTAACTAATGGTGCAATCATTGGTGCTATAGATACAACAGTTCCTAGACCCATCATTCCCATGCTTGCTGCCATTGGGTCCATACCCATGAATTTACCACCTTCACCAGCACTCATCATAGGAACCATAGAACCCATCATTAATGCTCCACCTATTGTTCCACCAAGCATTCCCCTGCTCATACCGCCCATACCTTGTTGCCTCTGCATTGCTGCTTGCTCTTGTCTTGCTAATTTTAGGGCCTGTTGTCTACCCTGTTGTCCAGTTAAACCTCTTTCTTGCATAATTTGTCTTGCTCTAATTGAAACATCTGAATATGTAGATTGCCTTCCTGTAACTGATGAAGAAATGCGAGAAACTGGTTGACTCATTTTTTGTTGTCTGTTAGTCTCTCCTGTTTGCTTAGGACGCCTAGTAGTTATTGTTGGTCCAGTATATCTAAATCTTCCTCTGTCTCTATATAAATCATATCCACCCAATCTTCTTTCTCTTAAAATGGCTTTAGTCATTCCAGCAAGGTAACCAGTTTCTGTTCTTGCACCAAAAATATTTCTTTTTCTTCCTTGTGATTGTGCAATTCTTGATGCTGCTTCATCCATTGAAGAAACTCTTTCAAGTACTCTAGCAGATGCTGCTGTAATTGGATGTTGACCCTTAGCAAAATTTGTTAATTCTTGTTGTACACGAGCAAGAGATAGGCCAGTTGATTTTGATATTTTTTGTAATGTCTCAGTATTTTTTAACATATTTTTTGACACAGTTTTTACTCTGTTCATATAATTATTAACTGCCTGTAAATCTGGAGAAAGATTTTTTGCTACCCAATTTTTTAATGGTCCAACTGGTGGAGCAACAATATGAGCAGCAACTTTTTTTAATGCATTTGTTAATTGATCTCCAGTTGCATTCCATCTTTTGGCTGCCTTTGTTGCTGCCTCAGATTCTGCTGCTCTTGTTCTCCATTCCATTTGTTTTGTTTGATTAGCAAATTGAAGTGGCGCACTATATCCTGTACGAGAAGATTCAATAGTGTCGCCACCATTATTAAATCCTTTAATAGTTCCATTATTAATAGCATGAAGAAGATTAAGATTACTTTGAGTGGCTTCTTTATTTACCACGAATTCCCCAGGGGTAAGCATAGCAGGAACAGTATCTTTATTCCCCATTCCTGGAACTATATTGCCGTCAGCAAATTTCATTGGAACAATTCCACCAGAATTTAATGTTGCACCAAACTCACTTCTTATTTTTGCTTCATTTGCATTCCGTAATGCGTTACTTTGATCACTTTGACTCCATTGAGAATTTATTCGTGAAGTGCTTGCTGACAAAGCCTCTTTTTCTTCAATCAATTGTCTCATTTTTAACAATAATTCTCTTTGTTCTGGTGTTGCAGAAGGAAGCAAACTATCTATTGCTTTTAATCCAGAACCTTTATAAAAAAGATTTCCTTCTGTTGCTTGCTTCATTTTAATATAATCGCTAAGGTCTTGTTCTTGTTGTGTAGTTAACGTTCTTTTAATAGGAACTGGATCATATGCGATAGTTACCGTATGATACTTATCGCCACCCTTTCCAGCATATCCACCACCAGTATGTCGTATTCCTTTCTTTCCAGTTCCTCTTACCATATCTACCCACATTTTTTGTGAGGCAGCATCCCCACCACCGATCTTAAATATTGCTTCACGCACATCATCTATAATTGCAGTTTGACGGCCTTGTATTGCTGCGTTTGCATTAGCATTAGTCAAAATTTCATCAAAAGTTGGAAGATTTGGATTTCCAGCCCTTAAGTTATCATATTGCCTTTTTAATGATCTTGTAGTTTGATTTGATAATTGTTTATCAACATTTAAAAAGTCTTTTACTCTAACCTTATAAGCATACTGTGTGGGACTTACATCTGCCTCCCCAGGTTTACTTACTAAATAACTTGATGAAACATCTCTTCTTTCTGTTCCATAAAATCCAACACCCTTAAGATTTTTTCGATTTTGATCTGAATAATTTATGTCTGGCCTTAAAACATCATCTACTATTGGAGTTCCTGTGCTGTGCCACATAACAGTTTCTCCACGACCTGGCAATAAACCCAATCTTGCTAAAAGTTTATTATTTTCTGATTTTTGAACTTGACTGCTTACTTCCCCGTAATGAGAGGTTGCTCCTGGTAGATTAATTCTTCGCTCTAATGGTTCAAGTAATACTCTAGAAAGTTGTTGTCCTTGCTCTCCTTGAAAAAGTTTTTGCTGAAGTTTTTCTAAAGTACTATCTATTTTTGCTATTCTTTTTGCATTTCCTCTTTTTTTCCTATCAACACTTTTCTCCATTGGTCTAAGCAAAGATATAGCCTCATCAACAGTTGATGCTTCTGTTAAACCAAGTCTTGCAAAAGATCTTGTCATTAATGCTGGAGGTATTCCATAAAAACTTCTACTTTGAGAAACTTGTCCACCAGGGGGGGCGTATCTTAATCCATTGATAATACCGCCTTTATTTCTATATTGAACTACTGCCCCGCCTGTAGCCATTTTAATGGCTCTAGTAGAATCAGTCTGAACACCAACAATTCTACCGTCTGGCATTCTAACTAATGCCGATGCTTTTCTTTGTCCAGAATGATAATATAAAAATGGTTGATCTTCGGTAGGCAGTCCCATTTTTGCCGCCTGTACTCTTGCATCTGCTACGCTAGATGCTCTAGGAGCACCTTCTGGAATGCCAAATTTTATTCTAGTAAAAGCATCTTCTCTTGCTGAAGAAATTGAAGAAACAAATTTTTTTTGTAATTCTAAATCATTTTTTAATTCTTTTGTCATTCTTTTTTCTGCTTTATTAAACGCTTTTGCAAGATCATCATCAAACATTGGATTTTTTTTGATTTTTCCAATCTCTTCTGATAAAATTTTTCTAAATGTAACATTGGTTCCTTTAGGTAGTGATAATTTTTCAAAAAGTCTTGGAGTTTGTTTTGTACTTGCAACTCTTGCAGAAAATATTTTAGGATCAAGACCTTGACCAACAATTTGTCTCAGTGCTTGATTTTCTAAATCTGATACACCCAAGGTTAAACGGGAAAGAGCAGTTGCCTGAACACTTTGTGGATTAGTCTTATAAAATTGTGCTTCCGCTGGCCTTAGTAAAGATAATGCTTCTTTTTCTTTCATAATTCGTGATTCTGTAGCATGAGCAAATTGAGTCTTTCTTCCAGAAAACCTTTTCATTGCCGCGACTATTCCGCCAACATTATATCCTGATACACTACCATCATTAATTGCTCTAAGCAATGGAAGATTTTCTCTAGTAGCCTTTTTATTTATAACAAACTCTCCTGGAGTAAGCATTGCAGGAACGGTATCAGTATTTCCTGATCCTGGAATTGTACCGCCCTGATTTCTTCTTACTGGTGTCCTCATTCCACCCCTACCACCTGGCATTGGAGCATCACCAACACCACGCATTGCTCCTCCAGCAATACCTGCCGCGATAGCGAATCTTTCATATTCTTTTGTTAAAACAGTAACGGCTCTTCTTTGTAACTGTAATGTTCCATTAAGAATTGTACCAGCAGAGTTCAAGGAATTTGTAGCAGCAGTTGCCTCTAATTCAGCATTTGCTACATAATTAAATGCTTCACCATCTCCTCTTAAACGTGCTAAATTTCTTCTAAAAAACTGCATACCTTTTATAAGATTTGCAATACCATTACCAACTAAACCAATACTCATTAAGAAAATTGGTCCAATGCCTGCTAGTGCCGCAGTAATAACCGCTACTGCATTTTTTACCCCATCTGGTAAATTATTAAATGCTTCAGCAAATTTAGTAACCATACTAATTATTGGAGTCAATCCTTTAAGAAATGCTTCTCCAAGTGGTGCAATAGAAATTTTTAATTGTTCCATTGCTGCTTGAAACTTTACAGTAGTAGATTCAGATACTGTACTTAATTCTTTATTTGCTACATCTGCTAATTCTTGTGCAGACATTTTAGCAAGTTCCATTGCTCTAGCAGCCTGACTACTATTTTTTGCTATATTGCTAAACAATGCTCCCATTCTTGCATATTGATATTTACCAAAAACTTTTTCAAGAGCCTGTTGTCTTTCAAATTCACCAAGAGAATTGAGTGCCTGACCAAATGTAGTAACTACTCCCATTATGTCGCCCTTATTGGTTTGCACTATTTTTTCAATATTTATTCCAAGTTCACCTAAAAATTGTTTTGCAGCCTTAGTTGGATTAATTAATGATGCAAGACCTGATTTTAATGCGTTTGCACCATTTTCTGCACTTACCCCACCCTCACGCATTGCTGTCATAAATACTGCTAAATCTTTAACATCCCCACCCAATCCTTTAATTACTGTTGCAACTCTTGGAACTGCTAAGGTCATATCATCAAGTGTTAAAATTGTTTGATTTTCAACAACGTTAAGATAGTCAATTGCTTCAGCAAGATTTTCACTGCTTATGCTAAAGGCTGATTGTAAAGAAATAGTAGCATCTAATGCTTGATTATAATCAATTTGACCTAAAGTAGCAAGTCTTAAAGTTTGTTCTGTTGCAGCAGTTAAATCCTCATTTTTTGCACCAGTTGCTGCTGCTCTTGCACCAATATTAATTGTTTCTTGTAAAGCAATGCCATACTTAGTATATTCTTTGCCGAGTGCTTTTAATGCGTCAACATTAGCATTAATTTCTGTTGTAGTAGTATTTAAATCTCCATATACTCTTTTTAATGCAACTGTTGCTTTATCAATTTCCATAAAAGTTTTTGCTGCCACTGTTCCAAGTGCAGCCAAAGGTATAGAAAAACCAACCATAAGTTGACGACCAGCCCACTGTGTATTCTTTCCCCAGTTAAGTAGTTTAGTGGAACCATCATCAATCATTTTATTAAAAAGTTGTTGACGTTGTGTAGCAATTGCTAAATCTGTTGCATATCCTCTACCTAGACCTGTTGGTGTTGCAGCAATTGCTTTTGATACACCATCGACTGTTTTACCAAGAGCGATATACTGAGTATTAATTTTTTTTACTCTGGACTCAGCAACCTGCTGCATGGTATCAAATTCTTTTTTAAATACCTTACTCATCCCTGGTAATTGAGAAGCAGCATATCTAGTATATTCACCTAAAGAAAATTTTCCTCTATCTAATTGATCACTAAACCTAGAAACAGTTGTTTGAGCATTAACTATTTTTGCATCAAATAAACCTGTTGTTTTTATTCCATCAAAAAGCGCTTTATTTAAAGCCTGCTGACTCCTTGCAGCATTTGCATTACTTTCAGCAACAGTTCTCTGAAAACTATTTATTTGTGCTTCAAGTTTTCTAAGATTAGAAAGGGCGGTGCTAGAATCAATATTAATATTAATATTAGCATCTACAACTGACATTTACTAGTTCACCTTTTTAAATTATACCACTTGATAAAAATTATTTATCAATTTTTTCATACTCTAATCCCATTCCTATTCCAAATCCTGCCCTAGTAGCATTAACTCCTTGAAGAGAAACAATATCAGAGGCATTATTTGTTGCACCACCGCTAAATACCTTTGCCTTCATATTTTCCCATGCGTTTCCTACATCTTCTTCTTTTGTATTATTATTGTCAATGTCAATTCCTTGAATTGCTGCCAAAAATTTTTTATCTTCATGTTCTTTTTCTCTTTTGGCGACGAGGATGGAAAGTAGTTCTGGCATTGAAAGATTGTTTTCTAACTCTTCAAAATCTTTCCATATACCTAAAAGATATATTTCAGACTCTAATTTTGCTAAATCTAAATCTACCCACGAATCCCCGCCGCTAGCACGTTTCCCTGATCATCTAACTTAATGCCAGCGGCTACCTCAATCACCTTATATACAGTAGGTAAATCAATGTTATCTTCCAATTTTTCCCTATCTTCAGCAAGTTCTGGGCTATATTGCCTCATAGCAATCATTGCACAATCCATAAGTACATTCATTGAGGCTTCATTGCTATCTGCTACCTCAGAGATTCCTTCAAACTTTTTCATAAATTCACGTAAAAGTGAAATTTTTAATGGACGCATTTTAATCTTTGATCCATCAATAAGTTCAACTTCTACAGTTTCATATACAGTACTAGCCATTTTTATTCCTTTCATAAAAGTAGTAAAAGTATTATAGCATGACAAAGCCCCGCTCAAAATTGAACGGGGCAATGTCTATTTAGTTATTAGGAACCACTAGCAACGGTACGATCAACAATTCTTCCGTATGATCCATTATTGGCTGGTAGCAAACGGAATGAAACCTCAAACATTGATGGCTCATCACGCTTTGCTGATACAGTTACGTTATCAATAGATAGTACACGGTAAGCAATGTAGATTCTTTCTACATACTCTCCTGGATCACAGTCACCAGTTCCTGGTCCTACAGCAACAAGACCT
>Ga0129333_10004186_pt1 | contig 13504 bp, 12 predicted proteins | sample CPB6_08_DNA_FD_94474 | JGI IMG/M metagenome (GOLD analysis project Ga0129333, IMG submission 94474) | Freshwater to marine salinity gradient microbial communities from Chesapeake Bay, USA - CPBay_Sum_0.6_0.8_DNA | ecosystem: Environmental > Aquatic > Marine > Coastal | place: USA: Chesapeake... | reverse complement strand
TCAATTATGACCGCGGGGAATGCGTGGATGCTGAGGCCCTCGATGTCGCGATGGGCACCGGAAAGGTACGACATGCCGCAATCGACGCCGACCTGTTTGTAAGCGAGACGTCTGGCGAATTGTTTGGACCCATGGTCCCCTACCTGCCTCTGGCAAGAAAGTATCCAGATCGGGTGGAACTGCTGCCGCATGCCGCTGCCGATACCGAACATGTCTCGCGAGTTGAAGGTGCCAAGCAAGCAGTCGATCAGATAACCCGCGCGATCCGTTTCGGCGAGGTCATCAATCTGAAAGGGGAACTTCCGCCCAGATACAGCCTTGCCGGACCGCTGACGGTCGCAGGCGTCGGAAAGTGTTCGGCACAGACTCTCGCAAGAGCACTGACCACAGAACTGATGGTAGAGAAGGCAAGGGCTCAGAGCGAGGCCATGACGGCCATTTGGGGTGCGCTCGCCGCCGCGACTACCGACAATAAGCGGCAGCAGCTCATTGAGCGTCATGGCGCATCGCTTGTCAGAAATTTCAACGCCTATGCCAGCCTCATGCGCGAACTTGGCCTCGAAGGCCCCTATGCCTGAGGAAGTGCTTTCTCAACAAGGCGCGCCCAGAACGCTGGTCCCTTCACGAGAAGCGCGTCATTGAAATCATAACCAGGGTCATGGAGCATAGGCCCCGGACCCGCCCCTAGACCGAAATAGCAGGATGGCACCACTTCCTGCATGGCGGAGAAGTCTTCTGAAAACATGAATGGCCCCCGCATGTCGACTTTCTGGGGATCCTGCCCCATGTCGAGGGCAACTGCCCGTACAAGAGCCGCCTCATCGGCTGTGTTGACGCCTGCAGGATAGCTCCAGCTATCTATGCCCATGTCCACTTCGGCAGTGCATCCAAAAGAACGTGCATGCGCATTGGACATATCCCGGATGCGACCCATGACCATCTCCCGTGCCGGCCGAGACACGGTGCGAATTCCAACAAGCAGTTTTACCTCCGCCGGAATCACCGTTGCCATGGACCCACCGTTGATCGCTCCCACCGTAACAACGACAGGTTCATGGGGATCGTTATTGCGCGACACGATCGTCTGGAGGGCAAGAACGAGACTCGATGCGGCAACTATAGGATCGGCCGATCGGTGGGGCAGAGCACCATGGCCGCCGATGCCCTGAATAACAATCGTCAGCACATCGCAAGAGGCCGTGATCGGCCCCGGCTTCACGAGGATCTGCCCCTCAGGCTCTCCCGGCAAGTTGTGAAGGGCAAACAGACGGTCGCACGGGAAACGCTGAAAAAGGCCATCTTCCATCATGCGAAAGGCACCGCCTTCATCTTCCTCCGACGGCTGGAAGATCAAGTGGACGATCCCGTCGAAGTTACGATTTTCAGACAGATATCGAGCAAGGCCAAGAAGCATGGTCGTGTGCCCGTCATGGCCGCAGGCGTGCATCTTTCCAGCATAGCGAGAGGCGTAAGGACGATTGGACTGCTCCTGGATCGGAAGCGCATCCATATCCGCCCGGATGCCAATTGACCGATTGGACGAACCGTTGCGGATTGTGCCCACGACGCCAGTCTTGGCAAGACCCGTCGACACCTCAAAACCCAACCGAAACAGTTCATCAGCGACTATCTTGGCAGTGCGGATCTCCCCGAACAGAAGCTCCGGATGGGCGTGCAAATCTCGCCTGATGCGAGTCAGGTCCGGCAAATGCCCTTGGAGAAACTCTTCGATCATCGCTTCTGAGGCACCATTCTCTCAACTGCTCCAAACGCCCACACCGCAACGAAGGTCAGACACATGTAAATGACCGCAAGCAACATGAGCGGCTCGTAGACTATGTACGTGTCTTGTGTTATGCGATTTCGAACGACGCCTGCGAGATCCATCACCGTCACGGTCATCGCTAGTGGTGTCGATTTGAGTTGCAAAACAACCTCTCCTGCCAGTGTGGGAAGCACCAGTCGGACCGCCCGTGGCAGCCAGACCCGTGTCAAGACCTTCCATGGAGACATACCGAAGGCCCTTGCCGCTTCGAGTTCCCCACGCGGAACGCCAAGAAAAGCGCCCCGCATGATCTCACCCTCATATCCCGCAAAAGACAGCGTAAATGCAAACAGAGCATACCAAAACGCATCAAGGCGGATGAGCCACATGAAGTCTTGCCGGAAACCCGGATAATACTGAGCTATCTGCGGAAACAAGGACCCGAAGCCGTAGTAGATCAGCCACACTTGAAGGAGGAGTGGGGTACCGCGGATCACCGTGCAGAACCCTCTCGCAATTGCACCCAGCCACCTTGGACCGGTCACCTGTACAAGACCAATCGGCACTGCAAGGATGATGCCCAGAATGCTGGAGACCACCCACAGCAGAACGGTCAGCCACAATCCCTTCAGTAAAAGAGGATAGTATTTTTCAATCCAGTCCCAGCGAGAGGCTGCAAAAAGCCAATACAGCAGCCCAATCACAATGGTCGACAGAACGAATACGACGAACGTCTTCGCGATCAGCCTAAGGGTCTTGAGACTCATGGAGCCAGCCTCATGTGAGCCTCCGCTGCCCTCGCCGAACGTACGACTCAAGAATGCCAAACATGCGCTGGGACACGAGCGTAATGATCAGATAAATCAGGCCAGCTGACAGAAAGAATGTGAAATACATCTTCGTGTTGCCTGCAGCCTGCCGAGTTGCCAACGCCAGTTCCGTATAGCCAACCACGGCGATGAGCGCGGTGTCCTTGGTCACGATCAGCCAGAGATTGGCCAGGCCGGGTATTGCATAGGGGAGCATCGCCGGCAGCGTGACACGCCGAAACATCAGCCAGGGCGACATGCCATACGCTTTTGCTGCCTCAATCTGACCGATGGGAATGGCCTGAATTGCAGCCCGTAGAACCTCGGTCGAATAGGCGCCCTGCACAAAACCCAGAACGAGAACTGCGGCGGCAAAACCGTTGATTGCCATAGCGCTGAACCCAGCGCCCTCAAGCAACTGGTTCAAGGTCGCTGTGCCCGCGTAATACAAGATCAGGATAAGGATGAGTTCCGGAACAGCCCGCACCAGAGTGGTATAGCCATTCATGATGCTTCGGGACAGAACACTACCCTCGAGTTTCACGAGAGCACCTATTATTCCGATCAGAAGCCCGAGAGCATAAGCGAGTACGGCAATCGCCACACTCATTCCAGCTCCCCAAAGCATCTCATCGCCATAGCCCGTAGGACCGAGCGCCAAAATTTCCGGAAATCCGGGTTTGTTAGCCATCTAGGCTATGGAAAGTGAGAGCCCGCAGGTTACAATCGCGGGCTCTCGTTGTGACTTACTTGGGCAGAACCATCTTGCCTACGAGGTCGGGATAGTTCGCGGTGATCTGCTCGAACTTGCCAGCCTTGGCGAGTTCGGCAATTGCAGCGTTGAGCTTGTCCTTCAAGGCCGTGTCTTCTTTGCGTACACCACCACCAACGCCCTCACCCAACACTTCCGGGTCGTCCTTGACCTGCCCCTTCAGTTCGCAACAGGCTGTGCCCTGCTCAGTCTTGAGGAACGCATCCAGAGCGGAACCGTCTGCCTGCACGTAATCAAGGCGACCGGCGGCAAGGTCATTGTTGGCCTCATCCTGCGTCGCGTAGGTCTTTATCTCGGCTCCGGCTGGCGCGTAATATTTCTGAAGGTATTTTTCATGAATCGTCGATACCTGAGCGCCGATCACTTTTCCCTTGAGATGCTCGGGCGTGATGTCCAAATCCCCAGTCTTGGCCCCAATGATCACCGTCGGCGTATTGTAATACATATTGGTGAAATCGATGGTCTGCTTGCGCTCTGCGGTGATCGACATGGACGACCAGATGACATCGATCTGCTTCGAGGTAAGCGCTGGAATGATTCCATCCCAAGCAACTTCAACAAGTTCACATTTTTCCTTCATCTGCTCGCAAACGGCATTCATCAGGTCGATTTCCCAACCGACCCATTTGCCAGAGGCGTCCTTCGACGAGAATGGCGGATAGGGTTCCGCTGCAACGCCGAACTTGATATCAGCCAAGGCCGCGCTCGAGACACCAGCAAGCATTGCTGCTGAGGCAGCAGCCATTAGAATACGGCGTGTAAGTTTCATCTTTCTCTCTCCCTGTTTGCGGGTACCGACATGGCACCAGCTGATTTTCAAAACTTTGTAATTTCAACCATGTATGGTTGACACAAATTGTCGGCATCGCTCGCTTCGCGGCGCGCCGAAGACTTGTGAAGGTGGTCCTTCTTCTTCGATCACGCCTTTGTAAAGATAGATCACGTGGCTCGATACGTCGCGCGCGAATTTCATTTCATGCGTCACAAGGATCATGGTTCGGCCTTCATCCGCAAGATCGCGGATCACCCGAAGCACTTCGCCAACCAGTTCAGGATCAAGAGCCGAGGTCGGCTCGTCAAACAGCATCACTTTTGGTTCCATGCAGAGCGCTCGCGCAATAGCTGCGCGCTGTTGCTGCCCACCTGACAGAAACGCCGGATACTGGTCGCGCTTGTCAAACAGCCCCACTTTGTGAAGCAACCGTTCGGCCCGTTCGACGGCTTCCGCCTTGGAAAGACCGAGGACATGAACGGGCGCCTCAATGACATTTTGCAACACGGTCATGTGCTGCCAGAGATTGAAGCTTTGAAAGACCATTCCGAGCCTCGTGCGGATCCGCTCCAGTTGCCGACGGTCAGACGGGTGGAGATCTCCATCCTTGTGCCGGGTCAGAGACACGGTTTCCCCAGTCACTTCAATTTCACCCTCGGTCGGCATCTCGAGAAAGTTTATACAGCGGAGGAAAGTTGATTTTCCCGACCCAGAGGCGCCAATCATTGAGACGACTTCACCCTCACGGGCTCCGAGCGATACGCCCTTCAAGACCTCAAGCGATCCGAACTTCTTGTGAAGGTCGGAAACCCGCACTGCAACCGGACGGTCGGTATTGAGCTTCGCAGCCGTCTGCGCCACGTTGGTCTTCTCCCGCTGGGGCCCCGCCTGGACCCTCTTGCTTTTCGTCCCCACCATAACAAGAAAACGGCCAACTGCAATTCTGCAATTGACCGTTGTTAACGCCGGGCTGATACAACCAGTGGATCAGTCCTGTTTTGCCTTTGGTCTACGCCTTGGCTTTGGCTTTGCCTCGCCGGGCGGTTCTTGAGTTGTAGCAGCCCTTGGCAGCGCTTTTCGAACCGGTCCCGGGGGAAGTGCAGCCTCCTGGTCGCGACTGAGGTAATCAAAGGTCAGTTCATCGCCCTTGAGGAGAATACGGACGGTCCCCCCCTTGCTGAGCCTCCCGAACAGGACCTCCTCGGCAAGCGGCTTCTTCACATGTTCCTGGATCACGCGAGCCAATGGCCGCGCTCCCATCTGCCGGTCATAGCCCTTGTCGGCAAGCCAATCAGCCGCCTCCGCCGAGAGCTCGATATTGATCTGGCGTTCGGCAAGCTGGGCTTCCAGCTGCATAACGAACTTCTCCACCACCTTGCGGACAACCTCCGCCGGTAAATGCCCGAACGGAATGACCGCATCCAGGCGGTTCCGGAATTCCGGCGTGAACAGCTTCTGGATGGCTGCCATGTCGTCACCTTCACGCACGCTGCTCCCGAACCCGATCGCCTCCCGTGCCATGTCCTGGGCACCGGCATTGGTTGTCATGATCAGGATCACATTCCGGAAGTCGACGGATTTGCCGTTGTGGTCTGTCAGTTTTCCATGGTCCATGACCTGAAGGAGAATGTTGAACAGGTCGGGATGTGCCTTCTCGATCTCATCCAGCAGCAGTACGGAGTAAGGATGCTGATCGATACCGTCAGTCAGCAGACCACCCTGATCAAAGCCGACATATCCGGGTGGTGCGCCAATGAGCCGGGACACGGAATGGCGTTCCATGTATTCCGACATGTCGAAGCGCAGCATATTGATACCAAGAACTTCTGCCAAACGCTTGGCAACCTCCGTCTTGCCAACGCCGGTCGGTCCGGAGAACAGGTAGCAGCCGACAGGCTTTTCGGGTTCTCGGAGTCCTGCGCGGGCCAGTTTGATCGACGCTGCCAGTGCTTCAATTGCCTTGTCCTGACCAAACACGACGCGCTTCAGGTCCGTTTCGAGGTTCCGGAGCACAGATGCATCATCCTTGCTCACGGTCTTGGCCGGTATCCGCGCCATGGTTGCGATGGTTGTCTCGATTTCGGGAACACCGATGACCTTGCGTCGCTTGCTCTCGGCGAGCAGCATTTGTGAGGCGCCGGTCTCATCAATCACATCAATGGCCTTGTCGGGAAGCTTCCGGTCAGACATGTAGCGGGCCGAGAGCTGAACGGCCGTCTCAATGGCGTCATCCGTGTACCGCACCTTGTGAAATTCCTCGTAATAGGGCTTGAGGCCCTTGAGAATTTCAATCGCATCCGGAATTGAGGGTTCGTTCACATCGATTTTCTGGAACCGCCTCACCAGAGCGCGGTCCTTCTCGAAGTGCTGCCGGTATTCCTTGTAGGTCGTCGAGCCGATACAGCGGAGCGCCCCATTCGCCAGAGCCGGTTTCAGCAGATTCGACGCATCCATCGACCCACCCGACGTCGCGCCAGCGCCGATCACGGTGTGGATCTCGTCGATGAACATGATTGCACCGGGCCGGGATTCAATCTCCTTCACAACGGCCTTCAGCCGCTCCTCGAAATCGCCCCTGTAACGGGTACCGGCCAACAGAGCACCCATGTCCAGCTGATAGACCGTGCAGTTGCGCAAGACTTCGGGGACCTCATCCTTGATGATCTTGCGGGCCAGCCCTTCGGCGATCGCGGTCTTACCAACGCCCGGATCACCAACAAACAACGGATTGTTCTTCTGCCGGCGGCAGAGAATCTGGATCGTACGGCGGACCTCGGCTTCACGCCCGATCAGCGGATCGACCTTGCCTTCGGCTGCTTTCTTGTTGAGATTGATGCAATAGGCGTCAAGCGCATCCGCCTCGCCCTTTTTCTTCACCGGCGCGCCATCGTCGCTGTCATTACCGCCGCTGCCCTGCTGGTCCTGGTCGACTCCCCGGACAGGTCGGGCCTCGGAAAGACCCGAGCGCTTGGCTATTCCATGGGAGATGTAATTCACCGCGTCATACCGTGTCATGTCCTGCTCCTGCAGGAAGAATGCGGCATGGCTCTCGCGCTCAGCAAAGATCGCCACGAGCACATTGGCGCCCGTCACCTCCTCGCGACCGGAGGACTGAACATGAATGACGGCGCGTTGGATAACCCGTTGGAACCCTGCGGTCGGTTTTGAGTCCTCCCGTTCGGCGGCGATCATCTGCCCGAGCTCGGTGTCGATGTAGTTGGCGAGGCTGCGCCGCAGGATATCGAGATCCACGTTGCAGGCTTTCAGAACAGCAGCGGCGTCCTTGTCATCGATCAGTGCGAGAAGCAGGTGCTCAAGCGTCGCGTATTCGTGGCGCCGCTCATTGGCCAACGCCAGCGCACGGTGCAGCGCCTTTTCAAGACTGCGGGAGAATGTCGGCATGGGCCTACTCCTTTTCCATGGTGCACTGGAGCGGATGTTGGTGGCTGCGGGCGAAATCCATGACTTGCGTGACCTTGGTCTCGGCCACCTCGAAGGTGTAGACGCCGCAGACGCCAACCCCCTTTTGGTGAACGTGTAGCATGATCCGGGTTGCCTCTTCCCTGTCCTTGCCGAAAAACCGCTCCAGAACATGCACGACGAATTCCATCGGCGTGTAATCATCGTTCAGGAGCAAGACCTTGTAGAGCGAAGGCTTTTTGGTCTTCGCGTCGGTACGGGTGATCACCCCGGTCTGATTTTCGTCCCTGTGTAAAGGCTGCTTCGGCATGGAACGGAGTATATAGGTGCTTCACGGGGAATGTGGAGGGGGTAATCGAGGTCTGCCCAGCGCTGCCAGCAAGGCTGCAATCTAAGATTTACACGCCAATTCCAGGAGGCGCTGCGTCAGGGGATGATCCGGGCTGCTGAAAGCATCACCAACAGTGAAATGGTTTGCGCCAGAGACCTCCCCATAATGGGCTTCAACGCCCAGACCCCGCCAGGCCGCGACAATGGAACGCGCCTGCCTCCGGAATTCCGCGCTTTCGGCCCCCCCCACCCAGCTGTCAAATCTGAGGCTGTTGGTCATCGGCCAGGCCAGAGGACTTACCTCCAGGGCCGTCTCCGGGCTCAGCCGGAGGTCGCCATTGAGCGGGGTCGCAAGAAGGGGCCGAAGGTCGAAAAGGCCACTGATCGCCAGGCCAGATAAAATCAGATCCCGCCTTTGGCCGTAGGCATCCCAATCAGTCGCCGCCAGACATGCGGCGAGGTGACCACCTGCGGAATGCCCTGTGACCACCAAACGCCTTCCATATCGCTGCGCCAGGAAAAGGCAGGCCTGACGAAGTTCCATGATGATATCGGGGATAGTCACCTCGGGGCAAAGCGAGTAGCCCACAACTGCGACATCCAGCCCCAGAGCATTGGGTCCACGCGCCACATGGCTGAACGCAAGCTTGTCCAGTGATTTCCAGTAGCCCCCGTGAATGAACAACACCAGCGGGGCTGACCCTTGAGCACGACCCCTTTCTGAAGAAAACAGGTCCAACCGGTTCCGCGGTCGTCCTCCATAGACGACATCCAGCTCGCAGGGGTTGGCTTCCCGATAGGCGGCCGCATCATCGTGCCATCGAGCGATGATCCTCGGGTGCTCCGGAACCATGGCACGATTGTTGTATTCAGATGCCAGATCCATGAAACCCCTCAGAGAAATTTCCGCGCTGCCGCACCATGCGCGGCCCTCAGGTTTACAAGATCGATACCGAGCGGCATAGCGTCAATGACGCGCCAACGCCCACCAATCATGACCCTGTCTGCCTGATGCGCCCCGCAGAGCACCAGCGCAGCCAGCGGATCGCCTGCGCCCGAAAAACGCAACTCATCAAGCTTGAAGAAGGCCAGGTCAGCCTGTTTTCCGACGCCAATCTCGCCAATATCCCTTCGTCCCAGACAACGTGCAGACCCCACAGTCGCAAGACGCAGCGCATCCAGATGGCTGAAGGAGGCATCATAGGTCAGGCGGTTTATCATCAGGGCGTGCCGTACACCTTCGATGAGATTCGAGGAGTCGTTCGAGGCCGATCCGTCCACGCCCAGCCCGACGGGTGATCCCGCTGCCTCAAGATCAAGCGTACGGCACTGGCCGGACGCGAGCACCATGTTGGACGTTGGGCAATGGCAGACGCCTACACCATGGCTGCCAAGTCGCGCGATATCTCCCTTAGAAAAGTGTATTCCATGAGCCAACCACGTCCGCTCACCGAGCCAGCCTGTATCCTCGAGATAGTCAACCGGCCCCATGCCAAACTTGCTGCGGCAATAATCGCCTTCATCTTTGGTTTCGGCAAGGTGAGTATGCAACCGGCAATCGTGCTTCTCCGCAAGCGCGCCGCACGCACACATCAGAGACCTGGTGACGCTGAATGGCGAGCAAGGAGCAAGCGCGATCTGAACCATGGCACCCTCACCCGTCTCGTGATAACGACCGATTGCACGCTCACAGTCGGAAAGAATGCGGTCCTCGTCCTGAACAACAGAATCAGGCGGCAATCCCCCATCTTTTTCGGAGAGATTCATGGACCCACGCGTCACCGTCATCCGCATGCCGAGATTGCGTGCCTCCTCGACCTGAATATCCACAGAATCATCCATACCGTCCGGAAAAACATAATTGTGGTCGGACGTGGTGGTAACACCGGACATCAGCAACTCAGTCAGCGACAGTCTGGTTGCCAGTCTGAGGGCCTCGGGTGTGAGCCTCGCCCAAACTGGATAAAGGGCACGCAGCCAGTCGAAGAGTTTCTTGTTGATCGCTCGCGGATGTGCCCTGGTCAGGGTCTGGTAGAAATGATGATGGGTATTGACTAACCCGGGCAATACAACGTGCTGCGCTGCATCAAATATCTCATCGACTGGCGTCGATGGTCGCTTTCCGGACGCCAGAAGCTCCACGATCCGCCCGTCCCGAACAACAACACCTCCCGGCGCATCGGCCAAAATGGCCAATGGCGCCTTGATCCACAACACAGGCATGCTGACCATCTCCACACGTTCCGGGGTTGAACTCCCCGCGCAATTCGGTCCACAATGAATTGCACGGGCCGGTCAGCGCTGCCAAGTGGCAGGCCACGAACCAGACCCTAGGGAGAGAATACACAATGAATTTCCTGAAGACAGCGATAGCATCCATCGCGGCACTTGCCACAACCGCTGGGATCGGTATGGCCCAAGACCTCAAAACGGAAATCGGCCCCGGCGAAGGACAGGTCGATATTGTCGCCTGGCCCGGCTACATCGAACGCGGCGAAACCGACAAGAACTATGACTGGGTGACCGAGTTCGAGAAGGCAACGCAGTGCAAGGTGAACGTCAAGACCGCCGCCACCTCAGACGAAATGGTGACCTTGATGAACCAGGGTGGGTTCGACCTGGTCACCGCTTCCGGCGACGCCTCTCTGCGCCTCGTTGCTGGCAAGAAGGTCCAGCCCGTCAACATCGAACTCATCAAGGACTGGGCATCCGTAGATGACCGGCTCAAGGATGCGCCCTGGCACACGGTCGACGGCGTCCACTACGGCGTTCCCTATCAGTGGGGTCCGAACGTACTGGCCTACAACACCAAGATCTTCCAGGAGCCCCCAAAGAGTTGGGGTGTTGTATTCGAAGAGCAGAACCTGCCAGATGGCAAATCCAACAAGGGCCGTGTACAGGCCTTCGATGGCCCGATCTACGTTGCTGATGCTGCCCTCTATCTGATGAAAAAGAAGCCCGAGCTCGGCATCAAGAACCCTTATGAACTGAACAAGGATCAGTTCGCAGCCGTCATTGACCTGCTCAAGGGACAGCGCCAGCTGGTCGGCCGCTATTGGCACGATGCCATGGTTCAGATTGACGACTTCAAGAATGAGGGCGTCGTCGCGTCTTCTTCCTGGCCATTCCAGGTCAATCTGCTTGAGGCAGACAAGCAACCGGTTGCTTCTGTCGTGCCCGAGGAAGGCGCCACCGGTTGGGCAGATACCACCATGTTGCACAGCGAAGCCCCTCATCCCAACTGCGCTTACATGTGGCTCAACCATTCGATTTCCGCCAAGCTTCAGGGTGATCTCGCTGCCTGGTTCGGGTCAGTCCCGGCCGTGCCAGCCGCCTGCAAGGGCAATGCCCTCCTGACGGATGCCGGCTGTGCGACCAACGGCTTTGACAATTTCGACAAGATCTGGTTCTGGCGTACTCCCACTGCCAAGTGCGAGGCCGAGGGGAACTGCGTACCCTACTCGCAATGGGACAAGGCCTACCGTGAGGTCATGAGCCAGTAAGCCTGACAAGCCTGCAATACAGGGCCCCGGCCATGAGGCCGGGGCCTTTTCATGGAACAGGGTCATGTCAATCGCAGTGAACTTTCAGAACGTTTCACGCCATTTCGGGCAAGTTCGTGCCGTGGATGGTGTTACGCTCGATATTGAGGAGGGCGAATTCTTTGCGATGCTCGGGCCGTCGGGGTCTGGCAAGACCACCTGCCTGCGCCTGATTGCTGGTTTCGATCAGCCTTCGACGGGAAACATCCGCATCTTTGGCGAGATAGCAGACGGGTTGCCGCCCTACCGCCGAAACGTCAACACTGTTTTCCAGGACTACGCCCTCTCTCCGCACATGACGGTGGGGGCAAATGTCGCCTATGGTTTGATGATCAAGGGTATGCCGCGCTCCGAGCGGGAGCAGAAAGCCAGAGAAGCGCTGTCGCTGGTCAAGCTGAATGGCTTTGAACAACGCCGGCCAGGACAACTTTCTGGCGGCCAGCGCCAACGGGTTGCTCTCGCAAGGGCGCTTGTGAACAAGCCCCGAGTCCTGCTTCTTGATGAGCCACTCGGCGCACTTGATCTGAAACTGCGTGAACAAATGCAGGAAGAACTGCGTGCCTTGCACCACGACCTTGGCATCACCTTCGTTTTTGTTACCCATGACCAGGGTGAAGCCCTGTCGATGGCGGACCGTGTGGCAATTTTCAACGAGGGTCGTATTGTTCAGATCGGCACACCGTCCGAAGTCTACGAACGCCCACACTCCCGATTTGTAGCCAGCTTTGTCGGTTCATCCAATGTCCTCTCCCCAGACTTCGCCGCAGCAAATGGCGGTCCTCGCGCATGGACGAGCCTGAGACCCGAAAAGATAGATGTTCTGCTCCCAGGAGAGATTCCGAAAACTGGACAAGCGATCGTCTCGGGACAAGTGAGCTCGCTCCAGTACCAGGGAGCTGTCGTACGCGTTGCAGTCAATGTCGCAGGTACAAGACTTGTGGCAACCGTCCCGACAGGCGCAAAAACAATACCGGACGGAGGAACCGTTTCATTAGCCTGGGACCGCTCCAGCGCTGTTGTGATGGAGCCAGAATGAGCTCATCATCCATCCCTGCACCCCTCCATCGCAGCGTCTCCGACTTTTTTTACAGGAATTCGGGACTGCTGACGCTGTTGTTCATTTTGCCGCCGCTGCTCTGGATCGGCATCGTCTATGTTGGTTCGCTCTTCGCACTTCTGCTTCAAAGCTTCTACTCACTTGATGAGTTCTCAGGCCTTGTTGTTCATGAACTAACGCTTGCGACATACGGCCATCTATTCGAGTCCTCCAACATGGTCATAGTCCTTCGCACAACGGTGATGGCCACGATCGTGACGATCGCAAGTGCGATTGTCTCCTTTCCGATTGCCTACTATGCCGCGCGCTACGCCAAAGGAGGCTGGAAGGCGCTTTTCTATCTCGCGGTCATGATGCCGTTGTGGTCCAGCTACCTTGTCAAGGTCTACGCCTGGAAGCTCATTCTGGCCAAGGAAGGCATCATCACGTGGGTTGCCGAGAAACTACATCTCGGTTTTGTGCTAGAGACACTGCTGAGCGTCCCGGTCATCGGAGGATCATCCCTCTCGTTCAGCTACATCGGCACTTTTCTGGTCTTCGTCTACATCTGGCTACCCTACATGATCCTGCCAACACAGGCCGCCCTTGAGCGCGTACCGGGCAGTCTCATCGAGGCGTCAGCCGATCTCGGTGCGACGCCCGGTCAGTCTTTACGTACTGTCATCTTGCCCCTCGCACTTCCGGGTGTCATCGCTGGCTCCATCTTTACTTTTTCGTTGACACTCGGCGACTACATCATCCCCCAAATCATCGGCAACTCACGCCCCTTTATCGGATCCACCGTCTATGCACTCCAGGGCACAGCAGGTGATATTCCCCTTGCAGCGGCTTTCACGGTGGTGCCAATCGTGATCATGGGCATATATCTCGTCATCGCCCGAAGGCTTGGTGCTTTCGATGCGCTCTGAGCCCCGCGCCTCGATCTCCTTGAAAGTGGCCGCCTTCGCCGGCCTGGTGTTCCTGCATGCCCCCCTCGCGCTGATTGTGCTCTATGCCTTCACGACAGAAGAGAAGAGTTTTCAGTTTCCACCACCTGG
>Ga0129333_10004185_pt1 | contig 13505 bp, 12 predicted proteins | sample CPB6_08_DNA_FD_94474 | JGI IMG/M metagenome (GOLD analysis project Ga0129333, IMG submission 94474) | Freshwater to marine salinity gradient microbial communities from Chesapeake Bay, USA - CPBay_Sum_0.6_0.8_DNA | ecosystem: Environmental > Aquatic > Marine > Coastal | place: USA: Chesapeake... | reverse complement strand
GACCCGGAAGAAGACCATGCTGCATATCGTTGTCAATTGCGCCAACATTAAAACGCAGACCAACTAGATCAGGGTTACCCTCAATCTCAGTCCACTTATCGAAAGCTTGAGATACAGATACCAGAAGACCACCATGCGCTTTAGAAAGCAGGAAGTCAAAGTCCTCACGCTGCTTACCATGAGTAACATACCATTCTGATACATCAATCTTTTTCTGGCCGGGACGAGCCTCAGGCATCTGAACAACACGGGACCTAGGCCCAAGACGGGTAGCAAGTTTCTCTGCACCAGCCTTACCAGCAGCGTCATTGTCGAACAGAATGAAGATTCTCTTGGCATCCTCAAGTTCTCCGGTCCACTCAGGCTTCCAGATGTTCTCGCCAGGAATGCCAACTGCTGCATAACCCAACTGGCGAAGCACAAGGGAATCGAATTCACCAGCCGACAACAGTACGGTCTGCTCGCCACGGATCACATCGATCCCATACATCTTTGCCTGTGAACCCGGCAGACCAAGATACTTGCCGCCGATTTCCTTGCCACGAATAGTAACAACATCACCATACTCCATATATGGAATAGTGATTTTGCCCTGCAAGAAATCAGAACCAAACTGATTGATAAGACCAGTCTGCTTAATATCGTCAATCTCGTACCCAGAAGCAACAAGATGGGTTAACAACCCACCATCAGCCCAGCCAATCTTTGCAGACTTGACTAGCTCATCAGAAAGACCACGCTTCTGAGTTACATACTGATAAGCATCAATGTTGTCGTACAGTCTGGCAGAGTAATAGTCGGCAGCAGCGGACATAATGCTGCGAAGATTATAAGAATCACCGCCAATAGGGTCGTCACCAAAATGCTCACGAATAGCATTTATTCCACCCTTAGACTGGCAAAGGTGACAGAACCATGCGCCATAAGACTCCGAATCAGGATCAACCTGAACGTAGAGTCTTCCCCTCTTTTCCTGCGACTCGTTACAGAAGATGCAGTGTGTGTAAACATTTCCGTTTCCACCCTGCTTCAATTGCATATCTTTAGATTCTAGATATGCTACTAAATCCATTTTTTATCTTTCAAAGAGTAGCTATTTAGCTTTTACAAAAGTAGAAATGGCTATCGCAACAAACATAACTTCTAAACCAACATTTGGCCAAGCACTATCAAAGAATGCGCTTACGCCTAACATTATTCCAGCCAAGCCATTGATAATAGAAGCCTTGCGACCGTTGGAAGGCCAGATGTTTCTAGCAGCCTGAAAATATGCAAGCAGTATAAGAACTGCTCCGAACCAACCAATTAAATGAATCATGATGAGAATGGGGTTGCTATGCTTGGAACGCTTGTGATCACATTCAGACCCAAAATCGCACAGCCATTACCGGGCCTACGACCCCTCTCAAACTCACTTGGCTAGACGGTACTGGTGCTTACCAGTGTCAGCGTTAAAACGCTTCTCAATAGCAACGCCAGAAGAGCGAAGCTCACGAAGACGGCGAAGACCCTGAACACTACCAATCTCATCGTTGGTAAGCATCTCACCATCAACCCAACCAGCAGTTGTCTTTACCTTGGTGCCATTGACCATAAGCTTGCCACGACGAGCACTACGAAGTGCCTTAAGAACAAGCTCACGACGATTCATGGACTTAGTTGTCATTTATTATCTCCTATTGTATTACTGGATTACCCAGATCAAAATGGCTCTTCGTTTGCGTAGCGGTCAGGTAGGGCACGAAGCACATCCTGAACACCATCACCAACGGTGCCATCACGCTTTGAAAAATTACGAACAACTACACGAGCCTTCATACCAGTAAAATCATCGGTATCGAACTCGTAGCCCTCAGGCATACGATCAACACCAAAAATCTCCTGAGTCCAAAGACGAAGACGGCAGTTGTCTGCATCATTCCAGATTGGCTTAGCATTACCCCAAAGGTTGCGGTTCTTAAAGTCACCGTCAATTACCTTGAAGCGGAAAGATACTTCCTGAGTATCCTTGATCTTATACTTAGCACGGAACTCAGGGTTAATATCACGAAGCTCTACTGCAACAACTTCGACATTAACAACCTTGCCCTCTGGAATAGGATCAAAAGTACGCTTCTTCTGCGGCTGGTCTGGGAAACCCCCACGATCAGCAGAATTGTCGCTACCCTGATTCATCTGTAACTTAGCCAATGTTATCCCTTTTTCTTGAAGCAATCCCCGCACATGGGAACGCCGAATCTCATTTTTGAAAGATCACTCCAAGTCTTCTGTGTAATTTCAACAGAACACTCAGAGCAAGTCTCTACCACACCATCATCATCTGGTGACTCTTCAATTGCCTCAGGCTCTTCCTCTACAGGATTTTCGGGAACCTCTTCAACGTAAGAGATATCAACAGACGATGACTCGGCAAGAGTATCAGACACTAAAGCCGACTTAATCACATCGAAAAGATTTGAGTCGGCAAGATCAATAATAGATGGAAGATTCCCAGTCTTGTCATTAACCCACTCTGCCTCAGCCTGAGGACTAGAAACAACCCACCTATCTACAGCACCATCTTCTGTTGCAGACAGAGTTACAGGAGTCTTTACTCCAAGAATCTCAATATCTTCAACAGTGTCACCATAAACTGTTCTAGCGTGCATCATTAAAGACATATCAACATACTCATGGATATGCTCACAGAACTGTCCGGCCAATGCTGGCTTGATGATTACCTCATCGCCAAGGTTGACCTCTTTGGTGTGTGAAATGAACACAACGTTCATGTCCAGCTGACCCAGGCCCGCAAAGATGGCGTGCATACGGGAATTTAACCAGCCCCAGTCATCAAGCTTTGTCTCAGTACGACGCTCGTTCTTAAGACGCTCAACAAGAAGCAGTCGCTGCATCTCATCAACGCTATCAATTACAAGAGTCTGTACCTCATAACCGAGAGAATCGTTTAACGCACCAGAATCAATATGCTCTTTGAGAGAAAAAAGATTATTCTCTAAAGTATAATTGATGTATGGAATGCCGCCAATCTTGGCAAGAGTAGTTATTCCGCAAGCAGCATCCACCCAAAAAGGATTTGGGAAACTTGTTGTAGCGAACGTCTTGCCAACACCCGGCTGTCCAACTAGCAGCACTCTTGCGTTTGTTGGGAACTCATTTTTCCCAGAGATATTTACGGAAAGATCCGTCATCAACTTTGCTCCGATACTTCTTCTTCAACGGGACGGCCAGAATATACAGGACAAATTTCGGTGTAGGAACACAATCCGCAAGATTCTCCAGAAATATTTGGAACAAAGATCTGGTGCTCTACAGCTTTTTCTATTTCATCAAGACAACGATGAAGCTGATTAAGATCAGACTCTGTTCTTGGACCAACTTCATACTCTTTAGTTTTTCTTAAGTCATACCAGATACCAAGAACTTCGTAGTTCTTAAATCTCTCATACAGTTCTTCGCCATTTTCGAAGCCATGATACTTTTCTTTCTCAGGCTCCCAACCCATCCAGAACTCTGGCTGAGTTACGGCATACATATATGATGTGAACTGAACATCAAAACTTAGATTGTATGCACTTGGCCTATATCCAGTTTTTAGATCTGTAATCTTTAGAACATTCGATCCAACTGGAGTTTCCAAAATATCAACAATGCCAGAAATATAATGATTTCTGAATGGGACACAAAAGCGATGCTCCGTAGCAATAATCTCTTTATCAATCCACTTATTTTCTTCATGGTACATACGAATGAATTCAACGCCACGCTCCCTGTATTGGCCGTAAGAAGTATTGCGATTCCAAATCTCTGGCTCTATACCAAACTCTGCTGGATTATCCCAAGCAAAAAGAAAACATCTTTCAGCAGCCTTAACATCTTGAGTATTATTATACAGCTCTAATGCAAGGTGAACGGCTGTACCAAATGAGGCAGCAGAAGATTGCTGCTGCTCAACCTTATCTATATAATTGAACTTTGCCTGCAATGGGCATTTCATAAAGCATTTAATCATGCTAGGACTAAACTTCATCAGGATCTTCCCTATATAGTATTCCAAATACGTACAGTATTTCCTCTGGAGAACAATTAAGAGCACCAAGAATCTTGATTAAAGCTCTTGAGGATGGGACTGTAGAATTGGTTTCGATCTTAGATACATAGGCTGGAGATAACCCACACATCTCTGACGTAGCCCTTGAAGAAAGGCCGCTACGCATTCTTAACTGTTTAACTACTTCGCCAACAGTTAGTTCAGATGCTTCACCCAACAAAAGGAATAATCTTGTCACAGCCAAAACACCTCCAGTTCTTCTCATCTAAATCAAGATAGCCACCATGGACCGATAGGTGGGGACATGGCTGAGTGAAGTGAAAAGAGTCAGGCATCGGGTTCAAAGCCTGTGCAGAAATAAGGAACCTGTCACCAGCATCAGTCATCTTTTCAGACTGAATCCACCCGAGCATCAGACCCTTCGCCATAATGACCGTAATGTCAGCGTATGGGGCAGAGGCATGGATCAGGTTTCCACGCAGCTCACCATCACGCACCCCAACAGACTTACCAGAAATATCCTCAAGAATTAACCCATACTCATTAATGTTATCAACAGTAAGCGATAGATTATAACGCTGAACTATCGGATGCTGGGATATATCTTGAGTACCTAGAGTATTTGTTGACACCATTGTTCCAGTCGGAATACCAGCCACTATCTTGCAAAGTTTCTAGCTGTTCGAAATATGACTGATAAAGCCACTTGACTCTATCAGTTGAGTAATTTGCAACAGCATAAGACCTGATTGTTTCAGGATCTAGTTTGTCTAGATTTTCTACAGCCCATACTGCTTCACCCAAAGTTCTAGTTCTATAACCAGTAACACCATGAATAACTGTCTCAGGGAAAACGCCCCAATCAGTTGTTATTACAGGAGTCCCAGTGAAAGCAGCCTCAATATGAACGCCCTCAAAAGGTCCAACATACTGTGTATTAACTAGAACAGCAGATGCTTCTCCGAACAACTTAGCCTTCTGCTCGGCGTCTGTTACCACACCGAGATATTCGAAATCACAATCCAGTTGGAAGTGGTCACCGTGAAGAACTCCGTCACGAACCTCTCCGCCCTGACCAACGACAAGAAGTTTCTTTCCAGTTCTTTTACATAGGTCATTTACAACGTCTAGACCTTTGCGTTGAGTAAGTCTACCTATGTAGAGAAGGTAATCTTTTTTATTTTTATACAAAGGAAAGTCTTTAGAATCATAATAATTAGGAATGACAAAATCAAAATAACGTCCATCCTCTATGCCAGATTTTCCATAAACATAGTGCATCCAAGCATATGATTCAAAAACACAAAAACTAGAAAAGATACCTTCATATCCAATACCATACTCAACACAGATATTGTCTGGGAAAGCATCTGCAATAGGCTTCTGGCAAACCCCACCAATCAAGCAGATGAAATCATTGGGCTGGATACGTTTACCTATCTCATCTACCGAACCAATGTTCATAATCTGCCAATAGGCAAGATTAGAATCCCATTCAATAGGGAAGAATGTTTTAGTATGATCATCTCTAAAATAGTAATTCTGCATCTTCTTAGAGATAATAGAAATATGTTCAGCTACTTCAGCATCGTTATCTTCGCTTGAGTAAAGAAAGACTTCATGACCAAGACTGGTCATCATATTGCAGAAGCGAACAACCTTAGTTGTATAAGCGCAATGAACAAAATCTTTGGTTGTTTGAGTATGTGGAAGATTTACTACATGAAATCTCATACGTTTATTTTCCCAATATTCCAAACGTTTGCACCAGCAAAAGAAAAATCAAGTCTAAGATAGGCATTAGTATGATATAAACCATCTCCAGTGTACATATTTACTCTTAGATATGATAAACCTTGAAGTTTTTTTATTTTTATAACACCTATACCTGGAATATCTGAATCATGAGGAACGCTAGGAGAACTAACTATCTCAACAAAATCCGTATTAGGATATATATAGTCAAGCCTTGGAGTATGTGACATTGGACATCCAGCACCATCCCCATAGGAACCAGTTTGGAATATCAATGTTTCATTTTGAAACTCTGGCTGATTATCACATTCAAGTCTAAGCTCGATGCGCTCATATTCAGTATTTTGCCTCTCAACCCTACCTCTATAGGCAACTGTTATTGTTCTAGCTCTAACAGATCCTCTAATAGTAAAAAACTGTGGATCAGGATTTATACCACCACAATTTAAACTATCTTCAAAATCTATCTGAACAGCACTTCCAGTTAAAAAATATTCTGGCACCCCAAGAAAACCATTAGTCTGAAGATAGTCCATATCCCAATCTATGGCAGCCATCAAACAGCCCTACCATAAAGCTGAACAGTAACATTGCTATGAGTACCAGCAGTTGTACAGCTAACTTTAATCCAATTAGATGGAGTAACAACTAATTTATCAATATAGTTAGTTTCTATGTCAGCAGAAGCTTTAAGCTCTTCTGCCGGAAGAGTTATCGTTCTTGCGCTTTCTGTGCTTCCAAAAATATTATCACCGATAATTAAAGCAAAAACTGTTCCAGTAGTCGTTCCAGCGCCAGCTGAACTTGCTTGAACATACCAATCTGTTAAAAGAATATTTCTAGATGGAGACCAAGGACCAGAAGTAGAAACTATAACCTGATCATCCATATAAAAAGGTGGAATATCAACATACTCTGGTCGTAGTCCAGCGGTAAAAACATCAGTTGTCTGCGTTTTAATTAAACGATTATTATTATTCATAATAATATCTCCTAAATAGGATTACCAAAAGCTATACCACTAAGCTGCCAATGGATTATAAGTTTCTGTGTTGGAGCGCCGGAAGTAACAATAGCCAACTCGCAACCAATATAAAGTCTAGAAAATGGAGGATTCTCTCTAGTAATCCATTTGCTAACAATAACAGATACTGTAGGGAAATAACCATCTATTATGACATCGCCCTCTTGAACTTCTGCGCCAAAAGTTATCAAAGGCTTTTCAGAGAAAGCAACAGGGAAATCGATTGGAACCCTTTTCTCTCCAGCGTTCTTCAAAAGGAATTCGCCAGTAAGGGTTGTTTGGCCTGCGGCAGCAGCAGAAGTTCCCTGAGAAAGCTGCTGATTTTTTGCAGAATTCCTAAATCTCTCAATGGCTGCTGGGTCCATCTCTGGAGCAGGACGGTAACGATCTTTCATATCAACCTCCAATATATTTGGTGTCAGAAATTGCTCTCTCACCAACACCATCGCCATCAAACCAAACTCTTAAAGTAGCAGAACCCTCTTTAATAATATCGCCAGAAATATCGATATCATAAGTTCCAGAAGTAAGAGTACCAAGCAAAATATAGTCTCCAGATAAAGGAAGTTCTTTTGTCAAAGAATAAGGGGTTGCACCACTCTTGCTAACATCTATAAATCCATTATACAGAATATCGTCAGAATATGTTACCTGAATTTTGCAATTATTTATTGTGGCAGGAACAACAAGAGTTGCACTATAACTCCAAGTAGTTCCAGTAAACTCAAAAATATCTGGATTTAAAAATATAGTACTATTAGTATGAACTGTATCGATAGGATCAAGAGCGTTTAAAACAGCCTCGAATTTTTCTGCATCAATATTAGCAATCTCTGTTACAGCTAGAGGTAAAGACGTTAAAGTCTTAACATACTCTATAACATCTGGCCACTGAGCAGCAGTGAAGTTTCCCTTAATTGCAATACCGTCAGCAAAAACAGTTGGAGTCGCGGCCTCAACATCATTAATGAAAGATTGAAGAGCATTAATGTCACGAGAGTCTATGGTGACCCCATTATAAGATGAATCGTAGCCAGCAGATCTTGCAGCAAGTTCTATATTTGGACCATAGACCTGTGTTCCCGGAAAGTTGTTTACAACATCAGCAACTTCGTTAAAGAAAGTTTTATATCCAGCAATATCATGACTAGGCGCACTTCTATAGCCATTTAAATCATCCCAAACAAAAACTCTAGAGGCAGAATAATATGTGGATAGAGTTCCAATTAAATTGGCATATGTTTCTATGAATGATTCTTCAATTTTGATATTCGCAACCCTTGTCTGTCCACCTTCTGATGCAGTCAAAGAATGAGTATCGGAAACTAATGCAGCCCAATCATCCAACTCATCACTTGGATCTGGGATCACATATTCAGATGAATTTTCTGCATAAATAAGAGCAACATCAGTATCAGCATTTCTACAATTTTCATAGAAAGAATCAAACCAATCTATAACATCTGTAGAAAGTGGAGGCGTAGCACCACTAAAATCAACAGAAATTGAAAGAATAAGTTTAGAATAATTATCTGTAACCCATTGCCTAATCAATGATAAAGAAGCAGATGTACTATCTGCTGTACCACTTATTACAATACCACAGGAAACGGCATCCCAGCCCCTGAATCTATCGCTGGGAAAATCCTCGCTACTAAAATTGGCAAAATCAAGAGCACAACAAAAGGCAATATTATCATTGCCAGAATCATCTAAAACAAATTTAAATCTTTCCTGAATATCAAACCAGCCATCAACAGTATGTGTTCCATCAAAAAATGCGCTAGGTGATGGTGCCAAGAAAACCCAACATGGGCCAGTTACTGAATCTAGATTTGTAATAATGTCATTAAAATCTGGATCAAGCGATTCGACACTACCCTCCTGCCAATCATTTATAAAGAACACTAAACCAGGAACTGTTCCATCATCAATACTATCTTGAGCTAATGTATTGATATCAGAAATATCATAAGGCAATATTGGAGTTGCCCCTGGATCTAGTTCAACCAAGAAATTTTGAAGACCAATATTCTGTGTTGCAATACTGTTAATTTTCGAAGAATCAGAAAATATAGAAGTAAAACCAGCCCTAATAGTATCACTAGTTGAAGGTATGCTTCCTGGATAATTCTTTTCCAACATAACAAGTGGTCCAGAATCTGCGCTAATTGAATTAGAAGACTTGGAAGCAAATGTGTCTAATATCGCATCATCAAAAGCTGAACTAGTATAAGTGCTATTAAGATTATAGCCCTCAATCCACATATTGCCAGATAAAGAAATATTGTTATAAGAAATTCCTCTATCAATTGCTGTTGGAATAATATTAGGAATATTATTTATAGTTGAATAATCGCCCTTATCTGGAATATTAAATCCCTGAGCAGCGCCAAGATCATAGTTTGATACAAGTCCATAAACAATAATGGTGGCAACATAGCCAAAATCTATATCATAAATACTATTTGTTAGATCAGACAAAAGTATTTCATAAGAACCCCAAGTACACTTAAACCTACCAGATCCATCTGTTTGAAACAAAAGATCTTTAGTAGTATCAACTAGAGAAGTGTCTACAAATAAAGATCTGATTTCTGTCTGTGTCGAACCATCAGCAGAATTAATGCCAAAACTAAGTTTGCTAGTAGAGCTAGAAATTTTGCAATAATAACCATCTTCGGAACCCAATGGATGAGAAAGGATAAGTGTAATATCAAAAGATTCAGAAATATCAATCTCTACTCTTTGATAAAAACCACAAGATGGAACCATAATATCTGAGCAAGCAAAGCCCATACCGTTAGAAGATCCAAATCTTCCATCTGTAACAGAGCATGGATCTAATGATGGAATAAAAGCAGAAAGATCTACTATAGGGGTTGGATCTACTGTTTTACCGCCATTGGATTCTGTGAACAATGGTGTTGCAGCGTCCATTTCAGAGAAAATAAACTCTGCCTGTGACACAACATTGATAGCAAAATCTGTAGGATTAGTATAGTTAATAGCTATATCTGCAAATTCCGGCCTTATACCCACAATAACTCCTAGTTAAATCCACCAGTTAGCGTAACTTCGCCAACTCCAAGACCAGAGAACTGAAGCCCTCTTCCGGTCACCTGCTGCCATCTGTCTACACGCTCAGAGATAGATATGTGTGTAATTGGGTTATAAACATTATCGCTAGTGATAACCCAGTCATTCTGATCGCCAAGCCAGTTTGTTGAGAGACTCATCTCATACTGGCCTGTATCAAGATCCATATTCGAAGAAATTCCACGGACATAATGAATATATGTTTCACTTGTATTTCTTTCAATGATACGAATTTGATCGTTTATTTCTATATTTGGATTAGCTACACAGGTAACGTTACCGATTCTCTGACTAAACCAAATCTGAAGATTGATAAGTTCGGCCATTAGCTTCTGCTCTTCTTTATCAGTGAAAGTATTATCAATCCAAATAGCTGGACGGATGATATTTCTTAGAGCAGGCACACCCGGCCTGATCTCATCATTAGCAGAACCGGGCGCAAACTTAACATAAGAAGTTGCTCTCGGGTTGTTTGGATCTGGAGTGTCCGAGCCAATGATAATTTCAGATCTTAAAGAATCGCCATCAATAGAAGCCTGATACTGCTTCAATGTCACTGTCTCATTGATTTCAGGAATGAATGGCTCAGCACCCGGAGTGGGCGTCGCCCCGCCGATAGAAACTCTGGTGTAATTACCCTCTTCATCATATGTGACATAGATTCTCTGACCATCGCCATATGAATCAAAGTTACCAGCAGACCACCAGTTGGGACTTTCAAATCTAGCGCCACCCTCTTGATCAATAAAGAAGTTATAGCCAACAACCTGCTTAATCTCGTTAATACAATCAATAATAGTTCGTTTATCAAACTTATCGCCAGTAATATCTTTATCAGTAAAAATACCTGTTGATTCTATATTGCCATAGATAGATGGTCTATCATTGGGATCTGGTGATCCAGGATATCCAATCCAAAGATCAGCACCAACATCTGTTTGAACACCAAAGAAACCATCATATCTAAGAACTAGTTTAGCATTTGATCTTCCATATGTGCCTGTATTGAAAAGAGGTGAACCACTAGTTGAGTAGATAACAAAATTACCATCTGATTGCATCACGGCGTATGCACCAGAATTACCATCAGTTTCAGATTCCCAGACAACGTTCTGAAGAGTCTGGACAGACGAAACAGTAATAAAATTACCTGTACCTAAAACTAGATTTCCATCAGTTCGCATCAGCAAAGTATAATCTTCAACCTGCTCATAAACTCCACTTGCTAAAGTTTTGGTTGACCAAGACTTGATATTCTCCACATTTGAATCATAGTAAGTAAAACCTGACCAGCAAAGCATATCTTTAACAATATCAATATACTCTTTAAAGTTGCCCTGCTTCCAGCGGTAACCAGTTTTACCCCACCAACCAGGCTGGCCCCAGAATCTGGCATTGTAACTTAGAACAGATCCATTAGCAGTAAGAACCCAAAAACCCTTGCCATCAGGATCTCTAGCAACATCCCAAACAAGGTATCTAAAGAATGACCAATCATTAATTTTATCTTCAGGAATATCTAAATTAATCTGAGGATTGTTCTGATAAATATAAGACGTTCCCTGATTAACTGCGTCACCAAAAGCGGCAATATGTCCATCACCAAAAGCTAGCCAATAACCTTCACCAGTTTTGGTTGCTGTCATACCGTGACACCAGTTTAGGTAAGATAGGCTAAAAGAATCTGCACCATTTTTATTGTAGACTCTATCAATTAATCCATCATAATTTGTTGCATCACCAAAAGCCCAAACTTGGCCAGAGCCATCACTAGCCCAAAAACCCATCTTTGTTGGATGTGAAGCAATGGCAGTACCCCTCCTTGCCCAACTATAGGCAGTAGATGGCTGCTGACCAATATCAAAACCGACTGGGCTAAAAGCAGGATTCACATTTGGATCACCAAATGGTTTACCAAATAAATACTTATAAACTTTTCCACTATTAACCATTCCTGCAGTAACAATTGTATATGGTGTTTGTGAGAATGTTGGAGTGGCGTCACCAAAACCAAGAATCATACCATTAGAATATATAACCCAATAACCATTTCCAGTATGTGTTGCAGCAATATTCATTGCCGTAGCGCCAATCAAAGCAAAATTTTCACCACGCCAAGAAATAATATGATTACCATAATGTGTAGCCTCACCAAAGGCATAAACTCTACCAGTTGGATCTAAAACCCAATAACCTTCACCAGATGGATGTGCAGCCATTGAACATGCGGAAGGCTTAATATAGGTTCCACCAACTCCAGTAAGATAATGTATGCCATTTACACCAGAAGGATACGCTGGAGATGCAAAGTTTACTGGACCAAACGCTGTAGAATCATAATCTGCTGCATCGCCAAATCCATGAACATAACCATTTGCCTCACAAACCCAATAGCCACGAACAGGATGGGTTTCCATAGCAAACGTCCAAGGAAGCTCATCGAAAGAAGCAGTATATTCAGAAGTTTTATAACCAACAGCTCTAAAAATAATATCCTTTAAACCACAACGGTAGTTGTACCCAGCACCATCAGCCATACCGGAATAGATAAGTGGATCACCTAAAGTAATACGAATTTCATCAGCCTTATACCAGTAGGAACCAAAATCTCGTACTACAGTAGTTTCCTGATCTGCTGGATTAGCGACACCAAAGTCTACAGAAATTTCTCGTTCATTACCATCAGGTGGCATTAAAGGAATCTGAACCTTCTTAACATAAGGAATAGCGCCACCATACGCTGGAACAGTTTCTGTGCCAAACCAATTTCCATTATACTTAATAGAAATATATGCAGTATATCCGCCACCCCAAGGAGTGAAACTAAGACCCTGTATACGACGACCCCTGCCGCCAGTTTTTTCTACGTCAAATTCCCACCAAAAATATCCATCATCATCGTTGCCCATAGGCTCCTGCTTGGCAGGTGACAAAGCATAAGTTTTACTATTGCCATCAGAAGCATGACTACCTTTATGACCAAAAATAGAATAGTCATAAGAGCCATAAATATCGTCAGTTGCAGAATCTTTGTATAAAGCTCTTACCTCACCAAACGAAGCATTAAAAGAACCCTTTGGATCTGGCCCAAATGTAGAATCAAAAGCAGAAACGCCAGATGCCCTATATTCAATTGGATATAGAGTCTGAGGAACTAGTGGTGGATATGTGATTTGTTCAAGCAGTAGACGGCCAACATCCCTGCACTGGATACTTAACATTCCATCTGTGCCACCAGAAATTGAGTCAATTAACCAAGCGCCAGTCATCATGATATTCTCATCATCAATAGCCTGATCAATAGAAACATTATTTCCACCATAACCCTGATATGTTCTAATCAGGGCATTGGGAACAATAACATTTGTCCAGTCAAAATCTGGATCATAACTACCGTCTTTTAATGTTGCACCCTGAGCAGGCTGCTGATTCCAAAGAGCCTGAGACTCCGCAGACTGACCTCTCTTTGGCCAAAAATATCCGGGCTTACCAAGCTGGCCGGGAAGTTCGGGAACCATCAAACCAGTAGCACCACTATTGCTGTAGTGCCACTGATTATACATCATAATGTTACAG
>Ga0129333_10004184_pt1 | contig 13508 bp, 10 predicted proteins | sample CPB6_08_DNA_FD_94474 | JGI IMG/M metagenome (GOLD analysis project Ga0129333, IMG submission 94474) | Freshwater to marine salinity gradient microbial communities from Chesapeake Bay, USA - CPBay_Sum_0.6_0.8_DNA | ecosystem: Environmental > Aquatic > Marine > Coastal | place: USA: Chesapeake... | reverse complement strand
TCTTCGAAGAATCGGCCGATGTGCTCCGAGGGAAGCGAAGCCACCACCGGCGCAGCGAGAACCGCAGTCGTCACTGCCTTTTCGACCAACGCCGAGACGGCTCTCGGCACGTGAATCAGATCGCCGCTCTCCTGGACGACGATCAGGCGATCGCCGGCCTCGAACGAAGCTGCGAGCTCCTCCCCGACTTCGACCACTCGGTCACCACCGAACGGAATCCGCTGACCGGCTCGCAATTCGCGCAATTCGCTACCTCGGACCGGTGACGACATGACCGCTAGCGTACGACGTGTTCACCAGCCCGGAGGAGCCGACGTGTCGAGCGACGACAACCTGTACTTCCGACAACTGCTTTCGGGTCACGACTTCGCCGTCGGCGATCCGCTCGCCGGCCAGATGGCCAACTTCGTTTACCTCATCGGTGATCGTTCGACCGGTGAATGCGCGGTCATCGACCCGGCCTACGCCGTCGACGACATCGTCCGCGTCGCGGCCGAGGACGACATGAAGATCACTGACGTCCTGGCGACTCATTACCACCCGGATCACATCGGTGGTTCGATGATGGGCCACCGCATCGAAGGCATCACCAAGATGCTCGAGACCGGTTCGTATCGAATTCATGTGAACGAGAACGAGGTCCCTTGGGTCGTTCGAACGAGCGGGGTGTCGGAGAACGATCTCATCGCTCATTCGGCTGGCGACTGCGTTCAGGTGGGTGACGTACGGATCGATCTGGTGCACACCCCGGGCCACACGCCCGGCAGCCAGTGCTTCCACGTTCGTGGCTGCCTCATCTCCGGTGACACCCTCTTTCTCGACGGATGCGGTCGCACCGATCTTCCGGGCAGTGACGCCGAGAAGATGTACGAGAGCCTGCAACTGCTCGATTCATTGCCCGCCGAGACCATTATCTACCCCGGTCACCGTTACTCGGTTCCGCCGTCGGAGACCCTCGCCGAAGTTCGTACCCACAACTTCGTTCTGAAGCCGAAGACGAAAGATCAGTGGTTGACGATTTTCGGCGGATGATCAGCCGATCACGGCCGACAACACCGCCGAGACACCGGCGGTGCCCAGAAGAGTCAGCACGAGTCGACGCGCCGACGATTCGGTGACGAGTCGACGCAGACGCGAGCCGAGGGCGATCCCGACGATCATGAAGGGAAGAACGATCAGACTCCGTTGCGTGGTGCGTCCATCGAGGTCCCCGGTGAATCCGAACCCGATCAGCGTCGCCACGTTGGCGCCGGTGAAGACCACCGCGAGGGTCGATCGGAAGACATCCATCGAAACTCCGCGAGCCTGGAGCACGAACACCAGTGGTGGGCCGTTGGTGGAAAGCGATGCCGACAAGGCGCCCGACACCACCCCGGCCACCCATTCCGGGCCGTTCCCGGATCGACGAAAGCGGAAATCGGCGACCAGGAGTGCCGTGGCCGCGAGCACCGTGAGTCCGAGCACTGCTTTCAACACCGACTCGTCGACCCGAGTGAAGAGCACGAGGCCGAGCGGAACGCCGAGGACCGTCCCGGCCAGCAATCGACCGACGGTCGCCCGATCGGCGGCCCGCCAGCCCCGGGACATCTGAAAACCATTGGTCAAAAGACCGAGCCAGGTCGAGATGATCACGGCGTCGTGGGTCGGGAGAGCCAACGCGATCAGCGGCACCCCGAGAAGCGAGAACCCGAAACCGGCTGTGTATTGGGCGGCGGCGGCAAGGAGGACTCCACCGCCGGCGCCGAAGACTTCGAGCCAGGTCACCTTCGGACTCTGCCATTCGGGAGGTCCGAATTCGGCGATTCTCCCCAGCCGACGACCTTTGACAAATTGTAAAGTGAGATCGTGTCGAAGGGGGCGGAGATCGGGGTCCGGCGGACCGGGTGTCGGATCGACGCGTCCCGACTCGTGGCGCGCCTCGATGAGTTGGCCCAGGTTGGCCCGATCGAAGGCGGTGGATCCTGCCGGCTCGCCCTGACCGACGCCGATCGTGACGGGCGCGACCTCGTCGTCACGTGGATGAAGGATCTCGGTTTGCAGCTGTCGATCGACGCCGTGGGCAATGTGATCGGACTCTGGAACGTGGGCACGGGAGCCCCCGTCATGACCGGTTCGCACATCGACACCGTGCGCACGGGCGGCCGCTACGACGGCAACCTGGGAGTGCTCGCCGGCCTCGAGGTGATCGAAACCCTCATGCGGGCCGGAGTCGAACCACCTCGTCCACTCGCCGTCGCCTTCTTCACCAACGAAGAGGGCGCCCGTTTTCAACCCGACATGCTCGGTTCCCTCGTGTACGTGGGTGGCATGAGTGTCGAAGAGGCCCACGACGTCGTGGCCATCGATGGCGCGCGCTTGGCCGACGAACTGATCCGGATCGGCTATCTCGGACCAGCCACTTGTCCGGCGACCGCTCCTCACGCTTTCGTGGAACTGCACATCGAGCAGGGACCGATCCTCGAGGCCGAGGGCATTCGTTTCGGTGCCGTCGAGGGTGTACAGGGAATCTCGTGGCAGGAAGTCACCATCAAGGGCCAGAGCAACCACGCCGGCACGACTCCCATGAACTTGCGTCACGACCCGGCATTCGTCGCCGCGGCCATCGCCGTCCGATTGCGCGACTTGGCCCTGCGCTTCGGGGGCAACCAGGTGTGCACCGTCGGCAAGATCGATCTGCAGCCGAACCTGATCAACGTCGTGCCGAAGTCGGCGACCCTGACCCTCGACATCCGCAACACCGATGAGGAACTGCTCCGCCGAGCCGAAGCCGAGGTGACCGCATACCTGGCCGAACTGGCCGAGGCCGAAGGGGTCGAGATCACGACGCGCACCTTGGCCCGCTTCGAACCCGTCGAGTTCGACCCACGGGTGATCGAACTCGTCCAGACGGTCATCACCGACCATGGCCATACGGTGAGACGGCTGCCCTCGGGAGCCGGCCACGACGCGCAGATGCTCGCGCGAATCTGTCCGACCGCGATGATCTTCACCCAGTCACACCTTGGAATCAGTCACAACCCCGCCGAATACACGTCCGCCGAGGACCTGGCGGCGTCGACCGATGTGCTGCTCGATGTGATGTGGAGTCTCGCCCACACCGAGTTCACCGCCGATTCAGCCGGAGGAATCTCATGACTACTCATTTCTCGCACGATGTCGGAGCCCGGCGCCTCGTCAATGTCGCCGCGGCACAGATGGGTCCGATCCAAAGAGACGACTCGCGCAAGGAAGTGGTCGAACGCCTCGTCGAACTCCTCAAGAACGCACACTCGCGCGGCGCCGAACTCGTCGTGTTCCCCGAACTCGCCCTCACCACCTTCTTCCCGCGTTGGTTCGTCGACGACATCACCGAAGCCGATCATTGGTACGAGACTGCGATGCCCAACCCGACGACTCAGCCACTGTTCGACGAGGCCCGTCGACTCGGCGTGGGGTTCAGCCTCGGCTACGCGGAGATCACCGAACCCGACTCCCGCGGAGTTCTTCATCGCTACAACACTCAGATCCTCGTCGAGCGGGACGGTGGTGTGGTGGGTCGCTATCACAAGGTTCACATCCCCGGTCACGAGACCAACGAGCCCGGTCGACCGTTTCAGCATGCGGAGCGTTACTACTTCGAACCCGGGCCGGAGGGCTTCGGCGTCTGGCGGGCCTTCGGTGGAATCGTCGGCATGATGATCTGCAACGACCGTCGTTGGCCGGAGACCTACCGCGAGATGGGGCTGCAGGGCGTCGAACTGATTCTCTGCGGTTACAACACGCCGATTCACTACGTGCCCGATCCGACTCAAGACATCCTGCAGGGGTTCCACAACTCACTCGTGATGCAGTCGGGCGCGTACCAGAACGGCACGTGGGTGGTCGGAGTCGCCAAGGCCGGCGTGGAAGAAGGAGTCGATTCCCTCGGTCAGTCGTGCATCGTCGCTCCGAGCGGCCAGATCGTCGCGCAGACCATGTCGACGGGCGACGAAGTCGTGACCGCCGAATGCGACCTGAACTGGTGTGACCGCTACAAGAAGACTCTCTTCGATTTCGACAAGTACCGACGCCCCGAGGTCTACCAGCGCATCACCAACCAACGCGGGGCCATCCTGCCCCCGAACTCGGGAGGTTCGAGATGACCGACTTGCGTGCCGAATCCGTGGCCGCCGTTCCGCTCGTCGTCAATGGACGTTCGGTCAGCGTTCGCGGCGACCATCCGCATCTCCTGGCTGCGTTACGCGAAGAGCTCGACGTCACGTCGCCGAAGGACGGATGCTCGCCGTCGGGTCAATGCGGCTGCTGCACGGTCATGGTCGACGGCAAGGTGGTGGTGAGTTGCCAGCAACCGCTCCAGAAGGTCGCCGGCAAGTCGATCACGACCCTCGAAGGCGTCGACCAAGCCGAACGAGACAAGTACGCGAAAGCCTTCGCCGCGTGCGGTGGTCTCCAGTGCGGTTTCTGCATTCCGGGAATCGTGATGCGCGCCAAGGCGCAGGTCGACAAGAAGGGTTCGGATCTGACCAAGGAGGACATGTCCCGTCATCTCGGCGCTCATCTCTGCCGGTGCACGGGTTACGTGAAGATCCTCGAGGCCATCGAAGCCGTTGCCCAGGACCGCATTCCCGAACCGAACATCGCCGGCGGAGTCGGCGCGAGCGGAGCGAAGTACGAAGCAGCCGAACTCGCCCTGGGCGATCGCGGCTACGTCGACGACATCCGGGTTCCGGGCATGCTGCACGCCGCCTTGCATCTCACCGCCCACTCACGCGCCGACGTGGTGGCCATCGACGTCTCGGCGGCCGAGTCGGCACCGGGAGTCGTCGCGGTCTTCACGGCCGCCGACATTCCGGCCGAATTGCGGGTGGGACTCATCTACAAGGATTGGCCGATCATGATCCCCGTGGGCGGGCGCACCAGTTACGCGGGTGACGTTCTCGCGGTGGTCGTGGCCGACACCCGACAGCACGCGCGAGCGGCGGCCGAACTCGTTGCCGTGAAGTATTCGGCCCTCACTCCCCTCACCGATCCCCGTCAGGCGATCGACTCCACGGAGATTGCCGTGTGGGGGACCGAGTCCAACGTTCTGAGTCGGAGCACCTATCGACGTGGCGACATCGAGTCGACGCTCGCGTCGTCACATCACGTCGTACGTGAGTCCTTCAGCACTCAACGAATCGAACACGCCTTCCTCGAACCCGAGAGCACACTCGCCGTTCCCTCCGAACGCGAAGGTCGTCGCCATCTGCACGTGTACTCCGGTGGTCAGGGCGTGTGGGACGACCGCAACGACATCGCGCGCGTCCTCGGTGTCGACAATTCCCACGTGACCGTCGAACTCGTCACCAATGGTGGCGCTTTCGGTGGCAAGGAGGACATGAGCAATCAGGCCCAGACGGCCCTGGCCGCCTGGTTGCTCGACCGGCCCGTGAAGTGCACGCTCACCCGCGAGGAGTCCTTCCGAATCCACGCCAAGCGTCATCCGATTCAGATGGACTACGAGGCGGGCTGTGATCGAGACGGTCGGCTGACCGCATTGCGTGTACGAGCGATCGGCGACAGCGGCGCCTACGCGAGCGTGGGCATGAAGGTGTTGGAACGAATGGCCGGTCACGCGTCCGGCCCGTATCAGTTGCCGACGATCGACGTCGAAGCAATAGCGGTTCGCACCAACAACCCGGTCTGTGGGGCCTTCCGCGGTTTCGGAGCCAACCAGGCGCAGTTCGCCATGGAAGGCGTGCTCGATCGCCTCGCCGAGAAGGTCGGCATCTCCGGTTGGGAGATCCGCAAGCGAAACGTGATCAAACCAGGAATGGTCTGGGGGCCCGGCCAGATCATGGACGACGGCTGTCTGGGTGCCGAGCGCTGCCTCGACACCATCAAATCTCATTACGACGCGGCCGTGGCCAGCGGTCGCCCGGTCGGTCTCGGTCTCGGCCTCAAGAACAGCGGACTCGGTAACGGCTTCAAGGAAGTGACTCGAGCGGTCATCCACTTCCGGGCGGACGGAATCGTCGAAGTTCGTCACGGCTGGACCGAAATGGGCCAGGGCATCAACACCGTGGCCCGCCAAGTAGCGGTCGAAGAACTGAACATCGATCCGAGCCGGGTCCGCGTCTTAGTCGACACCACTCGAGAACTCGGCTTCGGTCAGACCACCGGCTCGCGCGGGACCCTCATGGGAGCGGGAGCGGTGAAGGCGGCCTGTGAGGCGGCCCGAGCCGCGCAGTGTGCGGTCGGAATCGATCACGTTGGTGAGTACCGCGTCGACTGGACCGACAAGTTGGGTGAGGTCGAGAACCCCACCATCCACTCGACGTTCGGCTACGCCGCCCAACTCGTGACTCTCGATCCCGACTCGGGCAAAGTGGCGCGAGTCGTCGCCGCTCACGATGTCGGTCGGGCCGTGAACCCCACGTTGTGCGAGGGACAGATCGAGGGCAGTGTTCACATGGGCCTCGGTTACGCACTCACCGAGGATTTCCCGGCCGATCCGGAGACGGGCTTCCCGCTTCCGACGACCCTGCGGTCGCTCGGCATCCTGCGAGCCAAGGACGTCCCGCCGATCGACGTGATTCTCGTCGAGTCTCCCGAACCCAATTCGCCCTACGGCATCAAAGGCGTGGGAGAGATCGGTCTGGTACCGACCGCCGGCGCCGTCGCCGCCGCGCTTCACGCCCACGACGGTCAATGGCGGACCACGCTCCCCATGCGACCCGGTGGCTCCGAGGACTGACGTGTCGTCGACGACTTCGGGCATGGTGTGTGGCCACCACCACCTGTACTCCACCTTGGCGCGGGGCATGCCGGCGCCTCCGGTGCAACCCACCGACTTCCGGAGCATCCTCGAACAGATCTGGTGGCGGCTCGACGCGGCACTCGATCTGGAGACGATTCGTTGGTCGGCCACGCTCGGCGCCGTCGAGGCGTTGATGTCGGGAACCACCGGGATCGTCGATCATCACGAGAGTCCGAACGCGATCGAGGGAAGCCTCGACGTGATCGCCGAAGCTTGCGCCGAAGTGGGCGTGCGGGTCGTGTGCTCGTACGGGGTCACCGATCGTCACGGCGTCGAGGGCGGCCGTCGTGGTCTGGTCGAGAACGAGCGCTTCATCCGAGCCGGTGGTCGGGGCATGGTCGGCGTGCACGCCGCGTTCACGTGTTCGGACGGTCTTCTGGATGATGCCGCCGGGCTGGCCCGCGATCTCGGCGTCGGTGTTCACATTCACGTTGCCGAAGGCCCCGACGATCACGAGGCCGGTCGGCGTCTTCGCGGTCTGGCCGACGCGGACTGGCTGCTCGTCCACTGCGTGGGACTCGATGAGGCCCTTCCCGGTCGGGTGGCTCACAATCCGCGTAGCAACATGAACAACTCCGTCGGTTACGCCCGACCGGCGCGTTTCGAGTCGCCGGTGCTGCTCGGAACCGACGGCATCGGAGCCGACATGCTCGAAGAGTTCCGTCTCGCCTACGTCGCTCATCGTGACGACGACGTCACCGCCTCACCCGAAACCGCTTGGACCTGGTTGACGAACGGTTACGACCTCATCCCCGAATGCCGCACCGATTCCGTGACCTGGTCGTACGACATGGCCGACTCACCTTGGCACGTCGCGTTCACCCCCGGCATTCGGGCCGAACGGATCGAGTCGGCCGATGGTGAAGTTCTGCTCGACCATGGTCGACCCACTCGTGTGGATCTCGACGAGGTGCGGGCCAAGGCGGCCGAGGCCGCTCGACGACTCTTCCGGCGCCTTTCATGAAACATCTCTCGTCAATTCACTCTTCCAAGGAACGATCATGACCGAACATCAGCCCGTGGCGATCTACCTGCAGGATGCGCATCGGATCCGTGAAGGCATGGACTTCGCGCGATACGCCGAGTCGAAGGGATTCGACGCGGTGTGGCAGGCCGAAAGTCGATTGGTGCGCGAAGCGACCGTTCCCATGGCCGCCTTCGCGAGCGTCACCGACACCATCAAGATCGGCAGCGGCGTGGTCGACTGCTGGAGCCGCAACCCGGCTCGTCTCGCCGCCACCTTCTCGACGCTCGACGATCTCGCGCCCGGTCGGGTGATTCTCGGTATCGGAGCGTGGTGGGATCCACTGGCCAAGAAGGTCGGTATCGATCGGGCCAAACCACTCCGCGTGATGCGTGAGATCGTCACGACGGTCCGCGCTCTACTGAACAACGAGAACGTGACGTTCGATGGTGAGTACGTCCACCTCGACGGCGTCGAACTCGATTACGTGTACCAAGAGCGTCGACCCAAGGACGTCCCGATCTACATCGGTGCGACCGGCATGCAGATGATGGAACTCACCGGCGAGATCGCCGATGGAGCCGTTCTCAACTACCTCGTCTCCCCCGACTACAACGATCAAGCGCTCGAGGCACTCGAGAAGGGCGCGGCTCGGGCCGGGCGGCGACTCGACGACATCGACCGCCCACAGCTCGTGGTCTGCAGCGTTCACGAGGACCGTCAGACCGCGATCGACATGGCGCGGTTGATGGTCACGCAGTACCTGGGCCAGCAGCCACACATCATGAAAGCCTCCGGGGTGCCGCAGTCGCTTCTCGACAAGGTGGGCGAGGTCCTCACGTGGCCGGCCACGCACGAGCAAGTCGTCGCCGCCAGCAAGCTGGTTCCTGATGAGATCGTCCACATGCTGACCGCGAGCGGCACGCCGAGCGAAGCCCGCGCCAAGGTCGCGCACTACATCGAACACGGATGCACTTGTCCGATCCTGTATCCGCTCGGTGACGTGAAGGCGATGATCGATGCGTTCTCCGGCTGGGATGGGAGTCCGCGATGACCGTGCTCACACCCAAGACCGTCGACGAACTCGATCGCATCCTGGCGGAATCACCCGACCACACGATCCTCAGCGGTGGCACCGACCTGATGGTCGAGGTCAATCTGCATGGTCGTCGTCCGAAGGCGATCGTGTCGCTGCGGTCGGTCGACGAATTGCACGCCTGGACCGCCGAAGACGAGCAGGTGACCATCGGTGCTGCGGTCCCCTACGCCACCATGGAATCCGGCGAACTCGCCACCCTGCTGCCGGCGCTCGCCGAAGCGGCGCGGACAGTGGGTTCACCGCAGATCCGAGCCGCGGGCACCCTGGGTGGCAACCTCGGCACCTGTTCGCCGGCCGGTGATGGATTACCCGTCCTGTCAGCCCTCGAGGCGACGATCCATGTTCGCGGCAACGGGAAGAGCCGGGATGTTCGATTCGCCGACTTCATGGTTGGTGTGAAGCGCAATGCTCTCCTGCCCGGTGAATTCGTGCATTCGGTCTCGATTCCGCGGATCGATGGTTGGCAGGGTTACGCAAAGGTCGGCACGCGTAACGCGATGGTCATCGCCAATGCCTCCACCTGCCTGGTTCGTGACCGATCGAAGGGTCAAGTTCGAGTTGCGCTGGGTGCCGTCGGACCCACCATCCTTCGTTGCCCCGATGCCGAGTCGTGGCTCGAAGCCAACGCCGACTTGCGTAGTAGCACTCCCCCTTCGGACGACACCCGGTCCGAGTTCGCCCGCCTCGTCTCGCTGGCGTCACGTCCCATCGACGATCACCGTTCGACTGCCGAATACCGGCGGCACGCCGTCGGCGTCCTCGCCCGTCGACTCCTGGAAAGGTCCTACCAATGAGCACACCCTCAGGAATCGGCAGTGAGAACTACTCACTCACCGTCAACGGCCGCACCCACGACGTCAAGGACTCGTGGATCGGCGAGAGCCTTCTCTATGTACTGCGTGAACGCCTCGGTCTGCCCGGCGCCAAGGGAGCCTGCGAACAAGGCGAGTGCGGAAGTTGCACCGTCATCGTCGACGGGAGCGCCGTGTGCTCGTGCCTCGTGCTCGCCGCATCGGTCGTCGACACGTCGATCGTCACCGTCGAGGGTCTCGGTGAAGGCGGGCAGTTGAGCGACGTTCAGCAGGCATTCCTCGATTGCGGCGGGGTTCAGTGCGGTTTCTGCACGCCCGGGTTCATCGTCGCCGTCCATCATCTGCTCGAGTCCGTACCCGATCCCGATGACCATCAGATTCGCGAAGCACTGTCGGGAAACATCTGTCGCTGCACCGGTTACGGCCGCATCCTCGAAGCCGTCCAGCAGGTCGCGGTGGCGAGGAGGTCCAAGTGAACACCACGAGCACCATCGCCCCGCCCCGCCCGGGCACTCTGGGCACCGACGCATCGCGACCCGATGGCGTTGCCAAGGTTCAGGGCGGCTTCGCCTTCAGCAGCGACATGTGGGCCGAGAACATGTTGTGGGGCGCGACGCTGCGCAGCCCCCATCCCTACGCGCGCATCGTCTCCATCGACACCACCGCTGCTTGGAAGATCGCCGGCGTGGAGGCCATCATCACCGCCGAGGACGTTCCGGGGCAGGCCACCTACGGACTCATCATGCAGGACCAGCCGGTCTTCGCCCGGGTGGGCGACACCGTGCGTTACACCGGGGAGCCGGTGGCCGCCGTGGCCGCCGACCATCCGGAGACCTGCAAACGCGCCTTGGCGGCGATTCGTGTTGAGTACGAGGTTCTCCAACCGGTTCTCGATCCCGAGCACTGCATCGACGGAACGGCCCCGAGGATTCATCCGGAAGGCAACGTTCTGCGCCATCAGCGGATCATCTCAGGCGATGCCGACATCACGGGCGACGTCGTCGTGGAAGGCGTGTACGAAGTCGGGATGCAGGACCAGGCTTTCCTCGGTCTCGAGGCCGCGCTCGCGCTACCCGATCCTGGCGGCACCGGAGTCGAGCTCTACATCGCGACCCAGTGGCTGCACGAAGACCGCAAGCAAATCGCGGCGTGTCTCGGGCTACCCGAAGAGAAGGTGCGTCTCGTCCTCGGGGGTGTCGGCGGCGCCTTCGGTGCCCGTGAGGACATCAGCCTGCAGGTTCACACGTGTCTCCTCGCCCTGCGCACGTCACGACCGGTGCGCATCGCCTACGGACGTGAGGAGTCGTTCTACGGACACGTCCATCGGCACCCGGCCAAGATCTGGATGCGCCATCATGCCGACCGCACTGGTCGTCTGGTGAAGGTCGAGTCGCGCATGGTGTTCGACGGCGGCGCGTATTGCAGCACGTCACCCGCGGTCCTCATCAACGCCATCACCCACACACAGGGTCCGTACAAGTGCGACAACGCGGTCGTCGAAGGTTGGGCGTTGCGCACCAACAACCCACCTTGTGGCGCCATGCGCGGTTTCGGAGTTGTGCAGGCTTGTTTCGCCCACGAGAGTCAGATGGACAAGCTCGCATCGGCGTGCGGGGTCGACCCGGTGCAGGTCAGATTGCTCAACGCCATGCAAACCGGCGACCGCCTCATCACCGGACAGATCGTCGACAGCGTGGCTCCCGTCGCTGAGTGCATCCGTGAGACCGCGGCCATCCCACTCCCCCCGGACATGGAATCCGACCCGAACGTTCTCGATCTTCCCGGTGGAAGCGGACGCACGGCCGATCGCCACCACATCAAGCGCGGAATCGGCTGGGGTGTCAGCATCAAGAACCTGATGTACAGCGAGGGCTTCGATGATTACTCGACCGCACGTTGTCGCATCGACGACGGCGTCGTGACTCTCAAGTTCGCGACGGCTGAGGTCGGGCAAGGCTTCGTGATGCTCGCCCAGCAGATCGCGCGCACCGTGCTCGGTGTCGACGAGGTGTTGCTCGACACGATCGACACCCAAGTGGGATCGGCCGGATCGTCATCGGCGAGTCGACAGACCTGGATGAGCGGCGGCGCCGTCGATGCGGCTTGTCGGGCGGTTCGCGACGAACTTCTCGGCATCGTTGCCAGCGAGAACGGGCTCGACCCTGCTCGCTTGACGATCGATGGCACCGACATCGTCGAGGTCGGAGGATCGTTCCGACGAGCGGTCGTGGAAGCCGCCCGAGGCAAGCGACTCGACGAGACTCGCGAATACCACCACCAGCCGACCGAGGACCTCGACGAGAACGGCCAGGGCAACTGCCACGTCGCCTTCGCCTTCGTGGCCCATCGCGCCGTCGTCGACGTCGACACCGAACTCGGCCTCGTCAAGGTCGTGCAGGTCGCCACCGCCCAGGACGTCGGACGGGTCCTCAATCCGAAAAGTTGCGTCGGACAAGTGGAAGGTGGCATCGCCCAAGGCCTGGGTCTCGCCGTCATGGAGGAGATCATCGTCAAGGACGGTCGGGTACGTAATCCGAGTTTCACCGACTACTTGCTGCCGACTTTCCTCGATGCTCCGAAGGTCGATGTGGTTTTCGTGGAGGAGTTCGAGCCCAAGTCTCCTCTTGGCGCGAAGGGTGTCGGCGAGCCGCCGTGCATCTCGGTGACTCCGGCCATCGCCAACGCGATTCGTCAGGCCACCGGACGCGACCTGCCGCGCGTACCGGTTCGCCCATCGGACATCTGTCTCTGAACGACCGTCACGTCAACGACCGTCACGTCAACGACCATCACGCCAGCCCGAGGCGCTCCATGAGGTCGTCGGGCGCCTCGATTCCGAGGAGTTCGTGACGCAGAATCTCCATCGACTCGCTTTCCAGTTTCGACTCGCGTCCCGAGTCGGCCAGATTCACGAGTTGCTCCGGGTCTTCGTTGCGGTCGTACAAGAGGTTCGAGTCCACGAGGCCCCCGTACGCCCAGAACGGCAGCAGGTCACCCTCCACGAAGGGCTGGCGGATCACCGGGACGTTCGAGCCCGGCATCCGATCGAGCCGAGCCCGAGCATCGGGTAGAGGAAGCCGGATGTCAGGTCGCGCATGGATGGGCATGGTGCTCCAACGGTTCGACCACATCGACAGAGGGAAGCCCGAACCGACCGATCCTCGCGTGTACGAAACATCGTCGGTCACCAGCAGAACCTCTCTCCCCCAGTAGCCGGACAACACCGCATCCCGAACCGAAGCATCCGACTCGACGACCGGGATCAAGGACCGCCCATGAGTGCGATGCGCAGGTTCCACACCGAAGACATCACACAAAGTCGCGTGAACGTCGACCGTGGTCGTGAGCCGCCGGGTGCGACGTGAAGCTGCTCCCGGCCAGCGGATCATCAACGGAATGTGGCCGAGCGGATCGTGGATCGGGTGCGCCGGCTTGCCCCACACCCCTCGTTCACCCAGATAATGGCCGTGGTCGGTGCACACGACCACGGCCGTGCGCTCGGCATCGGGGCTCTCGTCGATGGCCCGCATCAGTTCGCCGAACCAATGATCGATCATCGAGAGTTTCGCTCCGTACGCCGCCCGCAACGAACGCGCGTCGGCTTCCGTGAGAACTCCCTTGGCGACGGCGTCGACCGCGTAGGGCGGCCAGATCAGCCAAGGATCGTCGACGTCCTTGCGGTACTTGGACGCCCAAGGTTCGGGCGTGTCGAACGGTTCGTGGGGATCGAACTCGTCGACGAGAAGGAAAGACTTGGCATGACGCCCGGCGTTTTTGCGAATCCACGCGGCCGCCGTTCGCATGGTTGCCGGACCCGGGAAATCGGTCTCGTCGCGGAACCACGTTCGCGAGGTG
>Ga0129333_10004183_pt1 | contig 13509 bp, 18 predicted proteins | sample CPB6_08_DNA_FD_94474 | JGI IMG/M metagenome (GOLD analysis project Ga0129333, IMG submission 94474) | Freshwater to marine salinity gradient microbial communities from Chesapeake Bay, USA - CPBay_Sum_0.6_0.8_DNA | ecosystem: Environmental > Aquatic > Marine > Coastal | place: USA: Chesapeake... | reverse complement strand
ATGTAAACCGTTATAAATATCAATAAGTATTTGAGTTATTGAAAATAGTAAATATATAATTGATGGAGCGCAAAGATTTAACATAATTTATAAATTATATTTATATTTTATTTTATTTTTCATCAGCGTAAAAGATAGGTTCTTCATCCTTAAAATATCCCAATTTATTTCCAATAACACCATCCTCCACAAACTCATAAATATATCCATTAACTTCATCATTTGTATAATATGTAACTTCGTCTATTTCGATTTCAAATACTTCTTCATCCTCTTCTACATTTGTTTCATCAATTTCTTTATTTACTTCATTATCACTAGTCTCAGTCTCAACTTCATTATCACTCGCCTCAGTCTCAACTTCATTATCACTCGCTTCAGTCTCAACTTCATTATCACTCGCTTCAGTCTCAACTTCATCATCAATATTTTCTTTGTTGAGATTTTCCTCAATATTTTTAGTTGTAAGATTTTCAATAACTTTAATTGTTTCTTGTTCTTCTTCTTCTTGTTCTTCTTGTTTTTTTACCTCTTGTTCTTCTTGTTCTTCTTGTTCATCTTGTTCTTCTTCTTCTTGTTCTTCTTGTTCATCTTCTTGTTCTTCTTGTTCTTCTTGTTCTTCTTCTTGTTCTTCTACCTCTTGTTCTTCTTGTTCTTCTTGTTCTTGTTCTTCTTGTTCTTCTTGTTCTTCTTGTTCTTCTTGTTCTTGTTTCTCTTCTTCTTGTTTTTCTTGAACTTCTAATACAGTTTCTTCAATAATAAATGTAATATTTTCATTAATACAAGAATTTAATATTTTAGTTTGTACTTGTGTTTCTCCATTTTGTTTTATTTCATGGTTTTGAATTAGATCATGTTGTTCCATTAATTTTTGTTCCTCATTAATAACAGACTGTGATTCTTCAATAACAATATCATGTGATTTTTCATGAATATCTGGTTCTTGCTCTTCAATATCAGCATGCTTGGGAAATTTTTTAGACAAAACTTCAATAATATCTGTGTTTTGTTGTGTATTATTTGGTTTGGTATTATTTTTTATACTCCTAATATCATTATTTAACACTTCAAGTTTGTCTAATAGTTTATCAAAATTCATAATCATAATATTATATTTATTTTCTAAATAGTCTATTTTGTTATTAACCTCTTCTAATCCATCTTCAACCATTTCTTGCGTCATATCTTGAATACTTTTATGTATAGGTTTATCATAATCGTCCATCTCAAAATCAAAGTTGCGTTGATTTGATTTATTACCATTAATTTCTTGTAGCACTGAAGGAAGGTTCATAATTAGTTTATGTGTTTTTTCTAATAATTCATAACGATTCATATATTGAGTTAAATAATCATTTAATCCTTTTTCAATTGTATATTCAATATCAGTTAAAATGTTTCTAATAAAAATATTTTGTGATTCCATTGTTATAATTAATATATATAACGATTCGTTTAATATGATTTAAAAAATAATTTATCTAATTCATATATGGAAAATACTATTTCTTTAGTTGCAACAGACGAAATTAGAGAAAAAATAGAAAAAATAATGAGACAAACTGATTATACGGAAGATATTGCGAGAGAAAAATTGAAAGAATGTAATTTTGATGAAATTTTAGTTATTAAATCATATTTTGGTATAACTATTAAAAAAGAAACAAAAGTAAAATCAGTTAATCAAGAAATATATAAACAATTAAGAACTAAATTAGATTCAAACATGAAGGATTATAATTCGAGAGTAGAGAGAGGCGAAGCGAAAAAAATAATATAAATATCCACAACAATCTCTATTTATGATGTTTCTTTTTTTTGATTATAGGAATTCCTGAATATATTACAGTGTTAAGATTATTTATATAATCAACAATATAAATGATTACAAATACAAAAATAAGTAATAAAAATTGTGGAAAGTTATTAATTATATGATTCAGGACAGAATTGATATTCCAAAAAGAAAAATCGTCATCTATTTCATCCATATTATATTAAAATATAAAATAATATACTAAATTAGTAACTGAGTATATTATTAGTTCTGTGTTAATCCGAATTTTTCTGACAATATATTGATTTTAGTTTGTTTTTTTTGTAAACGCTTTTTAATTTGATATGTATTAGACGGAATAATTTTATTGTTGATTATAAAATCATCATTATCTTCATGTAATTCAGGTAATATTCTTGTAAGCGGTTTGTCGACAATTAAAAATAAACGTTCATTTCTTAGTAAAGACCTATATTCTTGGATTGATAAATTTCCGTAATATTTTTCAAGCATGTAATACGGATTAGGCGCTGGTTTTATATTTTTTTTATATTCAAAAATTTTAGAATAAATATGGTTAAGTAAATGATACCTTTCAAATTTTGATGAACTATCAATATTTTCTTCCATTAAATGAGCTACAGCGCATTCTGGACTACAAAAACAACCATATACATGATATGTATCTTTAATATAGTGCTTAGGTATATAAATAGGCGGATTATCAAAATCATATGTACACCAAAAGCAAGCAGATTTTTTATCACATATGTTATTTGTATGTAAATTATGTTCTAATGATTTAAGTTTTTTCCAAATATCTCTAATGTCATTATCTTTAGAATATCTATCATCATCATCACAATCGTCGTATTCCAAAACGTCATCTATTTTAATGTTATTATATTTATCGTTAACTTGACATGTTTCATTCATTATTACATCATAATTCAAAGAATTATTTAATTGAAAGTTATAACTCTGAATTTCAGAAGAAATTACATTATTATTATGTAAATCTTTTAAGTTACATTTAAGGTGTAATATTATGTTGGGTTTATCTATTTTATTGTTATTAATTGGTAAAGGTTGTTGAATTATTTTTCCGCCTTTAGGTTTACGCCCCCTTTTTTTAGTTGCGGGTTTATTTTCATCTGTAATAGTAATATTATCAATTGTTACATTTTCACAGGCGTTGGTAAATTCTGTACTTTTTAATAGATCATCTATATTATTTTTTATAATTTCATTCGTTTCATTCGTTTCATTCGTTTCATTCGTTTTATTTGTTTCCTGAATTGAAATGTTAATATTATTTTCAATGGGGGTTTTGGGTTTGCGTCCCCTTTTTTTTACTATTACATTATTATTTAAATTACTAACCATTATTTATAATTAATAAGTTGAATTTAATTTAAATTGTTTTAATAAATATTATAACTATTACACTTTTGGACATTTAAAATGACGATTTTTATGACATATAAAAAATAGACATTTTATTTATCATAAAAATATCAAGAGAAACATGAATAATTATAAAACCTTTATTCTGTAAATATTCTACAATAGGAACACTAACATCATTATAATTATTTTCAAATCCAATAACATCTATAAATACTTTATTGAAATTAATAGATTTAATTACTTCAAATTCAGCACCTTCAACATCAATTGATAAATAATTTATATGTTTTATATTATTTTCATCTAATATTGTTTCTAGTTTTTTAGTTTTTACTTTAATAACTTCTGTAGTTGAACCCATTTGAAGATTTTCATGTTGTAATCTATTAAAATGTCTTATATCAAAATTGTCTTTAATTCCTGAAATCATTTCAGTATAACCTGTATTACAGAAAAAGTCGGTTTCTCCATCATTATTACAAACAGCGCAATTTAAATTAATATTATTTGGTCTATTAATTACCAACCTATCAAACACTTTTTTAATAGGTTCAATATTTATTCCAGTCCAGTTATTATTTTTCTCAAAATAGAGTGTATTATTAATACTTATTCCATCATGTGCACCTACGTCCACATAAAATCCATTTTTATAACCCTTGAATATATTAGTTTCTAAATATCTATCTTGATTATCTTGTGAATAAAACATTATAATATATTCTAAAAATATATTATGTATTATTTATATAAACGCAAATATATAAATAATTATTTTATATGTCGTAAAAATCTGCGTTTTAAATGTCCAAAGGTGTAAAACTATTATTTTTTGTTATCATAACATTTTCGACAAACTGGAATATAATTATCAGAACCCACTACGGTTTGATGTAATTCATTAGTCAATCTCATAGAAAATATACCATATGTTCCATTTTTACATAATGAACAGAGAGAAGATAATTTTGTTACTTTATCACATAGAGGTATTAAATCAAGTATTTGTCCAAATTTTTTTCTCTCAAAATCACCATCTAAACCAGCAATATAAATTTGTTTTTGTTGTTTTAACATAAATTTTACAAATTCTTCAAGATCGGGAAAAAACTGTCCTTCATTGATCAAAATAACTTCACTTTGTAAAATTTTATAATTGTTTTTTAAATTACTTAATTCATCTGCTTTTGTACATGGTATTTTAATTAAATCATGTGTTGACAACATTTCATTATCGTAACGGTTATCAATCGAATGATTAATTACACTAATAGGTATATTACAAAATTTACATTTTTTATATATTTCAACTAACCGAGATGACTTACCTGAAAACATAGGACCTATTATAAGTTCTAAATAACCATATTTATTGGACATTTATTATAGATAAGAATTAATCTTTATATAAATTATATATAAATTATATATTAAATAAATATTATCTATTAAATAAAATGACTAGTAGCGGGATACCACTAGTAGAATTATATAGACCAAAAAATATCGAAGATATAGTATTAGATCCGTTGAATAAGCAAATTTTAAAAAATGTAATAGATAACTCATATTTTCCAAATTTATTATTTTATGGACCTCCTGGAACTGGAAAGACCACGACAATAATAAATTTAATAGACGCTTACCAAAAAAAACTGAATATTCAAAATAAAGATTTAATAATACATTTAAACGCTTCTGATGAGAGAGGCATTGATATAATTAGAAATCAAATTAATTATTTTGTTAATTCAAAACCGTTATTTCATACAGGTATGAAGTTTGTTATATTGGATGAAGTAGATTATATGACAAAAAACGCTCAACAAGCTTTGAGATATTTATTACAAAATTATACAAATAATGTCCGTTTTTGTTTAATATGTAATTATATAAGTAAAATTGATGAGGGACTACAAAATGAATTTATTAGGTTAAGATTTAACCAATTGCCGAGAGAAGATATAATAAAATTTTTAAAAAACATTTCTGAATTAGAAAAATTAAATATATCGGATACAGCGATATCTTGTATTCAAAAGTTATATAAATCAGACATAAGAAGTATGATAAATTTTATACAGTCGAATCAATATGTATTAAATGAATCAAAAGAATTCTATATAATAGACAATGATGTTTGGGAAAATTTAATTGTATTATTCAAAAATAGAGAGAAAATTAATAATATTACAAGTTATGTTAACGATGTTAGTATTAAATATAATATTGATAAGAAAAATATAATTAAAGATTTTCTTAATTACATTATTCGTAATTATCCTAAATACTTAAATAAAAATTTTTTAGACTTTGTAGAGAATTTGATGCACACACAAATACAAAATAACAATATATTTATAACTTATTCATTATCAAAACTATCATCCTTTATCTCACTACTATGATTATAAATAGACATTCTCATATGTAACTTTATCATAAATTCATTAGGTGGCGAACTTTTAGAAGGATCAAAGAAATTTTGTTTCAGACTATATTCACTAAATCCTTTCATCGTTGTAGATAAGTTTTTAGGAATTGCGATACGATTGCTTCTTTCATGGATGATGTATTGACTGGTTTGCATTCTTTATATTATATAATAAAGAAAATAATTGAAATAAAAATAGTATAAAGAATTTAAAGACATAACTCGAACTATTATAATGTCAGCAATCGATTTAGAATGGGAAAACTTCTTATCATCGAAATATGATGATACATCATCTGATGATGAAACAAATAGTAATAATATTGAAGATGAAGATATAATATCTGCTGATTTGTGTCAAGATATTAATAATGAATGTCCTAAAGCATCCGATATTTATATCTCAACTAAAACAAAGATTGCTTATTTAAATTCATTTATTGTATTAAAAGATATATTTTGGCAAATTCCAATAATGCCTTACGCTTTACCCCGTAATGGTGTTGTAAAAAAACAAATGAAATTTAATTCTATGTGTCAGGATGAGTTAGATGATATTACTTGTAGACTAAAAAATGAAGTGTATTTCGAGGAACAAATAATTACTCATATTGATAATCCTACAGGTAGAATTAAATTTAAAGACACTAGAAAAGTTAGTATTGGTTTATCAAGAAAAGACCTTGTTAGTTATCGTTGTAAAAAGAAGAGTGCGTTTTATAATTGTTTTGTAATGATTCTTCGTATGAAAATAAATGATATCTTTAAAGAATTTCATGTTAAAGTATTTAATACGGGTAAATTAGAAATACCTGGTGTTCAAAGTGAAGAAATATTTAATAAAATATTACTTGAAGTCATTTATATTTTACAACCTTATATTAAAGAAAAATTAGACTATAAAGAAAATACTAATGAAACTGTGTTAATTAATTCCAATTTTAATTGCGGTTTCTATATTAATAGAGAAGCGTTATATGATATTCTTAAAATAAAATATAATATACAAGCTATTTATGATCCTTGTTCATATCCTGGAATCCAATGTAAATTTTATTATAATCCAGATGTAGGCATTCAGAATGGTTGTCAAATATCACAAGAAAATAAAAATTTATATAAAAATATAAGTGAAGTATCATTTATGATTTTTAGGACTGGAAGTGTACTTATTGTTGGAAGATGTGATGAAAATGTGTTAATGATTATATATAATTTCTTGAAAAATATATTAATCACTGAATATAAGTTAATTTGTCAAAAACATAAATTAACGGATATAGAACTTAATTCATCCAAAGATAAAAAGAAAAAATTAAGAAGAAAAAATATTACAATTGAGATTGAAAATTAAATATTTATGTCAATAACCAATTTATTAATTTTGTTTTATCCAATACTTTATCTGATAACCTATCTGATAACTCATCTGAATGTAACTTTGCGTTTAAATCATTTATTATTACTTTATTTTTTAAATACTTATTAATTAGTTCTTCATTAATATAAAAAAATAAATCTATATCATCAATTTTATCATATAACACATACAATACTGATTCTAATTTGGTCATAACGATTTTATGTTTTATATTATTCAATTTATTAATTAGATGTAAAAATATATTCATTTTTGATTTTACGTTTCCGTATTCATTTGAATTAATCAATTTTAGTAAATATAATTGAAGTATATTTATAAAACTTTTTATAACCTCTAAATTCTCTCTATATTCATCTGAAATCACTTCATTATTTTTCTTTATTTCATTGTTTATCTCAAATATTGTTTTTTTATAAACATAAAATGTTGCATCTCTAGAAGTTAATTGTAAAAACATTTTTTCGTCATCAGATATTTGTCCAACAAATTCAACATAGAAATAAAACGCTTTTTGGCAATGAAAATATGTCAATTCTATATTTTTTGTGTAATATAATAGTTGAAAAAAAACATTTGTTACTGTATCTAATCCTCTTGTGATAATAAATTTATTTAAACTACCTTTTTTTGTTTTTATGTTTTCTAAAATAAAATTATAGTACTCAAATATTAATTCAGTGTATTTTTTTATCGCTTCATTAAGGTCACATTCATTTTCTTTTTTATAACTTTCCTCGGCATTTAAAGAATAATTATTTATATTATTATTTTTCATAATATTTATTATATTAAATTATTTAAATCAAAATATTATTTTAATAATAAGTATTTAAAGAATAGTTTAAAATTATATAAAATGTCAGAACAAAAACCTACTCAAAAAACTGATAGTTTTAATTATAGACTTCCTTCAGATGTTACTATGAAACACGCTGCTAAAATTAGTATCGTTGATGATAAACCTATTATGATGGATTATTGGACTTCTTCTCTTGACAAAAAGGCCCTTGTTGGACAAAGAGAGAATGGCGATAAATTGCTAGTCAAATCTGAAGAGGAATATACCAGCGGAATTCAGAAATTTTACAAGTCAGGTAGTGAGTTTATCATTATTACTGAAAATTCTATTTACATTGTTTCTAGTGATATTCCTACTAGAAAGATTTCATAGAATTTTTATTTTAGACTATTTATATAAAATAATTTAGAGAGAATTTTATATAAATTATTATTTATTTCTCAACTCAAGGTGCTTACATATATTATTATCCCCTAAATGCGTCTTTCCACAACGACAAGTTAACGGCAAATTTTCTAGTGGTTCATAAAAATATCTTATAAAATTATTTACTCCACCAACATTATCGATATTTATATGGTTGCCAAATTGTTCCTTTGTTAATATTGGGTCTCTTGTTATTATATCAAAATCTAAAACACAAATTTGTATATCATCTATTTCTATTATTTTGTTTTTAAATTCTACGCCATCTAAGATACATTTTTGTTCTTTTACATTATAATTACCGTTTACTATATAATTCATTATATTTACTTGATCATCATAAGTTTTATACTTTTTATTTACCATATTTTTAAATATATTTAACATTATTTTTCTGGCGCTTGGTTTTACTATCATAAATCCACAACATACTCCAAACCCTAATTTTTTACTACATTCTTTTGGATATGAATTTGAACCACCAATTTCTGTGGATATAATTATATCAAATGGTAATTCTACTAAAGGACGAATATCTTTTTCAATTATAACATCTAAATCACACATTACAATTGGTTTATTAATTTTAAACAACAAATCTAAATTATGTATAAATCTTATTGCCCAAATATATCCTGTATAAGTTCGTTCAAATAATAGACCATTTAAAATGTTAACATTGTTAAATATTATGATTTCACAATCTTTACATTTATTATTTATTCTATTTAACCAATGTTCTCTTATAGGTTCATATTTTTGACCTACGCATATAGTACTTATTATATAACTCATTTAATTTATAAAATACTTTATATTTAAATAAGTTTTTAATACAACATTTTTACTTTTGACTTATAGGTTTTTATTATTTACAATTCAAAAAGTTAATATATTTAGTTAGTATATAATATGTCTGTATTTGGAAGTGGAAGCAATTCTAATGGTCAATTTTGGTATGGAAGTACTACGAATTTTCCTGGTTTTTTATATAAAAAAAATGTAGGTGTTGGTGGTCGCCGTTCCACAAAATTCTCTCCAGGAGGCAACGTAACATGTAATACATATCAATATTTATACAATAAATACAAACCTGGTTCTAGTGGTATAGGAGCGTCTAGTATCGCTAACAGAAGAGCAAAAAATAGATTAGCAACAGTATGTTCAAATAATAGTTGTTTTCCTTGTTACAATTCGTTAGGACAATATAGTAATTATACAAATAATCCAAATGGTTTTGTTCCTTGTCCTCCTTCTCTCTAATAAATATATAATAAATACAAAATAACTATTTAATTTTATATTTATTTAGATACAAATCCTGTCATATGTTGTGAAGGATTTATAAATCTTCTAGTTGTAACTTGTGGTGGATGTGAATAAGGTCTATAATAATGATTATCATATTTTACATTTGCGTCATAATAAACAACTCCTGGAGCAGGGTTATATGTATAATTATAATTTGTAGTTGGTCTAAAACCTGCGCTAACGGGAGTCTGCGCTGGATTAATATTTAAAAAAACCATATTATTATAGCTTTTTTTTACTTGATTTGGATTCGTATTACAGTGAGTTAGATAATTATACCAATAGTTACGTGTAACACCTACACTAGGCGCTGTTCCGCTTTTCATTGGTCCTGAAAAAGTATGTGCATCAATATTATTAATGTAAGATTTAATACTTCTAATCCTATGTGGTCTACCGGCCATTATATACATATTACCAGAATTTATTTCTAAAATCATTTCATAATTAAGTATTTGAAAATATTTAATTATAATTAGTGCCTCCTCTGGGAATCGAACCCAGGACCTCTGGTTTACAAGACCAGTGCAATACCACTATGCTAAAGAGACTTATGTCCGCAATCGGTAGAAATAAAAATAGAGTAGTTAATTTACTTGCTATATAGATACGCGCGTAATCTATTAGGTTCAATTATTCTATCTGATTACCTGATTACTCTGGGTAACCTTAGAACTCATCGGGAAGTCGCCTCATAAATATATAATATGTATACATAATACCTAGGATTATATATCTAACGGATGTTATACTATCTAAATTTATCACTACCATATTTAACTAATATTAACTCTTTAAATAATTTTAAAAACAAATAATATACAATTTTTCATACTTAAAGAACTTCTTTTAATTTGTCTATTTGTTCAGTTGTCAATTTTTCCGGAAAATCTATATGAAAATGTATAATCATATTGCCTTTATGTTCGCCTCTAGTTAATCCCATTCCTTGATAATGTTTTCTATATTCTGGAGGTATAATATTACCTTTTTGATTATTCAGCGTATAACTTTTACCATTTAAATACATAATTTCAAAAGAAAACCCGCATAACGCCTCCTTTAAAGAAATGTTCTTTTCTAATATTAAATCTAATCCTTGGCGTTTGAAAATCGAATTGTTATTTATTTTTATATTTAACTTTACATCACCCTTTATATTTTCATTTATGACGTGACCTTTATCTCTTAATATTAACATTTCTCCTTCATCTATACCTTGAGGAACATCTATATAAATTATTTCTTTTTCAGGTACTTTGTTTCCGTTTTCTAAAACCCATCTCTCTATTTCTAAAGGTTTTTTTGTTCCCGTTAAAACTTCATCCATATTAATTTCAATTGTTTTAATAATAGGTATCGGTTTTTGAAGCGCTTGATGTATTCCCATTGGACCTCCATGAAAAACATGGATATTCGCACCATTTGGCATTCCCATAAATGGATTTCCGCCAAAAAACATACTAAATATTTCATCTATAGGTACATCCATGTTGTTATTTCCAAAATGACTATTCATTCTCATAAAGGGATTGGGGTTGTTTTTTGCCATATCATATTCTTGTCTTTTTTGCTCATTCCCTAAAATTTCATACGCTTCATTTAATTTTTGAGTCATAATTATTGCTTCTGGATTTCCTGGATTTTTATCTGGATGCCATTTCATTTGAAGACCTCTATACGCTTTTTTAATTTCTTCTTGTGACGCTTTTTGATTTATACCTAAAACACTGTAATAATCTTCCATTAATATTATAGTAAAAGATATACTTAATTAATTATTAACTTAAATAATTTTTATTTATATATTTAATGGATAATATTGATAATAGACTATTCGTTCATAAATATCAACCTTTATATTTATCTGATTTTGGCAAAGAAAATGATGTTATAAACATGATAAAAACATTAATTTTAATTGATGACCTTAACGTTTTATTGATCGGAAATATTGCATCTGGAAAAACTTCTCTCTTAAACTCTATAATAAAAGAATACTATCAGGGATGTTCTACTAAAGATTATGAAGAAAATGTATTATGTATTAATAGTCTTAAAGAACAAGGAATCAATTATTATAGAACTGATGTTAAAATATTTTGTCAAACTTGTTCTAATATTAAAAATAAAAAAAAATTTGTTATTCTTGATGATATCGAACTAATTAATGAACAAAGTCAACAAGTATTTAGAAATTATATTGACAAATATAGTCATAATGTCCATTTTTTAGCGTCTTGTAGCAATATACAAAAAGTAATTGAAAGTATACAATCACGATTAACAATTATTAAAATTAAACCTTTAAAAACGAATGACTTAATTAATGTTATGAATAATATTATGGTTAAAGAGAATATTCAAATCGATAAAGACGCTCAAGACTTTATAATTAATATTTCTAATAACACCGTAAAAATTCTAATTAATTATATGGAAAAATTTAAATTATTAAATACGAAAATAACTTTACAATTGGCTATTCAATTATGTTCTAATATAAGTTTTTTAATATTTGAAGAATATACTAATTATTTATTGAATAAACAACTTAAAGAAGCGATTTCTGTCATCTATGAAGTATACGATAAAGGATATTCTGTTATGGATATATTAGATAATTATTTCATTTTTGTTAAAACTTCTAACATCATTAATGAAGAACATAAATATAAAATTATTCCTTTTATATGTAAATATATTACTATATTTCATAATATACATGAAGATGAAATTGAATTGTCATTATTTACTAATAACTTAATTAATATTTTATAAAATGTTGATTCCTTCATATAAATAATAATTTTGTTAACATTATTATTTATGTTATAAAATAATAAATATACATGTAAATTTAATAAATATACATGTAAATTTAATATATGTTAATTATAAATGTCTACTCAAATATTTAAAAATAACATACCTGATGAAATTTTATTAGATTTACTCAATAAGATATGCTTTAAATACGATAAATATTATGTATTTAATAGCGAATTATTTAAAAAAGGAATTTATAGTGGATATATACAAGATTTTATCGATGAATGTATTCCATATTATCATATATCTAAACGAAAATATTTAGAGAGAAAACTTACATATAATTCATTTACTACAATATTAAGACAAATATGTAAGTTCAATAAAATTACATATACATCACAAATTAAATATGATAGATCAACATATGATATCATATACTACATATATTATTAGATTTAGTATCTTCTTTTTGTTCCACTTTGTTTCCTCCTTCTCTTTGTTTTTGAATTCCTTGAATGATTTTTTGGAATATAATCTTCTTCTAAATCATTCCCATTATCCAAATCTTGGTCATTCGTCGAATTAAACAACATATCTTCATCATAATTATTATCATCTCTTTCATTATCATCTGATGATTTATACATATATAGTCCTAAACCACCTGTCGCTAAAATTGTTGTAGCTATTAACAATGACATTGTTTCATTCATAATTATACTATTATTTTTTAATTTATTAATAATAATTAAACACATTTCTTAAAATTTTCAAACATTTTAGCAAATCCGCTCTTTTAATACGTTGATTATCGTAAGCAACTATCTCATACGATCTATCATCATGTTCCTCTAAAAATTCGTATGTAATATCATACGACTCGTATGGTAAATTATCATAATTATATAATGTATATGATACCATATTTTCAGGACAAACGATTATCTCAATAAAATCGACTAAACCATTTGTAGATTCCGCTGTAAATGAATAAGGAACAGAAATTAATGTTTTTGATGAACGCCTTTTACCTCTAATTATGTATTCATTTGTTCTAGTATCATATAAAATATATAATGTAGTATCGGTTAAATCCTTTGTTTCATATTCTTCAATTTTTAAGACAAGAGTATCAGGCACAATATTATCCATGTTATATATTTTATAATGGTAACTTGTTTTTAAATTGGTTT
>Ga0129333_10004181_pt1 | contig 13515 bp, 7 predicted proteins | sample CPB6_08_DNA_FD_94474 | JGI IMG/M metagenome (GOLD analysis project Ga0129333, IMG submission 94474) | Freshwater to marine salinity gradient microbial communities from Chesapeake Bay, USA - CPBay_Sum_0.6_0.8_DNA | ecosystem: Environmental > Aquatic > Marine > Coastal | place: USA: Chesapeake Bay... | reverse complement strand
AGCTGCTGATGTGATCTGCACAGTGACATCAGCTAAGCAGCCTTTCATCCGTGGCGAATGGTTTCGACCCGGGCAACACATCAATCTTGTTGGTTCGGCTGTCCCGACTACTGCTGAAGTGGATGACCTCGCAGTGAGTCGCAGCCAATTCTTCGTCGATTATCGCGAAGCGGCATTAGCTGCTGCCGGCGAACTGCTCGGTGCAATGTCGCGAGGAGTAGTCACCGAAGCTCACGTGCGCGGTGAGATCGGGGAGGTCTTCGCCGGCGCGATCCCGGGTCGGCGTGATGTCGATGACATTACCGTCTATAAGTCTCTGGGCATCACCACGCAGGATCTTGCTGCTGCCATGCGAGTTTGGCGCGAAGCCGAGCGCGAAAATCTCGGTGGCGTCATCGACATGATGCTCTAGGGTTCGACAGATTCGATACGCGGATCATTCGAAGGAGACACCAACATGCTGACTTTCAGCCGCTTGGATCGGATCTAAAGCTATAGTGTTGGTAAAACATCGATAAGGATTCGCCGGATGCACTACGACTACATACCAATCAACTTGCGGCCCCCGTTGCGTTGGCCCGATGACAAGCGGGTTGCGCTGATCATTACGCTTAATCTCGAAACTTGGGATTTAGTCAAAGATACCGACCGACCGTACTACGCTGGCGGCCCCGCGATCCTGCCCGACGTACTGCCGGGTGATACCCCAGATTTCCCAAACTACACGTGGCGTGAATATGGTCAACGAGTAGGTGCTTTCCGCTTGTTTGATATGTTTGATGAAGAGGGCGTTAAGCCGTCTTGCACTATCAACGCCGTGACAGCACTACGTCGACGTCCCATGTTGGATGCGGCGCTCAGCCGAGGTTGCGAGATTCTCGCGCACAATTACGAACAGGGTGAACTGCTCACAGACTTTGCTAAACAGCCCGAGCGCGAGCGCGATGTCATTGCTCGTTCGCTCGCCGTATATGAGCAGGCTGTAGGCCGAAAAGCACGTGGATGGTTGTCATCATCACTGCGCGGCACACTCAATACAGCCGATATTCTTGCGGAGCATGGACTGCTTTTCTATTGCGATCTCATGAATGACGATCAGCCGTACCTGATCGAAACGCCGAGCGGACCTATCGTATCGACGCCTTACACCAATGAGATCAATGACTTCACTTTGCTCACGCGTCGCAATCACACCACCGATGAGTTTCGGGACATCCTCCTTGAGGAATTGAAAGAGCTCTATCGAGAAGGTGAGAAAACGGGTCGGATCATGAATGTCGGATTGCATCCGCATGTCAGTGGCCGCGCTTATCGCATACGCGCTCTGCGTGAATTCATTCAGCACGCTAAAACCTTGCCTGGCGTGTGGTGGGCAACCCGCGAGGCAGTGGCGAGTTGGTATTTGCAGCAACAATCGGTCGGAGAGTAGTCCGTATGACAAGCAATCAGCCCCTGGATATTGGGACTTGGCAGCCTGTAACTGCAGGCGCGCAAAAGTTTCTCAACAAATTCGCGCATCGCATGCTGATTGCTGGAGAATGGGTCGAGGCCTACTCGGGAGCGCGTCTCGAATCGCGTAATCCGGCTACCGGCGAAGTGCATGCCACGATTCCGTCCGGTGATGCGCGTGATGTGGATGCAGCGGTAGCGGCAGCTCGCGAAGCATTAGTGCGTGGCGCTTGGCCGGCGCTTCTGCCGGCCGAGCGGGCTCGGATATTGTGGAAAGTCGCTGATTTGATTGAGTCGCATCTCGACGAACTCGCAGAACTCGAGAGTATGGATCAGGGAAAGCCACTCTGGGTCGCGAAGTATGCCGAGATACCAGGTGCTATTGAGCAGTTTCGGTATTTCGCAGGGGTTGCAACGCGTCTCGAAGGCACCACGATCAATCCGTCTATTAATTATCAACCTCCCGGTAAGAAGCTCTTCGCATATACCCGCAAGGAGCCCGTTGGCGTTGTCGCCGCCATCGTGCCTTGGAATTCGCCATTAGTGCTGACGGCGATGAAGATCGCGCCAGCGCTCGCCGCAGGATGCACGATGGTGTTGAAGCCAGCGGAGGACACCTCACTCACTGCGCTACGTCTTGCTGAGCTCATGCTCGAAGCGGGCGTGCCAGTCGGTGTTCTCAATGTGGTGACGGGCCTTGGTGAATCTGCAGGGGCGGCGCTCGCGATGCATCGCGGCGTCGACAAGGTCGCGTTCACCGGTTCCACAGAGGTCGGAAAGCTGATTCTTGACGCCGCACGTGGAAATCTAAAAAAAGTCACGCTTGAGCTCGGCGGCAAGTCTCCTGTGATCTTGATGGCCGATGCAGATTTGGCGCTCGCCATACCGGGCGCTGCCAATGCGATCTTTTTCAACTCCGGGCAGGTCTGTGTAGCGGGCTCTCGACTATACGTACAGCGTAAAATATTTGAGCGGGTGATGGACGGTATTGCTGCAGCGGCATCCGAAATCAAACTCGGCCATGGTCTTGATCCCGCTACAAAGATGGGGCCGTTGGTCAGCCGTAAACAAGCCGAACGAGTTGCTGCGTACATTCGCTCTGGGGCGATGCAGGGCGCCGAAGTGCGCTGTGGAGGTGCCGACCACCTCGGTCCGGCAGGCACGTTTATCGCGCCAACCGTACTGACCGGTGTGCGAGCAGACATGAATGTGGTGCGTGAGGAAGTGTTTGGTCCGGTGGTCGTCGCAACCGCTTTTGACGAGCCGGAAGAAGTGGTGTCTATGGCTAACGATACCGAATATGGGCTGGCCGCTAGCGTCTGGACGGAAAGCCTATCAGCAGCGCATCGGCTCGCTGCAGATATTCGCGCCGGGACCGTTTGGATCAATAGTCACTCTATGTATGACGCCAGTCTACCGATTGGAGGGGTGAAGCAGTCGGGTTGGGGCCGGGATAGTGGGCACCAGGCGGTAGAGAACTATTTGGAAACAAAAACGGTTTGCGCTGTGATTTAGGTTCTGGGAAACCAAATCTATTTATAGTCAGATAGACGGCTTCGATGGGTGTCACGAAGAAATAGTGACCCAATCAGTGCGGTCGCGAGCGCAACTATGATCGGATACCAAAGACCTGCGTAGATATCCCCTGTCGCCGCAACAATTGCGAATGACGTCACGGGCAAAAAGCCACCGAACCAACCGTTGCCAAGATGGTAGGGCAGTGACATTGAGGTGTAGCGGATTCGGGTTGGAAACAATTCGACAAGCCACGCAGCAATGGGTCCGTAAACCATGGTGACGAGCAGGACTAGCCATGTACATAGCAGTACAACCATCGGGTAGTTGACCTGCGACATATCGGCGCGTGCCGGGTAACCTGCCGTATCGAGCGCGTTGCGTAGCGCCGCGTTGAAAGCGCTCGCCGATACCTTGAACTCAGCTTCCGGTAGACCTTCACCCGCAAAGCTTGCAACGATCCGTTGGTTTTGGGCGTCGCCGATCAGTACTTGTGCAGGTGTGCCAGCGAAGGCGGCTTCATTACTATAGGGCACGCCCGCTCGAGCGAGTGCTGTCTTAGCGATGTCGCATGAGGTGCGGAAGGTGCTTTTACCGACGGGATCGAATTGCAGACTGCAATCAGACGGATCTGCAAGTACGCGTACGGGGGCTTCGGCGACTGCGCGCTCAAGCGCGGGGTTTGCGAAATGTGTGATGCCTTTGAAGGTTGGGAAGTAGGTCAATGCAGCGAGCACGCAGCCACCGAGTACTAGTGTCTTGCGGCCAATGCGATCCGACCATGCACCGAAGACAATGAAAAACGGCGTCCCGATCAATAGCGCGGCGGCGATGATGAGATTGGCGGCTGCCGAATCAACTTGCAGCGTCTTCTCTAAGAAAAATAGTGCGTAGAACTGCCCGCCGTACCAGACGACGGCTTGGCCCGCCGTTGCGCCAAACAGGGCGAGAACCACGAGCCGCAGATTTGCACGATCAGCAAACGCTTCTTTAAGAGGTTGTTTAGCAAGCTTGCCCTCGGCACGGATCTGCGCAAAAGCCGGCGACTCTTCGAGCTGCATGCGGATATAAACTGAGATTCCGAGCAGCACGATCGACAGTAGAAATGGCACGCGCCAGCCCCATTCCTCAAATTGCGGGCCGAGTAGCAACCGACAACCGAGGATCACCAGCAGCGAGAGAAAGAGGCCCAGTGTTGCAGTCGTTTGAATCCAGCTTGTGTACAGACCGCGTCGCCCCTCGGGCGCATGTTCGGCAACATAAGTTGCAGCCCCGCCGTACTCACCGCCGAGCGCAAGCCCCTGAAGTAATCGCAAGATGATCAGCAAGATGGGCGCTGCGACCCCGATGGTTTCGTAGGAGGGCAGCAGGCCTACACCCGCGGTGGCAACGCCCATGAGGACGATAGTGACGAGGAAGGTGTGCTTACGGCCGACAAGATCACCTAAACGCCCGAACACGAGTGCACCGAAGGGGCGTACGAAAAAGCCGGCTGCAAACGCCAGCAGTGCGAAGATGAACCCCGTTGTTTCGTTGACACCCGAAAAGAACTGTCGCGAGATGATCGCCGATAACGCGCCGTAGAGGTAGAAGTCGTACCACTCAAAAACGGTTCCCAGCGAGGAGGCGAAAATAACCCGCCGGTGAGCAGGGTCGACGCCAGTGTTCTGCAGCTTATCCGTGATCGCCATAGCTCAATGCTACGTTATTCATCGATACTTTCTAGATAGCCGGCGGGCGCACCCATAGATGTGTCGAGCCCTCAGATCGTCGTTGAGCCTGTTAACCCTGCGAACGGCAGACATTCTTGAGCAAACGACCGTCTCGTTCGATTTAAGGAACGGATCTTTCTGTAAAAACCGCGTGTCGTTGGTTCGATTCCGACTCCGGCCACCATCTACTTTCGAATTTCAAACAACCGCTGAATCCCGCGGTCGTCTGGCATACCACCCGAATGCCACGATCATTGCGTAGCAGACTGCCGGCAACAGAAAGGCGACCGAGAGGCTACGACTAACGTCAGCAATCACGCCGGTCAGCAGAGGCACGATGGCGCCACCCACGATCGCGACGTTGATGATGCCGGATCCATCGGCCAGCCGCGGTCCGAGTCCTTCGCAAGCTAGAGCAAAGATGGTTGGGAACATGATCGAGTTCATCAGGCCGATCGCTAGCAACGAATACCCTGCGACCTCTCCGCTCGAGAGGATCGATGTCATGAGTAACACTATCGCACCCGATGCGACCGCAGCGAGCAATTTTCCGGGACTGATAATGCGTAACAATAGGGAGCCGGCGAAACGACCAACCATGGCGCCACCAAAGTAAAGGCCGACTAATTTGCCCGCCGACATCTCATCGATGCCGAGGATTTGCTCTTGCGACAGAAAGCTCACGATCAAAGAGCCGATAGCCACTTCAGCGCCGACATAAAAGAAAATGCAGGCTGCGCCAAAGCGAAATCGGGGCTGCTTCAGCAAGTCGATACCGCCGAAAAGAGCGGTTTCTTCATGTTGCTCGCTGGTCAGCGAGTCGCGGAACCACCATACCGTTCCCGCCACCAAGGCGATGATCAGCGCTAGCGAGGAGTAGCCGAAAACGATAGCGCTCGCTTCCTCGACTCGATAGGCCTGTAGCGCCTCACCCGTGAGTTGATCGGCACTGGTGTTTGTTAGGCTGCCCAATATCAACGTGGCGCCGACAATCGGGAATACCGTCGTTCCCAAAGAATTGAACGCCTGTGCGAAGGTCAATCGGCTATGGGCGGTTCGAGCTGGGCCGAGCAACGAGATCAAGGGATTGGCGACCACTTGAACGATCACGACGCCACTTGCCAGCACGAAAAGCGCAAACAGAAACAATTCGTACCGTGCGTAAGCTGCAGCCGGAATGAACAGCAGGCATCCGGCCATCATCGTCACCAGCCCGACGACGGCGCCGCGCATGTAGCCGATCTTTTTGACGATTCGGGCGCCGGGCAGACCGATGACGGCGTAGGCCGTAAAGAAACAAAACTGAATCAGCATCGCTTGCGTGTAATTCAGCGTGAACAGCTCTTTCAGCTTGGGGATGATGACGTCGTTGAGTGACGTGATTCCCCCAAAAATGAAAAAGAGCGCCATGACGAACCCTGGCAAATAGCCGGGATGATTGCCGCCCGCTGGATCGGTGGTCGCGACAGGCGTTGATTCGTTCGAGATAGAACTTGGCACGAGTCTGACCCCCCCAAAGTAAGCAAACTGACAACCTAAATTGACACCGCTATCAATTGGGCGACGCCAAGTTCGAGTTTCGGCAGCGCTCGATGATCAGGCATATCTATATTTTAATCAATAACTTAGAGTTCGTTCGAACTCTCCACTAGTTTCCATGATTAGGGCTGGAAAGGTTTTTGTCCATTCATTGACAACGTTGTCAGCCGTCGGTAGAAGATCGCTATCCGAAATCCGGAGGGGACTCATGAGCAAGAATAAATTCGTCGTCGGACTCGTCGCGTCGCTGCCGATGACCGTTTTACCGGCATTTGATGTTTTGGCTCAGTCTACAGACGCGGGCGGTATCGACCAACTCGTCGAGGTGGTCGTCACCGCCACCAAAAAGAAAACCGTGCTGATGACGACGCCTGTCGCTGTGTCTGCATTCACTCAAGAGCAACTGACTCGCGATGGCGTTAAAGACGTGCGTGATCTCGGCGCTTTGGTTCCGAACATGCAGATCGGTTTTTCTCCCTCGGATTCGGGCGTGCAGATCACGGTGCGCGGTATCACCTCAAATAATTTCACCGAGCTTGGCGACCCGACGGTCGGCATTCACGTCGATGGTATGTACTCGCCGCGCCCACAAAGCGGAATGGCGTTACTACACGATGTCGAACGTATCGAAATCCTGCGTGGTCCGCAGGGGACACTGTTTGGCAGAAACTCGACAGCTGGCGCGATCAACGTTATCACGGCACGTCCTAACTTCGATTCACTTTCAGGCAACATGGAAGTGGAGCTTGGTAACTATCGGCACCGACTGGCGCGCGGCTGGGTGAACTTGCCGTTGGGTGAGACTTTCGGAATACGCGCGGCGTACATGATCGACAAAACTGATAGTTATCTCGATCAGCGTATGGATACGTTTGACTTGGCTTGGGATACCGACGGTGACGGAAGTACCACGGGAGCATTTGATGTTCCGGCGGACGGAATCCCCAACACCGACCAACGACGTAATCGTCGGGTGGATGCGTCTGATGCGTACGGTAATTCGAATCGTTGGGCAGCGCGTCTTAGCGCCCGGTGGGCGCCTTCGGAGCGAGCGGATTGGTTACTGAGCTACGAGCACTACAAAGATGGCGGTGCAGGGTCGATATCTTTGAAGGATTGCGAAAAAGCGGCCGGCACCTTCTTTGCCTGCGATCATCCTCAGTGGTACGCCTCGGTCAACGTACCGGGTGAGCTCGACATGACCATCGACTCATTCCGTTCGGAGTTCACCTTTTCGATAAATGACTCCGTCGTAATGGAGCACCGTATCGCCCGTTCGCAAGAGAAACGCTATCAGGCATACGATGGTGATGGTGGTTTCTTTGCTGATCCGGATCATCCTGCGTATGGCATTAACCGACTCTGCTGCGGCGGCGGACTGCTGATTCGCGACGCACAGGCCATCGTCGACGCCGGGTTTGCGCCCTATGCGCTGATGCCTTTCGAGGATCTTCAATTGACGACTCGTTGGTCGGACTACGAGTCATGGGTGTCTGAGTTGCAGTTCAAGTCGCAGGGGGAAGGCCCCCTTAACTGGGTTGCCGGCGCGTTCTATCTCTCGGAGCAAAATGCCATCCGTTTCGATGTCGAAATTCCCTGGTGTTGTGGCTCGCCGCGCCCGCTTGGGCAGTCGTTTGTTCAGCCCGACCGCGAAGTCGAATCTAAGGCGCTCTTTGGTCAGATCGACTACGCGATATCGGATCGAACGAACATCACTGCGGGGTACCGCTACACGTGGGACGAGAAGAGCGACAAGGGTGGCTCGAACCACGTATCGATTGGCTACTGGGTGAATCCAGCGACTTGGGATCCTAACAACACGTTCTGGCACGAAAGTTGGGATCTCATTGGCATCGTGCCCAATTGGGCGATCTCAGGCGGTATGTATCAAGCCAACGCCCTCAACAACTCGATGGGCTCGCTCGCCGATGATTTCCCGAATCGAATTCCGGGAACCGACAACACTTACGCGGCCAAGTGGAGTAAGGGAACTTGGAAAGTCGGCTTCGATCACGAGCTGAACGAGCGATGGTTTGTGTACGGCAGCATCGCAACCGGGTTCAAAGCGGGCGGCTTTGGAGACAAGGTTGATACCTGCGAGTGCGGCAACGTCACGGCTTTCCCGTACGACCCTGAGGAGGCAACCAACTTCGAACTCGGCTTCAAGGCTCGATTGCTTGACGGCAAGCTGAACTTGTTGGGTAACGTGTTTCACACCAAATACGACGACATGCAGCGCACGTTATGGGCCGTGGTCGGCAAATCGGCCAGCAGCAACCGCGATATCGGCACGCTGCTCACCAACAATATTGCGGAGTCTGAGATCAACGGTATCGAAATCGAGTTCGATTGGTTGGCATGGGAAGGCGGACGCATCTTCGGTTGGGCGACCTGGCTCGATGCCAAGATCACCAATCTGCCCGGTGCGGACGATGGTTGGTTTTGTTTCGAGCGTGCGTATCTCGGCTTATCCCGCTGCCCGGCGGAAGATCCGAGTCAGGTTCGCGGTGACAATTCTTTCCGTCGGCCCACCGACTTTTCGGGGAACAAGCTGCCGTGGTCGCCCGACTATTCGGCCACGGTTAGCGTTGAACACAATTGGGCCTTGTCGAACGGCATGCGTTTGAGCCCCTATGTGTCTGCTCACTGGCAGAGCGAGATGTTCTTCGGTGACAACAATTTCGACGAAGGCGCATTTCACTCGGGCCAAAAAGCCTTTACGTCTGTCAACGCTGCACTGCGTCTGATCAATGAGCGTGCGAAGTGGGGCGCCGAGCTGTACGTCTACAACGCTACGGACGAGTTGATCCGTAACTGGAGCGACGGCGGCCCGGGTTATCTCCGTGCGAGCTTCTTCCCGCCGCGTACGTATGGAATCAAAATTCGCAAGGACTTTTGATAGCGGCAGAACACTCCACGAGTCAAAAGGTGAACCTGATGTCTCACCGCGTTCTGGTCATCTTGGGCGTGATAGGGCTCCTTTGTCCGATCTTTTCGGTTTCGGCAAAGGAGTCCGCTGTCGACATTTGGCCTGTAGCCGCCTCAGGAGTTACGAAAGATCCTGAAGTGGAGGCTCGTGTTGCGACGATCCTCTCCTCCATGACCTTGGAGGAGAAGGTCGGGCAGATGATCCAGGCGGAGCTTCAGTTTGTGACGCCCTCCGAAGCCGCCAAATATGGCCTGGGCTCCATTCTGAATGGTGGTGGCAGCACGCCCGATCGAGATAAGCGTGCGCTACCGACTCGGTGGCGCGAGGTGGCAGCGGAGTTCGATACGGCCATGCGCTCCCGAAGCGGAGTTGCGATCCCGTTGCTTTGGGGCACTGATGCCGTTCATGGCCATAACAATGTTTTCGGCGCGACGATTTTTCCGCACAACATTGGTATTGGCGCAAGCCGCGATGTGGATCTCCTGCGTCGCATTGCAACCGCTACAGCTCGTGAGGTGCGTGCGACTGGAATCCATTGGGCGTTTGCACCAACGCTGGCGGTTGCGCGCGATTTGCGATGGGGACGCACGTACGAAAGCTTTTCGTCGGACTCCGAGATAGTCCGGCAGTTTGCGTACGACTACGTTGTGGGTTTGCAGGGCGATCCTGGGTCGTCCGATTTTCTCTCTTCGAAGCGGGTCATTGCGACAGCCAAGCATTTCATCGCCGATGGCGGCACCACAGCCGGTATCGACCAGGGCAATACCGAACTGGACGATGCAGACTTAGCCCGAATTCATGCGCCGGGTTACTACGCAGCGATCGCCGCGGGTGTTCAAACGGTCATGGTCTCGTTCAGTAGTGTGAACGGAGAAAAACTACATGGGCATCGTCGCCTGCTGACAGACGTGCTCAAAAATCGTCTCGGTTTTGACGGGCTGATCGTCAGTGACTGGAACGGAATCGGACAGGTTCCAGGTTGCACGAATTCGAGCTGTCCTCAGGCTGTTAACGCCGGAATTGACATGATCATGGCTCCGGAGGATTGGCGCGAACTTCATCGTAATATCGTCTCGCAGGTCAAAACAGGTTTGATTCCCACGTCACGTATCGACGATGCCGTGACGCGTATCCTGAGAGTCAAAGCACGTTATGGCATGCTTCAGGCCGACCCGCGCTACTCCGATCCAAACGCGACGCCCGATGTAGGTGTGATTGGCTCGGACGAGCATCGCGCACTCGCTCGAGAGGCCGTCCGAAAGTCTCTCGTCTTGATCAAAAACCAGAATAAGACGCTGCCGCTAAAGCCGACGGCACGCGTAGCGGTCGTTGGTGCCGCAGCGAATGATGTTGGACGTCAATCCGGTGGATGGACACTGACTTGGCAGGGTACGGGGAACGAACCGAGTGACTTCCCGGGTGCAACCAGTATTTTCGAGGGCATTCAAAACGCCCTGAGTCTGTCCGGTGGTAGCGCGGTCTTAGGCATGCCAGTCGATAGCACTCAAAAACTCGACGCATTGATCGTGGTGGTGGGTGAAGAGCCGTATGCGGAAGGCGAGGGAGATTTGCAGTCGCTCGAATACGCGGTCGACGCTGTCACAAAGCAAGCCATCGAAACATCGCGCTCTCAGGGTGTTCCGGTCGTCACACTATTTGTCAGCGGACGACCGCGTCTCGTTAATCCTTTGATTAATCGATCCGCCGCCTTCGTGGCGGCGTGGCTACCCGGCTCCGAGGGCGCGGGCGTTGCCGATGTCTTGATTGCTCGCCCTGACGGCAGCGTTAATGCCGACTTCCAAGGACGGCTTCCGTTCGAGTGGCCGCTCGACTACACCCTCGAAGAGTCTGATGAGGTGGAGGTTCGGCATCGTCCGCTGCCGATCGGTTGGGGGTTAACCTATGCCACCGAAACGTCTACCTCCGTCACGAGCTTGCCGGAGCCAGTCGCGCGGTCGAATGACGATAATCTCCAGCTACGAATTTTTGATCGACGGCCCGTGCCGCCAAATCAAATGTTCATTGGCGATCGCGGCAATTGGCGCGTACCGGTGACGGGGCCGGACGCGTCTTCCAGTGAAGGGATTGTGACAGTTCGGACCATTGACCGAGCACGTCAGGGAGACGCTAGGCAGCTAGATTGGAATGGCCGTGGTGAGGGCATCGTCTATTTCGAGACCACCACCCCTCGCGATCTGCGCGAATGGACTTCGAAGGGCTCTGCACTTGCGATGGATATCAAGGTGCTTCGGCCACCGACGCGCAGTACTTTTATGCGTAGTCACTGCGTCTATCCCTGCGGCGCTCAGGCGAATGTTACGCCGATCTTGCGCAAGGCGCCGCCCGATGAGTGGGTGCGCGTCTCGATCGACATGAGTTGCTTTGTGAAATCCGGCTTGGACCCGAGTAAAGTGACGACCATTCCGCTGCTCTCTACCAATGGTCAGCTGTCGATGTCGATTTCCAATATTCGATTGATCCCAGATGCGGCCCAAACAGCCACCATCTCGTGCGCAGATCGGTGATTGTCTGTGAGCGAGCGCGTTACCATCGAGGACGTCGCTGCCTTGGCACGGGTCTCCATCAAAACAGTTTCGCGCGTCATCAATGACGAACCGAATGTCAGCGCAGCGACCCGCGATAAAGTTGAGAAGGCTATCGCTCGATTGAAGTTTCGCCCAAGTCGTGCCGCCAAAAGTCTGGCGAGCCGGAAGGCTTTTACGATCAGTCTGCTATACGACAACCCTTGCGCACATTACATCGCGAACGTGCAAACCGGCGTGCTGGCCGAGTGCGAGAAGCAAGGCTACGACCTCATAGTCCACCCCCGCAGTTCACCGGGCTACGAGTTAGCGAGAGAGGTGATCTCGCTGTACCACCAAGCTCGTTTCGATGGGGTCATTTTGACGCCGCCACTGTGCGACAACGCGACCATTGTTGCAGCGCTCGCCGATGAGGGAATCCCGACTACATTGATCGCGCCGGGCACTCCAGCTCCGGTCTTCTCGAGCGTTGTGACAGACGATGAGCTAGCGTCGTTCGAGATGACTCGTCATCTCTTGAATCTTGGGCATCGACGAATCGCCTTCATCTCGGGGCACCCTGCGCATCTTGCTGTCCAACAGCGCACGGCTGGTTTTGTGCGCGCCATGCGGGAAGCAGGGGTGGCCGTCGCAGACGGCATGATCGCGACGGGTTTCAATTCATTCGCCTGCGGAGTGGAAGCCGGGAAAAAGCTGTTGGATTTTGATAGTCCGCCGACAGCCATTTTCGCAGCGAATGACGAAATGGCAGCCGGTGTCTTGACCATCGCATACGAGCGCCAACTAGCCGTGCCGGATGATTTGTCTCTGGTGGGATTTGACGATATTCCGCTGGCGACGCAACTGTGGCCGATGTTGACGACCGTTGGGCAACCCATCAAGACCATGGCCTCTCGAGCAACGGAAATGCTGTTGGATATTGTTTCCGGAAATATCGGCGATGAGAGTCCACGGTTAGAAAAAATTCCGTCCAGTTTGATTCATCGCCAATCGACTGCCATTCCACGGCCATCGTAAAAGATTTATGAGCATCGCAAAAAACAACGCCTTTCAGATGGCCCCATCTCCCACTCTCGTGAAGACCGACTCCAGTGTCGGCATCGTGTTGGTGGGTGATGTCGGAGGAACAAACGCGCGATTTGCGTTATATCGGTATCCGCTGGCAGCCCCTGCCAAGGGCGAGATCATCGACCGAGAGATCAGAAGCGTCAGTGATTATCTCGACTTCGACGACGCCATGGCCGCATACCTGCAAGGGCGCCAGTTGACGGGAGCCGACTTAAACGGCGCGAGTCTCGCAGTGGCCTCAGCAGTAGTGGGTCAGCAGGTGCAGTTCACGAACTCACCGTGGCGATTTTCGATTCCCGAGATTCAAAATCAATTTTGCTTTCGGCAGCTTCGTGTTCTAAACGATTTTGAAGCATTGGGATTTTCATTGGATGTCTTGCCTGAGAGCTCGTTGTCGACTGTTCAGAGCGGGCTGGGTTCGGAGAAGGGGACAGAAGTTGTCCTGGGGCCTGGCACTGGCTTGGGCGTTGCCGTTAGGCATTGTGATACGGGGATCATCATGCCAAGCGAAGGCGGTCACGTTTCATTCGCACCGACCGATCAAGACGACAGAGAGCTGCTCGATTTCATTTCCAAAGATTTCTCGCGAGTGTCTTACGAGCGTATTCTGAGTGGCCCCGGAATCGAAAGACTGTATGCGTTCCAATCCGCGCGTCTTGGGCGCACAAGTGACTCAGGCAGCCCAGCTACGGCCGCCGATATCGTTCACCGTGCCAGCGTGGGCGGAGATGCTGCCGCCGATTGGGCGATCGACAGATTT
>Ga0129333_10004180_pt1 | contig 13517 bp, 9 predicted proteins | sample CPB6_08_DNA_FD_94474 | JGI IMG/M metagenome (GOLD analysis project Ga0129333, IMG submission 94474) | Freshwater to marine salinity gradient microbial communities from Chesapeake Bay, USA - CPBay_Sum_0.6_0.8_DNA | ecosystem: Environmental > Aquatic > Marine > Coastal | place: USA: Chesapeake Bay... | reverse complement strand
TCGCGTGAAAACGCCGAACGCCATCCTCGAGCTGCGCGGCGAGATCAAGCTCGACGATTACATCGTCGACATCGCCTGGTCGACCGATGCGACGCGTCTCGTCGCGGCAGGCGGCGAGGGCAAAGTATTTTTATGCAAGTACGGCGAGTCCGTGCTCGAGGCGCGTGACGTCGGCCAGCACGGAATGGGTACGCTGGCCGTTGCCTGGCAGCCGAGTGGCAGCGTATTCGCGAGCAGTGGACAGGATTCGCGCATCACGCTGTTCGATGCCGAGGGCGGTCTTCTCGCCCAACAGCGCCCATCGATCAACTGGACGACGGCGCTCGCGTGGTCACCCGATGGCAAGCGATTGGCGACTGCCACGGCGAAGCAGATTTCTTTGTGGAACCCGTCGCTGGTACTCGAGCATGCTTTCGCGCCGCTCGCCTCGACGGTGACCGCGCTCGGTTGGGATAAACCGGGGCGTGATCTGGCGGCTGCCATGAATGGCGGGCTGGTCGTGCATCGCATCGAGCCGCCACGCTTCCAATTGCGGCATTACAAGTGGGCTGCGCCGTGTCTCACGGCCGCGTTCAGCCCGAGCAGCCGTTTTCTGGCGACCGGCACGCAGGACGGTTCGGTGCATTTCTGGCACCTGTCCACGGGGCGTGATTCGCAGATGCGCGGTTATCCCGGGCGAGTCGAGATCATGAGTTGGAGTGGCGACTCGCGGTATCTCGCCACCGCTGCGGACGAGCAGGTCGTACTCTGGGATTTCAGCGGCAAGGGACCCGAAGGCTCGCGTCCCTTGCAACTCAGGGGTCACACCGATCGCATCGAGTGTCTAGCCTTTCAGCCCGGTGGCAACCATCTCGTCACGGGTGGGCGCGACTGGCGGTTATCGTTGTGGTTGCCGGGCAAAGCCACCACGGCGCTCGATGCGCAACTGACGGTGTCCGAGCCCACGTGTCTGCGCTGGTCTGCGGACGGACGCTTCGTCGCTGCGGGCGAGCGTAACGGCCGATTGTCCATCTACGAATTGGTACGCATTGTCTAACGAGGTTCCCATGACGCGCATGTCGAAATCGCCAACCGGAGTTTTCTTTGGTGTGATCACTGCCCTGTGCCTCGCTGCAGGCGGCGCCATGGCCGAAGATTTGAATGCGCGGCTCGACGCCGCGATCGGCAGGCTCGAACCGCGCGTCATCGAATGGCGGCGCGATTTCCATCAAAACCCCGAGTTGTCCAATCGCGAATTCCGCACCTCCAAGATCGTCGCCGAGCACCTGAAAAAGCTCGGTCTCGAAGTGCAGACGGGCGTCGCCAAAACCGGCGTGGTCGGCGTGCTGCGCGGCGGCAAGCCCGGACCGACGATCGCACTGCGTGCCGACATGGATGGTCTGCCAGTCGTCGAACAGAACGATTTGCCGTTCCGCTCGCGCGTCACCAGCACTTATCGCAACGAAACCGTCGGTGTGATGCATGCCTGCGGTCACGATGTGCACACCTCGGTGCTGATGGGTATCGCCGAAGCGTTTGCCGGCCTCAAGACCGAGCTTCCAGGCACCGTCGTGTTTTTCTTCCAGCCTGCCGAAGAAGGAGCGCCGGCCGGCGAGGAGGGGGGTGCATCGTTGATGATCAAAGAAGGGGTGCTCGAAAAGTATCGTCCCGAGGCCGTTTTCGGTTTGCACGTGTTTGCCAACATGCCCTCCGGCATGGTGGGTTATCGCGGCGGTCCGCTGATGGCGGGTTCCGACTCGTATCGCATCGTCGTCAAAGGTCGACAGACTCATGGCGCACGCCCGTGGAGTGGTGTCGATCCGATCGTGGTTTCGGCACAAGTCGTCAACGCACTGCAGACCGTGGTGAGTCGCCAAGTGGACATCACGGCGAACCCGGCGATCGTGACCGTCGGCGCCATCAAGGGCGGTATCCGCCACAACATCATTCCGGACGACGTCGAGATGGTGGGCACCATCCGCACTTTCGATCCGCAGCAGCGCGAATCGATCGTCAAAAATATCGAGCGCATGGTCGTCAACATCGCCGAGGCGAGCGGAGCGAGCGCCACCTTCGAGCTCGACCCCGGCAGCAACCCCGTGGTGCGCAACGATTCGGCGTTGACCGAGCGCGTGCTGCCGTCGCTGCGACGGGTGGCGGGAGCCGCGAACGTCAGACCGGTGCCGCTCGTGACCGGCGCCGAAGATTTCGCGTTCTTCGGACAAAAAGTGCCGAGCTTCTTCTACTTCGTGGGCGTTACGCCGCGCGATCAGAACATGCTGACTGCGGCGTCGAACCACTCACCACTCTTTTACGTGGACGAAGCCGCGATCCCGATGGCGAGCAGAACCTTCGCCAATCTTGCGCTCGACTACCTCGAGGGCGATTCAGGTCGGTGAGATACTCAGGCTAACGAAGCCTTGAGCGGCAATCGGCGAATTCTTTGGCCGGTCGCTGCAAAGATAGCTCCGCAGACGGCAGGCGCGATCGGTGGCGTGCCGGGTTCGCCGATGCCGCCGATCGGGCCATCGCTGTTCACGATGCGCACGTCGATCTGTGGCGCATCGGCGATGCGAAGCACGGGATAGCTGTCGAAGTTGCCCTGAACGGCCACACCCTCGCGGATCGTGATTTCGCTCTCGAGCACGGCGCACAGCCCGAAGTTGATGGCGCTCTCCATTTGTGCGACCACCTGATCCGGGTTCACGGCAATGCCGCAATCGACGGCACAACTGACGCGATGCACGCGTACGTCCTTGCCCGTCACGGAAACCTCGGCGACCTGCGCGACGATGCTGCCGAAGCTTTCTTGCATCGCGATGCCGCGATGCCGGCCTGCCGGCAGCGGTTGCCCCCAACCCGCGAGCTCCGCGGCCGCATCGAGTACGGCGCGATGACGAGGCTTGTCGGCGAGCATCGCTCTCCGGTATTCGTAAGGGTCGCGTTTGGCCAGCGTCGCCAATTCGTCGATCACGCCATTGGCGACGAAACCGTTGATCGAATGACCCACGGAACGCCACCAAAGAATGGGCACGGCCTCGGTGGTGTTGTGCACTTCGACGCGAAGATTCGGAATCGGATAGGCCATGTTCGCCGTACCCTCGACCGACGAGGGATCGAGACCTTCCTTGCTCACCGCCATCTTGCCGAGGGCGGTGTTGGCCAGTACCGGCTTGCCGACGATCACCTGATGAAAGGCCGAGGGCAGCCCGTCGGCGCCGATCGCCGCCCGGACTTTGCTGATGCTGTACGGCCGGTAATAACCCCGACGCATGTCGTCTTCGCGGGTCCAAACCACCTTCACCGGCTTGCCGACGCCTTTGGCCACGTGGGCCGCTTCGACGGCGAAATCGGAATCTGCGCTGGCGCGACGCCCGAAGCCGCCGCCCAGAAAGGTGGTGTGCACGCGAACGTTTTTCGGATCGATACCCAACGCAGCCGCGACGAATTGCGCATCCTGCGATTGGCTTTGGGTGCCAAGCCAAAGATCGCAAGCGCCATCTTTGACGTGAGCCGTGGCATTCATCGGCTCCATGCAAGCATGCGCGAGATAAGGCAGCTCGTATTCCACCTCGATGCGTCGCGATCCGCTCGCCAGTGCTTTGGCGGCATCGCCGATGTTTTGACCGACGATACCGGGCGTGGCGGCCAGTGCCTGCCATTCGCTGCGCAGCGATTCGGTCGAGAGTTTTTTGCCTTCGGCATCGTCCCATTCGACGTTGAGCGCTTCGCGACCCTTGAGTGCGGCCCAGGTGTGACTCGCGATCACGGCCACGCCGCTCGGCACCTGTTTGACGTCGACGACGCCGGGAACGCGGCGGGCACGCGTGTCATCGAACGACTTGACCGTTGCACCGAACACCGGCGCGCGCGCCACGGTTGCAACCAGCATTCCGGGCAGATCGACGTCGATGCCGAATACGGCCTCACCCGTGATCTTGGCTCGGCTATCGAGCCGCTTTTGCGGCTTGCCGATGTAGCTGAAAGTTTTTGGATCTTTGAGAGGAACGATTTCTTTGGCTGGCAGCGGCAGCGCTGCTGCCGCCTCGGCGAGTTCGCCATAGCGCAGCTCCCGCCCCGCCGTATCGATGACCTTGCCGTCCTCGGTGCGTAGCGTCGACGCATCGACGCCCCAGCGTGCAGCGGCTGCCGTCACGAGCATGCTGCGCGCGGTCGCACCCGCATGGCGCAAGGATTCGTAGGTCGTGTTGGTGCTCATGCTGCCGCCCGTGAATTGGGCCGGCAGGAACGGATGATTGAACGCCGGGTCGACCGGCGCGATTTCCACCTTGAGACGCTGCGGATCGAAATCGAGCTCCTCGGCGAGGATCATCGGCAGCCCGGTGTAGACACCCTGGCCCATCTCGCTCTTGCCGATGATCACGGTGACCGTGTCATCGTCGGCGATACGCACGAACGCATGCGGCTTGAATTCTTTGGGCGCCACGGCTCCGCGGCCACCGACGAGGTAGGGTCGCAGCAGCGTACCGGCGGCAAGGCCGCCGGCTACCACACCGGCACCAATCAAAAAATGACGGCGACCGATCGCCGGAGTGCTGCCGTCGGCGCTCATGCTGCGCTACCGCCGCGCTTGATTTCGGCAGCGCGCTTCACGGCGGCGCGGATTCGCGGATAAGTTCCGCAACGACAGATGTTGCCGTTCATCGCGGCGTCGATGTCGGCGTCGGTCGGCGAGGGGTTCTGCTCGATCAGCGCGGCAGCCGCCATGACCTGGCCGGATTGGCAGTAACCACACTGCACGACGTCTAGCTCGATCCAGGCCTGTTGCACCGGATGGGTCGCCGCCTCGCCCGAGAGGCCCTCGACCGTACGGATCTCCGCGCTGCCCACTGCCGAAACGGGGGTGACGCAGGAGCGCATGGGTTGACCGTCGAGATGAACCGTGCAGGCGCCGCATTGCGCGATGCCGCAGCCGTATTTGGTCCCAGTGAGTTTGAGCAGGTCGCGCAGGGCCCATAGCAGAGGCATGTCGGGGTCGGCATCGATTTGGCGCTCGACGCCGTTGACTTTGAGGCTGATCACGGCAGGTCTCCGGTTAACATCCGAGGGTTGGGCAGAATATACCCAAGTTGGCGCCCCGAGTCGGCGTTACGCGAGGTTCGGTGTGGAGATCGAGTTCTTCGGTGCAGCGGGCGAGGTCACCGGTTCCTGCCACATATTGCGGATCGGTGGTCGGACCTTGCTGCTCGACTGCGGCATGGTGCAGGGGGGGAGGGACGCGCCGCGCCGCAACCTGCAGGCGTTCCCTTTCGATCCGGCGGAGATCGATGCGGTCGTCCTGAGTCATGCGCACGTCGATCACTGCGGGCGTTTGCCCTTGCTGGTGAAGCGGGGCTTTCGAGGCCCCATCTATACCAACGCCGCTTGCCGCGACCTGCTGCCGCTGCTCTTGTACGACACCGCCGATCTCGCCGAGCGCGAGGTGCAGCGCCGCGCACGGCACGGCGGAATGCCGCCGGAAGAACCCCTGTTCACCGCCGCGGACGTCGAGCGCACGCTAAAGCTGCTGCGAACCGTGCGATACGACACGCACTATGCACCCCTGCCCGGTATTTCTTTGCAGGTCCGAGACGCAGGTCATATCCTTGGCTCGAGCAGCATCGAGCTCGAGTGCAGCGAAGCGGGTATCAGCCGACGACTGGTGTTCAGTGGCGATCTCGGTCAATACGACTCGCCGATTCTGCTCGATCCCCATCGTTTCGAATCTGCGGATCTCGTGCTGATGGAAAGTACCTACGGTGATCGTCTGCATCGCAGTCGGGCCGATACGCTCGCCGAGATCGGCGAAGTGATTCGCGCGGCAGACGCCGATGGCGGCAACGTTCTGGTGCCGGCGTTTGCGGTCGGTCGTAGTCAGGAAATCCTTTATTTGCTCGGCCAAAATTTCGAGGAATGGGGCCTGCGGCGCTGGCAGATTTTTCTCGATAGTCCGATGGCCATCGAAGCGAGCAAAGTTTATTGGGCGCACAGCGATCGCTACGACGAGGAGGCCCGACGACTACGCGCGAGTTTCGAGTCCATGCCCGAGCTGCCGAATCTCACCTTGAGTCGCACGGCGCTGCAATCCCGCGAGATCAACGGCGTACGCTCGCATGCCTTCATCATCGCCGGCAGCGGGATGTGCAACGGGGGCCGCATTCTCCATCACCTCCTGCACAACCTCGAACGCCCGGAATGCCACGTGATGATCACCGGATTTCAGGCGCCCGGCACTCTCGGTCGGGCCCTCGTCGATGGTGAGCCGCAGCTGCACATCCATGGTCAACTCATCCGCCCCGTGGCCAAAGTGCACACCGTTGGCGGACTGTCGGCTCATGGTGATCAAGCGGACTTGCTGCGATGGTACGGTTCGTTTGCCAAGCGCCCGCCTGTCTGCCTCGTGCATGGCGAGTGGCAGGCCGCGCATGCACTCAAGCAAAAAATCGAGTCGCTGGGCGCCAAAGTTCACTTGCCGCGACCGGGAGCGCGGCTCGATCTCGCCAGCATGACGCTGTCGATCTGAAAGACGTGAAGGCCGAACGGTTTATTCAAGGAGCCATCGTGATGAGTCGAGACATGCCGATGAAGCAGATGAGTGATAGACGTCTATTTCTGGGGTCGTTGCCTGCGGTGGCAATCGTTTCTGTGCTGCTGGCGGCAAGTGCGGTCGCACCATCGTTCGCCACGGAAAAAAAACCTGCCTCGCTCGTATTGGTGGTCGGTGCAACCGGAGGTACCGGCCGTGAAGTCGTGAAGCAGGCACTCGGACGGGGTCTGCAGGTACGTGCTCTGGTGCGCGACGAAGCGAAGGCGCGTGCCCAACTCGGTGACGCCGTGCAGTACGTCGTCGGCGACGTGCGCACCGGCGCCGGCGTCGAGTCGGCGGTGAAGGGGGTCGACTACGTGGTCTCGGCACTCGGCTCGAACATCCGCAACGACCCTGAGAACACGCCGGAGCGCGTGGACTACGGCGGCGTGAAGGCACTCGCCGAGGCTTCGGCGGCGGCCAAGGTCAAGCATTTCGTTCTGGTGTCTTCGATGGGCGCGACGCACACGGACCATCCCCTCAATCGCATGTTCGGCAACATTCTCGTCTGGAAGAAAAAAGGCGAGGATGCACTGCGTGGCTCGGGCGTGCCCTACACGATCGTGCGCCCCGGGGGGCTGCTCGATGCACCGGGTGGTGCCGCGGGCGTCAAAGTTTTTCAGGGTGACGATCTTCGCAATCAAGGCCGCATCCCGCGTGCCGACGTGGCAACGGTTTGTCTCGAAGCCCTCGGTAACCCTGCTGCGCGCAGCAAGACCTTCGAGTTGATCGGTGACACCCCGGGGACCCGCACCGATTTCGCCGCGATGTTTGCGGGACTTGTCGCCGATGCGCGCTGAGACCACTGCCTTGCAGCGCTTGCTCGCCCGTTTCGCGCGCGTCGAGCCGCGCGAGACGGCTGCCGTAGTCGCCGCCTTTTGCCTGTTTTTCTTCGTGCTCGGCAGCTATTTCGCCGTGCGTCCCGTACGCGAGACGGTGGCGACCCTGCTGGGGCGCGATCGCGTCGCAGACCTGTGGCTTTACACGGCCTTGTTTTCGATCGCGATCGTGCCGCTTTGGGGCTGGCTCGTCGCCCGACTGCGTCGCAGCTTGTTGCTGCCCATGCTCTACGGAGTGGTAGCAGTCATTCTCGCCTTCATCGGCTCTTCGATACAGGTGGACGAATCCAATCTTCAAGTCGGTACGTTTTTCTACGTATGGATCAGCGTCATCAACCTGATGCTGGTTTCGGTGTTCTGGAGTTTTCTGCTCGAGATGTTCTCTGCGGAGCAATCGAAGAGGCTGTTCGGTTTCATCGCGGCCGGCGGTACCTTCGGTGCGCTCGTGGGCCCGCTCACTGCTCGTCTGCTGGTCGATTCGATCGGGAACTCCGGTGTGCTCTACCTCGGAACCACGGGCTTTCTCGGTGCGATCGTTTGCCAGCGCGTGCTGATCGGCATCTGGAATCGCAAGCGCGAGGCGGATGCCGCCGTATCGGCGGAGGCGAGCAACGAATCGCAGGGCGATGACGCTGGTCTCGGCGGCAACCCGTTCGCCGGTATTTTCATCGTGCTGCGTTCGCCTTATTTGCTAGGCATTGCCTCTTTCGTCGTGCTGCTGTCGGCCGTCAACACTTTTCTCTATTTCGAGCAGCTGCGCATCGTTAGTGAAACTTTCGAAGATACGACGCGTCGTACCGAGGTATTCGCGAACATCGATTTCATCGTGCAATCCCTGACCATTCTCTCGCAGCTTTTTCTCACCGGTCGTATCGCCTCGCGACTCGGCGTGCGCACCCTGCTGACGTTCGTGCCGGTAATCATGTTCTTCGGCTTCGTCGTGCTTTCCATGCTCAACGTATTCTTCATGATTGCGGCGCTCCTGATCCTGCGCCGTTGGGGTGAATACGCGTTCATACGTCCAGGACGCGAAATGCTGTGGGGTTCGCTCGACACCGAGTCCAAATACAAAGCCAAAAGTTTCGTCGACGTACCGGTGTATCGGGCGGCCGATTACGTGGGAGCGCAAGCCAAGAGCGCGCTCGATGCGGTGGGGGCTTCGCCTGCAGGAGCCGCGCTGATCGGCGCGGCGCTTGCCGCCGCCTGGGCGGTCAATGGCTGGACTCTGGGCCGCAAACACGACGTGGCGAGCGCGCGGGAGCCTCGCGAATGAAGTTTCCAGCGGTCAAATCTTTGTTCAGCTTGGCAATGGCGTGGACGCTCGCCCTAGGCTGTCTATCCTCGACGCCCGCGTCAGCGGCCGAAAACGTCACTGCTGGCCAGGAGCGAGCGGCGGCCGAGTATCTCGCTGCCGTTGCGGCGGGTGACACGCAGGCCGTTGCGTTCGCCATCCACCCGACCGAGCTCGATCGTCTGCGAATCACGACCGTACAGAAATTGCGCGAAGAGGCGGGCCGCGGCGAATCGGCCATGCGCATTCGGCTTTTCGGCGATGGCATGCCGCTCGGCGAAATCGAGCGACTGACCAGTGTCAATCTGTTCCGCAACCTCGCCCGAAAGCTGAACGTACGCAGTCGCGTCTATGAAAAGCTCGAGGGTCTGACGGCGGTGCGTGACGGCAATCAGTTGCACCTGATCGTCAAAGGCCGACAGCCACGCGAGCGCGGGCGAGTCGAAGTCGTCGAGTTGGTGACGCTGCTGCCGTACGGCAAAGAATGGAAGGCCGCCATTGCACCCGAACTCGAGGCGCAGATCGACGATTTGATGAACGGTCGGACGCGTGGTGCGACGATGCAAGGCAGCAGCGCGGCCGCGGCATCCCCCAGAGCATCGACGACCTCCACGGCCGCGACGACCTCCTCTGCGGGCGCGGCGGCCCCGGTAGCCACGGCGCGCAATACACCGGAGATTCTCTCGCTGCTGGACCAGGCCGAGAAAGCCCTCGTCGAGGGCAAGTGCGACCGTTACTACCGTGACCATCTCAGCCCCGAACTGCGTCGCACCTTGTCTTCACGTACGCTCGATTCTTTGGTGAGCGGCTGCAGCCGCAGCATCGCGAGTCGCGAGCTGCTGATCGCCGCGCTGCGTATCGTGCGTCGGACGGCACCTGTCTTCGAGTCGGAGGGAAACCGTGCCGTGTACGACGTCGAAGGGCAGGGCTTGCCTTTCGATCGTTACGTGCTCGAGCGCATCGACGGGCGATGGTACATCGCGGAGTGATGATCCCGAATCGAAAGGAGGCATCGATATGACCCGAGGAATTTTCTTGGCAATCCGCTCAATGACACTCGAACTCCAGGCTCGAAAACCCTTGCGCGCGGTTTTTGCCGCGTTAGTGCTGGGCTCACTCGCAGCCTGTGGAGTCTCGCCACAAAAAGTCACGGTGCCCGTGGTGTCGGCCGTCGATCTGCCACGGTTCATGGGTCCGTGGTACGTCATCGGTGTCATTCCGACCTTCATCGAAAAAGACATCTACAACGCCATCGAGTCCTACGAGCTCGCGCCCGACGGCACGATCAAGACCACGTTCACCTTCAACAAAGGCGCCTTCGATGGGCCGGCCAAGCGCATGGAACCCAAGGGCTTCGTGATTCCCGGCACCAACAACGCCATCTGGGGCATGCAGTTCATCTGGCCGGTGAAGGCCGAGTACGTCATTTCGCACGTCGATGCCGCCTACACCGAGACCATCATCGCGCGCAGCGCTCGCGACTACGTGTGGATCATGGCGCGAACGCCGACCATCGACGATGCGCGCTATGCAGAGCTCGTCAAAAAAGTCGCCGACATGGGCTACGACGTCAGCAAGCTCGTGAAGGTGCCGCAGCGCGCGTCGACATCGTCCACGGCCTCCCCGCCGATGCCGTCGCCCGAGCGCGTCGCGGAAATTCTCGCTTCGGTGCCAGCCGTGAAACCGGCCGAGCTCAAGGCGCGACTGGGCCAGGGTGGTGCACGGCCCGTGATCCTCGATGTTCGTCGTGCCGAGGAATTCGCCGCGGGTCATGTCGACGGCGCCATCAACGTCGCCCACACCGCCGTGCTCGCAAATCCGGCGACCGCCGTCGAAGCGGCCAAGGACGCCGAGATCATCGTCTATTGCGCGAGCGGTCGACGCGCCTCCATGGCGATCGAGGCCCTGCGCAACGCCGGCTACTCGAACCTCAAACACCTGGACGGCGACTACACGGGCTGGTCCGCCACGCCCTGACCTGCGCGCGGCCACCCCGGGAGGCGGACTCGCCGGGGGGGTCCATGGTGGGTACACTCCCGAGGTTCTCCCAAGCCCGCCCGTCGGGGGCGGACGGGACGGACTTGGACAGGGACGCCATGGACCGTGATGACCTCCTGACATCCGCCAACCTCGAGGTTTGGGCGAAGGCTGCCGCGAAGGCGGCACCGGCCGGTGATCTCGCCAAGCTCACCTGGAAGACGCCCGAGGGTCTCGAGGTCAAGCCGGTGTACACCGCAGCAGACCTGCAGGGTCTGCAGTATGCCGACACCCTGCCGGGCTTCGCGCCCTTCCTGCGCGGCCCGCAAGCGACCATGTACGCGGTACGGCCGTGGACCATTCGTCAGTACGCGGGGTTCTCGACGGCCGAGGCCTCGAACGCGTTCTACCGCAAGTCGCTGGCTGCGGGCGGTCAGGGCGTGTCGGTCGCGTTCGACCTTGCGACCCATCGGGGTTACGACAGCGATCACCCGCGAGTGCGTGGCGACGTCGGCAAAGCGGGCGTGGCGATCGATTCCGTCCTCGACATGAAGATCCTGTTTGACGGTATTCCGCTCGATAAAGTCTCGGTGTCGATGACCATGAATGGCGCGGTGTTGCCCGTGCTGGCCGCGTTCGTCGTGGCCGGCGAAGAGCAGGGCGTGGCGCAGGCGGCGCTCTCGGGCACCATCCAGAACGACATTCTCAAAGAATTCATGGTGCGCAACACCTACATCTATCCACCGGAGCCGTCGATGCGCATCGTCGGCGACATCATCGAGTACACGGCGCGCAATATGCCGAAGTTCAACTCGATTTCGATTTCGGGTTATCACATGCAGGAGGCGGGTGCGAATCAGGCGCTGGAACTCGCTTTCACGCTGGCCGACGGCAAGGAGTACGTGAAGACGGCGCTCGCCAAGGGTCTCGACGTCGACGAGTTCGCCGGACGACTCAGTTTTTTCTGGGCGATCGGCATGAACTTTTATCTCGAGATCGCCAAGATGCGCGCGGCGCGTCTGCTGTGGTGGAAGATCATGTCCGGCTTTGGTGCAAAGAATCCGAAGAGCCTGATGCTGCGCACCCACTGCCAGACCTCGGGTTGGAGCCTCACCGAGCAGGATCCGTACAACAACATCGTGCGCACCACCATCGAGGCCATGGCGGCGGTGTTCGGCGGCACGCAAAGCCTGCACACCAATTCTTTCGACGAGGCGATCGCGCTGCCGACCGAGTTCAGCGCGCGCATCGCCCGCAACACCCAGCTCATCCTGCAGGAAGAAACGCACATCACGCAGGTCGTCGACCCTTGGGCTGGCAGCTACATGATGGAGAAGCTCACGCAGGAGATGGCCGACAAGGCCTGGGCCATCATCGAAGAAGTCGATGCGATGGGCGGCATGACGCGCGCCGTCGAGAGCGGCTGGGCGAAGCTGCGCATCGAGGCGAGCGCTGCCGAGAAGCAGGCACGCATCGATTCGGGCCGCGACGTCATCATCGGAGTCAATAAATTCAAGCTCGACAAGGAAGAGCCGGTCGAGATTCTCGAAATCGACAACGTCGCGGTACGCGACAACCAGATCGCGAGACTGCAGCAGCTGCGCACGACCCGTGATGCGGACAAGGTCGCTGCGGCTTTGGCCGCGATAGCGGCTGCGGCGAAATCGGGCCAGGGCAATTTGCTCGCACTCGCCATCGAGGCCATGCGACTGCGTGCGACGGTCGGTGAGGTGAGCGATGCACTCGAGCAGGTGTGGGGAAGGCATCGTGCCAATTCGCAGGAGGTGAGCGGCGTGTATGCGGGAGCCTACGAATCGCAGGAAGACTGGACGCGGCTGCAGGGCGACATCGCGGCGTTCGCCGCGACTCACGGTCGCCGGCCACGAGTAATGATCGCCAAACTCGGCCAGGACGGTCACGATCGCGGTGCCAAGGTGGTGGCAAGCGCCTTCGCCGATCTCGGGTTCGACGTCGACGTCGGACCGCTGTTCCAAACCCCCGAAGAATGCGCACGTCAGGCGATCGAGAACGACGTACACGCAGTGGGCGTCAGCACTCTCGCCGCCGGACATAAAACTTTGGTCCCGGAGATCATCCGTTCGCTGCGTGAGCAGGGCTCGGGAGAGATCATCGTGTTCGTGGGTGGCGTGATTCCGCAACAGGACTACCAGTTCCTGTACGACGCGGGCGTCAAGGGCATCTACGGACCGGGCACGCCGATTCCCGACAGCGCACGCGACGTGCTCAACAACATCAAGCGTGCCTGTGACCTTGCCTGAGCAGGAAGACGCCCGATTGATCGAAGGCGTGCGCGCCTGCGATCGGCGCGCACTCGCCAAGGTGATCACGCTGCTCGAGTCCACGCGTGGCGATCACCGCCAGCGCGCCGACGTCCTGCTCGATGCCTTGCTGCCCTTTGCCGGCAAGGCTTTGCGTCTCGGTATTTCCGGTGTGCCCGGCGTCGGCAAGTCGACCTTCATCGAAGCGCTCGGCATGTTTCTTTTGGCGCAAGGTCACAAGGTGGCCGTGCTTGCGGTCGACCCATCGTCGGGTGTTTCCGGCGGCTCGATCCTCGGCGACAAGACGCGTATGGAGCGTCTCTCGGTTCAGGAAAACGCCTACATTCGTCCGAGTCCCTCGTCGGGCACGCTCGGTGGGGTCGCGGAGAAAACTCGGGAAGCGATGCTGGTTTGCGAGGCTGCGGGCTACGACGTGGTGATCGTCGAGACGGTGGGCGTCGGGCAATCCGAAACCACGGTGGCGGGCATGACCGACATGTTCGTGCTGCTGCAGTTGCCGAACGCCGGTGACGATCTGCAAGCCATGAAGAAAGGCATCATGGAGC
>Ga0129333_10004179_pt1 | contig 13522 bp, 23 predicted proteins | sample CPB6_08_DNA_FD_94474 | JGI IMG/M metagenome (GOLD analysis project Ga0129333, IMG submission 94474) | Freshwater to marine salinity gradient microbial communities from Chesapeake Bay, USA - CPBay_Sum_0.6_0.8_DNA | ecosystem: Environmental > Aquatic > Marine > Coastal | place: USA: Chesapeake... | reverse complement strand
GCCGCATCGGTGGCTTGTCGTGCATTCAGCACATTTTCCACACGATTCACGCCTTCGCACGAACATCCTTCAATATTATCTGGATGCAATTCAACGCCACAGTTGGCATCCCAATCACGCCATGCACGAATTTCGGTTTGCAACACAGCAATACGGGCACGCTCGTTGCGGATGATACCAATGAGATTTCGCACCTCAGAGCCAACAATCATCTTGCTTGCATGGTCGTCTTTGGAACGCTCGTACAACTCCGTGAATTCGTCGAGAATGATTTTCTCGTTGTTCATTGCTTGTTCTCCATGGGTGTGACGGTGCAAATATCGCCAATCGGCTCAAGAAAAGCAGATTTACGAACTTGAATCGGACTGTGGCTTGGTGGCAGGAACATTTCAAAATACTGTTTTACTGGCAACTTGCAATACATCCATTTCAGGTTTTGGGGATTGCGGTCTTCGGGCTTATGCACACGATAGCCATAGATTCGCTGTCGTCGGGTCAACTTGCTACGACTGCGAGGCGTGTTGGCGGGAGTTGCACGAGTTTTGCGTTTCATAGTTAGTCTTTGCTCCAAAAAAGGCTCGCACGAGCAACCTTCACGACCGCCTGCATTCCCTGAATAAACATTTCCACTTCACGCTTGTCGGTACTCACAAACTTGATGTGACGGTCGTTGGTAGTAACGCCAAGAGGAATTCGTTCGTAAAGGTCGAATCGTTTGTTTTTTGCCAACCAATAAACTTGGCTGTCGGGATAGTCACGATGGTAAATCACCTCGATAGGCTTGTTGTAGTATATGCCAGCCAAGTTGAAACTTGCATACCAAGCAACAGTTTTTTCTGCGATTTGATTCTTTTTCATGACTTACTCCATTCGCTACAAAGATGCAGGTGGGAATCGAACCCACATGGCCTGCCCTCATGCACCTGCCATCCTCTTGCGACGATGTGTGGACTCGAACCACCGTGACACGCCTGTTCCTGACAGCGCACCAGCACTGTATCTGCAACCGTCTTATTGCTGACTTTCCATTTCGTGCTTTGCAATATCTCGACCCGCAACCAGTCCCGCTTCAAATCCTACATTCAGAGCGATGGGACTGTGAGTTGCCAGCCCTTCATTGTATGCACGAACACGATGCTTTGCAAGCAAGTCCGCAACAAAAGGAACACTTTTTTGCACAGGGTCGGGAACCGTAAGGGTGTTTTCAATCATATGATTGCAAACCAGTCGGGCAACCCACACATCATCGTCGGTGACGGGCGCAAGGTTGTTCCACGGCTTGCGCTTGCCTGCATCACGCTTTTGAGCGTACTGCTCGACACTCAACTCTTGCAACGAATCGAGAGCATCTGTATACGCACGGTCACGGCGTTGAATGTAAAGCCATGGATTGAGCCACCACCACCAAGGACGGAACGATTTGTTGTTCATTGCTTGTTTTCCAAGGCTTTACGCAACTGTGCGTTTTCTTGCGCCAACATATCGCACTCGGTACGATATTTCTGCATTTCGGCATACAAATCCAAAACCGATTTGATGGTCACGCAATCTCTCACTTGCGGCAACACACCCTGCTCTTGGAACACAAGAGGGTTTGCACCTTCGGATGCCATCAATGCACCCGCAAGACGCAAGCGATAGATTTCCAACTCGTCAAGTGTCTCTCGGTAGTCTTCAAGGTCGTAATATCGTTCTTCATTCTCTTGGTTCATTGCTTGTCCTTTCGTGAATCATTTTGTAAGCATCGCTACGAACGCAATCTTCGCAATATCCATTTTCGCCAAACCAACAAGCCGAACACACGGTTTCACCACAACCCTTGCAACTCACAAGGCGATTGTGATGCTTGTGGTCGCCTGCGGGACAGTCGCCTCGCACGATTGCTTGTTGGGCGTGAATGTTCATCGCTCATCCTTCCGCTGTTTGCGTCCGTCCCATCCGTGCTTCTCGATGTACTTCAATGGCCATCCAAAGTCGCCATCGCACACCCACACGGTCGGCTCGGGAGCGTCCCGTGTTTGGTCGGGTGGCGGATACACTCCGCTTTCAATCATCTTGAGTGTCAGGTCGTTCATCATGCCCGTGCTGTACGAGCGACGATTGTGGGCGTATCGTGCCGCCATCCATTGCAGGTCGCACAGGTCGCCCGTGCCAAACGGAATGTTGTTCATTGAATGTTCCTTTCAACGCGGCTTGAATCCACCGCTAAATCCATAATTTCCATGTTTAGCGTGATACAACACAGCATTCCATGCGGTTTGCAACTTTTTGCCGTCGCCCATCACCCACAACTTGCCGCAATTGTATTCCATATCGTGCGGCATGCTAGCGTGCCATGCGGTCACACGAATGTGCGGTTGCGGATGACTCACGGTGCAAACATCAAACTCTACTTGAAAACTTGCAAAGCCAAGCAGTTCAAGTTGGCGACGAATTTTTCGTGTGTTGAGTTTGTTTGCGATGCGCTTTTTCATAAAACTGGATGACGGGATTTGAACCCGTGCGAATCAGAACTAGAGGTTGATTTCCGGAATCATATTCTGGCAGATTCGGTGCCGTCCTGTAGTTCACCATGGTCAATCAATTGATTTGGGTACCATTTCAATCGATTGCGTGTCCCACCACGCCGCATCCAGATGGTCACCTATTGTACTCAGCCGACTGTAACTTTTCCAATTGTTTTCGCAACTCGCAATTTTCACGTTCGAGTTGTTGGATTCGATTGTGCCATTCGAGAATCTGTTGAATCAAACGATGACTCGATTCGAGCACAATCGGAAAAGGTTCTTCGTTGTTGTTCATAACGGTTTATTGTATGCGACCGATTGCGTTTTTCAATAGTGTCCGAACGGTTCGATAGCGTCGTCTCGATAATCGTTGCAACCAAGCGCACGATCTTCGAGCGGAATTTCACGACCCTCAAAGTCGTGCTTGCGCATCCAATGCTTGATGTTTTTGCGATTGACGCGCAGTTGATTGTTGGCAAGATACGTGAGCAATTGTTGCATGTCGGCTGCGCTGAGATGTTGCACAAGATCGTCAATCATTTTTGTTTCCTTTTAATGGCCCCGGTGGGAATCGAACCCACAAGCCCAATTGGGCGACAGATTTTCTTGCTACTACGATTTTCATCGCCTCTTGCGAGTTTGTAGTCTGGACTGTACCATCATCCGTTCTGGATGCACCAATTGCAGTCTCTACGGCTTCCTTTTCAGGTTTGCCTCGGAGTTGGGATTTCACACCGTTCTCCGATACTCTGGTGTTCATTCACAATGTTCCCATCATGACGCTCAAATTTGTCTAAGTCTGTTGCGTCTGCCTGTTCCGCCACGGGGTCGTGTGTTATTGTATGCGACTCACTTAAGTTTTCAAACAATTCGAGGGTATTTATTCGAACCTACAAACCCACGAACCTACGACTCACTTTTTATAAATAAATGTATGTCAAAAACATACTTGTTAAGAAAAAAACTCGAAGATGGTGGGGTAAATTGCTGTTGTTCCGAATGCGGCATCAACGACACTTGGAACAACAAAAAGCTTGTGTTGCATGTGGATCATATTGACGGCAACAATGGCAACAATGACATCGGCAATCTGCGATACTTGTGTCCAAATTGCCACAGTCAGACCGAAACTTATTGTTCGCGGAATGGAGATACCCGCGCCAATAAGTTTAAAAAGTACATCACTGATCTTGATCCTCAACAAAGAATTGAATATCTTGGCAAGTATACTTACAATGAAATTTGCGATCAATGGTCAATACCACCACAAACACTATCAAAATTTTTAAAGAAATTGGGAATACAAAAACCAAAAGTTTGCAAACGCTTTGGATGTGGAGTCAGAAAAGTATTGAACAGACCCAACAAACAAGAATTGCAAAATCTTGTTTCTACTTTGCCAATGGTTCAAGTTGGTAAAAAGTATGGAGTTACAGATAATTCTATAAGAAAATGGTGTAGACAAGAAGGTATATCTTCAGACACTTTTTGGTCGAGAATAAATCCAGACCTTATAGGAAAGCACTCTACTTAATGCGCCCGGTGGTATTCGAAACCACAACCGCCGGATTAACTTTGTCACGACGGTTTTCACCGCCTCTTGCGAGTTCGTGATCTGGACTGTACCACCATCCGGTCTGGATGCACCAATTGCAGTCTCTACGGCTTCCGTTTGCACGGTTTGCCTCGGAATTGCCATGCGTTGCCGCGAAGGTTTTTCCGATACTTTGGTGTTCAATGCAATGTTCCCACTGCAAGGCTCTTATTTATCTCTAAAGTCCGATGCTCTACCATTGAGCTACGAGCGCAAAGTGAACGGTTTGCTTTAACAATATATTCGCCTGTTGCCGAAAGGGAACCGTTCAAAGCGTACGGCACAAGCACACGATTTATATTACAATTGCGGCTGCTGTCGTGATCCACCGCAAAGGCGTTATCGCGATCTGCGATAGTTGGTGCGTGCATCGCCACGGCGCGAAGCACGACGACGCTCGAAACGCGTCTCGGGATACTCGCGAATCATAACACGAGTGTTGCCGTCGATCGTCTTCTCGAACGTCTTGCCGCGTGGCGTGCGAACGCGCATGCGAGCAACATATTGACCGCGTGGCTTTACAATCACACGGTTTTCGAGCACACGACCCACACGGTCGCCGCTCAGCAGAAACTCGTCACCAGCCATCACATTCTTGGCCATAACTCGGGTGTCGGTTCCGTTGGGAGAGATGTGAGCATCCTCCACGTTTCGCAGTCGTCCATTTCGCTTGATTCGCATAATTTTACTCCTTATAAAGAGGACTGTTGCATATTTTAAGCTGCCGATCCATTTTTTAAAGCAGCAAGTGAAATTTTTTTTTTACAAACCTTCGCCCGCACCGTTGCCGTCGAGGTAGCCGGTTGCAACGCCAAAACCATAGCCGTCGCCCCGCGCGTCCAACGGATCCAACATGTCGATGCTTTCGCCCACACCGTCGCCGGTGCGAATGTCGATCACAAAACTGTTGCCTGCATCGCCCCATCCATCACCGGTGCGATTCACATCGCCCGCGTAACCCGAATCGAGGCGCAGCCCTCGACTCACAATCGACAAATTTTCTTGAAATTCGTGAATCATCATTCGGCTCGTTTGCCCACGCTAGCCCAAATCATCGCAACAACCCACAGCAACAGCAAATTGTCCACCAAAATTCCCAACAATCCCAAAATGGTGACCACCGTTCGGTTGGGGTGTTGGTCGCCCGCAACGCACCACGGCAGCAAACCAACGAACACCATCACAATCACAGTTGCTGCGTGTGTGTAGCCCAGTGCCATTGCAAGCAAGCTGCATGCGACCATCAAGTTGAGCATCATGTGTTGCGATCCCGGTGCCAGCCAAACGCCACCATCACAAGACCCACCACAAACAGCACCACAAACAGTGGCCACACAAACATGAATCGCCACGCGATTCGTGTGGTGCCGGTCACCAAACGATAGTACGTGTCCACCAACAAAACGCATGCGGATCCAACCAGCACACGCGCTGCAACCCAAAACATCCAGTTGGAGGCACGATCGTGTGTCACCCACGATTGTATGCCCCTCACTCGCAATTTATACATATTATAAATACTAGAAACCCCTGCAGGAGAAACCAATGACATTTCAAGAATTTTTACAGTTTAAAACAGCACAAGCAATCGTAGAACACATCGAAACGCTCAGCGAAGCAGAAGCTTGTGAGTTGATCAACCAGCTGGACGAATCGACCGTCGAGCTGATCGAAGCGTTGCTCAACGAAATCAGCTTGAAAAAAACCGAAAGAGTTGCAAGCTCGCTCGAGAGAAAAATAGGTCGAGAAACTCGCCCTATCGAACGAGCCAAGTTGTTGGATCAGCTTGATGCAGCGCGAGAAAAACAAGTGGAAAAATTCAAGAAACGCGCCAAACGAATAATTGACAAACACGAGGTTGATCCCAGCACGGGCGAGATAATAGGAACGCCTTCGAAAAAGAATGTAAGTCTGATGCGAGCTGTTGCGGATCAAAATCGAAATAATCCTTTGATGCGTACAGCCACAGATTTCGTGCAGGCGGCGAAGGAAAGACAGACCAACAAACGCGTTGCAGCTCCCAAGAGCAAATAATCAAAATTTAAAATCCGAAAAACAAACAAACCCACCATCAACGGTGGGTTTTTTGTTGGTCAATCGCCCACACCATCGCCATCGCCGGTGGGTGTGAGATTGCCGGGAACGCCATCGCCATCGCCGTTGCAGTAACTCTCGATGCCACCACCGTTGCCATCGCCCAACCATGTGTGATCGCCCGAGCCTAAAATTTGATCGCAAAAATCCATGTCACAGTGTGACCGATCCGCACCCGCAAGCGGATTGCCACCGTCGCCACGACACAACCAAGTGCATCCGTCCCAGCTGTTGCGGTAGGGATGTGTCATGTGTGCAAATGCCGCACGGTCGATCGAATAAAGCGGTAGCATGGGGTGTGCGTGTGGGGTACTGGAGGGGGTGCGGTGGGGTGTTGCGGGGGTGTTTCACGAAAAATCTTGAATTGTAAAAGTTTCAAAAAGTTTTGCGCATGCCATTTTGGCATGTGCGAGCGGAAAAAAGAAGGTTGACTGACCCCCATTCTCTCCGACATAAATAATTTACCCAAAATTTTCCCTACTTATTTAGGTCACCCAAACGACCCCACAAGCCAAATGTATTGCCATTCGCTGGTGACCGGTGCGCTTGCGATAGTCACTTGCAAGCTTGCGTACGCACAAACCTCGACGGCTTGATCCGTTTGATCCACACTGGTGATGCTGCTGTCCAACAATTGCATGCTGATGCTCCTGTACACGTCACAAATCGCACAATTTTTTTGCGATCGGTGTGCCACCACGCGCTACGGCTACGCAGCCGCACGGTTGGTTGCCCACACGTCACAAATCGCACAATTTTTTTGTGGTTTGCGTGCGGTGTGTGGTGTATTCTATGCAGCTGTGCCGGATTTTATAGCCGTTGTGGGTCGTTCGGTGCGGATTTTGGGTGATTGCGGCTGGTTTTGCGTGCGATCGCACACATTTTCACAAAAATTCTGTGAAAATGGTTGTGTTTGTGGAGTTTCGGGTTGTGGTTGGGGTGCCCGTACACGTGCACGTGCGGTTTTGCGTCGGTTGGGGTTGCGTTTGCGGTTTGTTTGGTGAATGTTTGGGGCATTTGCCGCTTGTGTGTTGGGTATTTGTTGGGTTTGGATCCTGTTCGGCGGGCATTTGTCGGGTTTGGATCCTGTTCGGTAGGTGTTTGTTGGGTTTGGCAGGCGTTAGGGTCGGCAGGCGTTAGGGTCGGAGCCTGTTCGGTAGGTGTTTGTTAGGGTCGTGCCACCTCGGGTCTGGCGCGTCCCATAACTTTACGCCAGCACCGCCATGTTTTCCACAGGTTTTCCACAACAAAAACGCACCAGTTGGTGCGTTTTGCAGTTTCATGTGAAAAGTGTGAAACCGTGAAACTGGATTTTTGGATGCAAATGTCCCGTTTGCGGCTCGGGTCTGGCAGGGCGCGCCGCGCCCTGCGGTTGATCGCAGGCTACTAGTCCTCGTACGGACAACCCACGCCGTCGCCGTCGATTATCGGACACGCTTCGTAGCCGTTGCCGTCGCCGTCGCCCATGCGGTTGATCGCATGATAGTTGACCACCAGTTCGCCGTCGCCGTTGTCTCTCCCGCAGTCGCCGCTACCGCTGTTCCAGTAGGCAAGCATCGAGTAGTTGGTTTCGCTGGCGTTGTGCAGGGGAATCTCGGTATGATCGTCCAAGTTGACGCGCATTTTTGTTCCTTTGTTAGTCGCTGTAGCCGTCACCGCTGTCGCAACCCGTGTGGCCATCGCCGTCTGTGGCGTAGCCGTCACCAACGCCGTAGCCCGATCCGTCACAAAAGCCATAGCCCACGCCGTAGCCTGTTCCGTTGCCGTTGCCATCGCCTTCGCCATCACCATAGGCGAAATAGGCATCGGTACACTGGTCAGCCAAGTGGTTGGCGGGCAAGTCAAAGTTTTCCAGATCCGCACCCGTCATACACGATCATACGCACCACCCAACAAGATTCTACAATCGTTTGAGAATATTTGAGAAACAAGTAGAAAACCGTTTGGTGGTGCGTATGATCGTGTACCATGAAGAACAAACCGCAAACCATCGTGACTCGCATGACGCTCAACAGCAAGAGCCTGCTGGCTCGCCTGCTCGCCACCGAGAACATCGTGGTCGAGCATGATCCCGCAAGCGACACCGCATATTTCGACACGGCAAGTCGTCGTCTTGTGCTTCCCGTGTGGGACAACATGGACGAGGACACCTACGACATGCTCGTGGGTCACGAAGTTGGCCATGCGTTGTTCACGCCCGTTGGAGCCGAGCAGTTGATTGATGCAATCAACAGCATCGACTCTAGCAATCCCAATGTGGTCAAAGGCTTCTTGAATGTGGTGGAAGATGCTCGCATCGAGCGTTTGATGAAACGCCGATACGCAGGTCTTGCCCACAACTTTCGTCGTGCGTACACCCGTATGTACGAAAACGATCAGTTTGGCTTTCGCAGTCGAACGCAAAAGCCGCAGGATCTCACGCTGATCGACCGATTGAATCTGCGTGCCAAGATTGGCGTTCACGCTACGGTGGACATTCCGCTTGATGCCGCCGAGGAGTTGGTGTTTGGCGAGATGATGCGTACCGAGTCGTGGGAAGAAGTGGTTGCGCTCACCAAGCGCATCTACGATATGCACCAAAAGCAACTCGACAACACGCCCACACCCGTCAACCCCACCGCAAGCGGCAACACGCTCATGGATGGTACACCGTCTGGTGGTGCGCCTGTTGACGACGATTCGGGCGCACAACCGAGTCAGGTTGTTGACACCGAAGTGAAAACCAAGCCGACTGCGCCCATCACCGACCAAGCGCAAAATCGCATGGGTCAATCGAGCAAAAATCCCGACGAAAAACAACACATCACCTATGTTGAGTTGCCTGCGAGTTTCGACACTCGCCAAGTCATCAATCCTTACAGCAAGATCATCGCAGACTTTGCGAAAGTCAACTACGGTGTCGAATACGCCAAGTGGCGCGACGAAAGCAAGCGATATGTCAGTATGATGAGCAAAGAGTTTGAGTTGCGTAAAGCCGCCGACACTCACGCTCGCACCAACATTGCTCGTTCGGGCGTGATCGACACCGACCGACTGCACCAATACAAGTATGTTGAAGATATCTTTCGTCGCAATGCTACCGTGCGTGACGGCAAGAATCACGGCATGATTATGCTTCTCGACTGGAGCAGTAGCATGGCGGGCGTGATCGGCGCAACAATCCGTCAGACGATGCTGTTGGCGATGTTCTGCCGCCAAGCCAACATTCCGTTCGAGGTGCTTGCGTTCAGCGATGCAACATCGCCGCTGTACGACCGTCACGACAAGCGCAACAATATCAACAAGCGTGAAATCAACTTTGGACGATTCAAGTTTCACCAGTTTCTCAGCAATCAGATGAGTACCACCGACTACAATCGCATGATGGAGATATTGTTGGCGATGAGCGAATGTCGAGCGCAACTGGTGGGCGAGTATGTTCTCAACAGCACGCCGCTCTACAACGCTATTGCCGCCAACCGTTTCATCGCCGACGAGTTTCGCAAGCGCAACAACTTGCAGATCGTCAACACGGTGATTCTCACCGATGGCGATGACAGCAACGGACTCGACAACAACGCAGGACAAACGATTGTGGCAGGCTACGGTCGAGCCGTGTTGCGTGATCGTGCCACAGGCGCACAGGTGGCTCTGAGCGAGGATGACGGCTATCGTGGCAGACTGGGCAAGATGATTCAGTTTCTCAAATACACAACCGATAGTAATGTTGTGGGATTCTATCTTGTGAACAGCACATCAGGTCGCAACCAAGTGACGAGTCTTGCGGGCGTGCAATACGGTAGCGACGAAGTGGATGCGCTGATGAGCAAGTTTCGCACCGAGAAGTTCTTGCAAGTGAGCAAGCCCGAATACGGATACGATGCGTTCTTTATTCTGCCGAGCGACAAGATGGAGATGGAGTTGGACGAACGCCACGACTATCTCAACAAGACGCTCACCAAGGGCAGAATCGCCACGGCGTTTCTCAAGACTTCGCAGGCACGAGCCGTCAACCGTGTGCTGATTCGGCGATTCGTTGACTTTATCAGCCGAGAATCTGAAAAAATCTGATATAAACTCAAACGATGGTGCGTACCATCTTGCAAAGGAGAATCGTATGACAACCATGACCAAGAAAATGATGATCGAGCGTATTGCAACCGACGATGAATGGCTCAACCGAGCGGTGGTGCGAATCAGTAGCACCGTTGCCGACAACACCGTCAACATCGGTTTGGACGAGAGTGAAACATACAACCTCAACTACTGGAGCGGTTGGATCAAGACCAAGCGCAACCTCACGGGCAACTTTCGTGAAGATGCCGTGAAACTCGTAACCTCAAGCAAGTGTGCGGACTACCTTTGGGATGTTGCTGTCCGCACCACAACCAAAGGAGAAATCAAGTGATTGTTCAAGACATGACTAGCATCCGCATCAACTGGCTCAAGGCTTTCGAGCAAGCGCACGGGCGCAAGGTGGTGGTGACTCGCCAAGAACTGCTTGCGTTCCACGCAAATGCTCCGCAAACGGGTGGCTTGGGTATGCCCATCAAGTATCCCTCGTGGCTCACCAATCCCAAGCCCAACAAGTGGAAGGTGGGTCGAGCCGCCTACAAGTTGCCGTGGGACGAGTTGGATGCATGGGAGGCATTGAGCAAGCCTGCGCCTGCACCTGCGCCTGCGGTCGAGCCTGTGCTTGCACCCACCATCGTGCCGATCAGCACCTTCACGGTGGCACAAATCGGAACAAATCTTCAACAAATCTCTTGAAATGTTGAACTTGCTGAGTACCATCTTGTGCAACCGTTGATTCGGTTGCACAAGTTTCACGGCTGAAACCTCTTACTTGGAGAATGTGGAATGAACGAGCGTAACACTATCGTCACGGCACTTCGCAATGCTTACGGTGAAACCGTCACCCGTCAGCAGATCGTGGAGTTTGTCAACAACAATCCCGAACACCAGTTTCCGCATTGGTTGTGCAACGACCAGAAGTACCGTGCGGGTCGTGCAACCTATCGCCTGCCTACGGGCGAAGTTGCCACGAGCGTCAAGACCACCCGTGCGGTGACGGTCGATGATGCCATGTGCTACATCCCCGAAGTGATGCAGGGCTATGTGGAGTTTGGCAATCACGACGACATCGAGCGCATCATCACAAGCCGTTCGTTCTATCCCGTGTTCATCAGCGGTTTGAGCGGATGCGGCAAAACCACCACCGTTCAGCAGGTTTGCGCTCAACTCAAGCGTGAGTGCATCCGTGTGAACATCACCTGCGAAACCGACGAGGACGATCTGCTTGGCGGTTTCCGTTTGATCGACGGCGAAACGGTGTTTGCGTATGGCCCCGTGGTCGAAGCAATGCGCCGTGGAGCCGTGTTGCTTCTGGACGAAGTGGATCTTGCGAGCAACAAGATCATGTGCCTTCAGCCTGTGCTTGAGGGTCGTGGTGTGTTCCTCAAGAAGATCGGCGAGCAGATCAACCCTGCCGAGGGCTTCACCATCGTGGCAACCGCCAACACCAAGGGTCAGGGCAACGACAACGGCAAGTTTGTGGGAACAAATGTTCTCAACGAAGCGTTCCTTGATCGTTTCAGTTGCACGATGGATCAGGAATACCCTGCCGAGAAGGTCGAGACTCGCATCATCAAGAGCGTGATGCAACGCTACAACGCCGAGGACGATGCGTTCATCGCCAATCTGGTGACTTGGGCAAACGCCATTCGCCGCACCTTCGACGAGGGTGCGTGCGATGAAGTGATCTCGACTCGCCGCCTCGTATACATTGCCGAAGCCTACGGCATCTTCCGTGATCGTCGCAAGGCGGTCGAGATGACGGTGCGCCGCTTCAACGCCGAGACTCGTGAGAGCATGTTGAGCCTCTACGAGAAGGTGGACAGCACCATCAATGGTGGCGACAAGCCTGCGGTGGTGGTGGATACGATCCAAGTCGCCGACAACACCGTGCCGTTCTGATATTCCCCTCCAAGACAGCAGGCGCAGAGAAATCTGCGCTTGGCTGTTTGAGATTCGCTTGAAAAGTCGGCACAGCCGCATACAATACCGCACAACCTCCACGGTGGGGGTCTTCCCCGATCCCCACCTCCCTCCTCCACCCCGATCCCACGGTCGGGGTGGTTCTGTTGCCGCCGCGCCTCGGGCTTGACTCGGGTCTGCCGCACAATCTGCAACAATCTTGAACAATCTGCTTGAAATGTTGAGTCGGCGGAATACCATCATGCAAAGGAGACTGCCATGAACGAAGTATCTTTGGGTCGTCAGATTGCTGTGTTGCAACGAGGTTGGATCGTGGTGGGCGATGCCTACCGTGTGGGAACCGAGATTCGTGTTGACAATGCGAGCGTGATTCGTAGGTGGGGAACCACCAACGGATTGGGTCAGTTGGCTCTTGCGGGAGTCACCAAAGAAACGATCCTTGATGCGTGCGGCACAGTTCGTGTTCACGAACTTGCGGTGGTGATGCTCATGGAAGTTCAGCGCAAGCCCAACGGCGAATGGGCCATCTGATGCAACAGATCGCAACATACTTGAATCGTTACGGTGCTGAACGCATCGTGTATCAAGAAAGCCAACAAACCTACTTGATCGAGGGCAGAACGCACTATATGCGTTTTGCTACCCGAAGCGTCAACGATGGTAGTTTGAGCATGGCTGACTTTGATGGCGGGCCATACATCGAGTTGGGTATGCCTGCGGGCGTGGTTCTCAACAACCGTACGCGCAAGCGCATCAGCCGCATCGAACAAGTGGATACGGGCGACCCGCAACTGGGTCGCATCCGCATCTATGTTGGAGCGTTGAAATGAGTTGGATACCGCAAACCGATGGTCAAGATGTTTGGGCTGTCAACAGCGGCACGGGCGAGATTCGTCGCTATTGCAACAGTAGCGCACGGCGTGTTGTGAATGTGTTTGCGTTGGGCGAAGAGGTGGCGATTGTGACCGATGATGGTCGCACACGCGCGTGGAATCCCACAACCGACAGTAGCCGAACATTTTTGTGAAACTTTCTGGATTTTGGCGACTTGGTGCATACCATCTTGCACAAGGAGATTCGCATGACCGAAGAATCATTGAATGTGAGTGTTGTCAAGCAAATGCTCGTGGAACTGCGTGACGCAGGTTTCAAGGGCGAAATCGTCATCGAATACAACGGTAGCGGCGACAGCGGCGACTTTTATGCGCCCGAGTTGGGTGATCGCCCTGCGCTCAAGGGCGCAATCGAGGCTCTGGGCTACAAGTTTGAGTATCAACCGCACGGCAACTGGAACCACAGCAAACAGCAGTACGAATATCCCGAGTTTGACCCCAAGCAATGTTTGCTTGGC
>Ga0129333_10004178_pt1 | contig 13524 bp, 12 predicted proteins | sample CPB6_08_DNA_FD_94474 | JGI IMG/M metagenome (GOLD analysis project Ga0129333, IMG submission 94474) | Freshwater to marine salinity gradient microbial communities from Chesapeake Bay, USA - CPBay_Sum_0.6_0.8_DNA | ecosystem: Environmental > Aquatic > Marine > Coastal | place: USA: Chesapeake... | reverse complement strand
GGTGCATGGGCTCCATCTACTGCCTATGTAATTGACGACATCGTTTCCTTTAAAGGGAATACTTACGTTTGTGTCGTTAACCACACTTCAGCAGCATCACAAACTGCTTGGGCATCCACAGATTTAAATATTGCTACTCCAAGATGGCAATTACATGTCCCAGGTGTAAGAAGTATGGGACCATGGGTAGGAAATACATTCTACGCAAAAAATGATTTGATTAGCTATGGGTCTAATCAATACCTTTGTGTTACCGATCACACTTCATCAGCAACAGAAAATCTTTTTTATAGTAACGACCTAACAAATTGGCAGCTGTTTACTTCTTCCACTACATACAAAGGTTTGTGGTCTTCTGGAGTTTGGTATAAATTAAATGATATTGTGAAGTATGGAAATACACTATACATCACCACTATTCCACATACCTCTAGTGTTTTATTTGATGATACAAAATTTGACACCTATTTAGAATCATTCAATTTTGAAAATAGCTGGTTAAATTCCACAGAATATCAACCAGGAGATATTGTAACATTTGGTGGATATAGTTATATTGCCGAAACTATCAACATTGGAAAGCAACCAAATCAGTATACTTCTGATTGGAAAGTTTTAACTACTGGATTTACAGTAAAAGGAGCATATAATAATACTACTGTATATGTACCTGGAGATGTAGTAACATATGGTGGTAATACTTATGTCAAGAGAGTTACTGGAGTAGCTGGCAATGCTCCAGATAAAACAGTTGATTTGAATGGCGTAGTATCGTATGGTCAATGGGATTTAGTTGCTAATGGATTAGCATGGAAACAAAATTGGTCCTCATCGACAACATATCAAATTAATGATGTTGTCAAGAAGGGATCTGGTAGCTATGTTTCTCTAATTCAATCCAACTTAAATAACGATCCTGCTTCTGATGATGGCACAAAATGGCAAGCTCTTGCACAAGGAGACTCGGTATTAACTCTTCAATCGCCTGGTGACATTCTAATCAGAAATGCAAATGCGAACGTTCCTCTGGCAATCGGAACAGAAGGACAAATCTTAACTGTTGCATCAACTGGTCTACCTGCATGGGAAAGAAACAACCTATGTGCAAATGTTTACTATGTTGCCACTGATGGTACCGATGATCCAGACTACGGAAAGAATATTTCTAAACCATGGAAAACATTAAGATACGCTCTTTCTCAAATTCCATCTGGATCCGCTGATTCAATCAACACCATTTTCGTAAAATCTGGTACATACGAAGAGCAACTACCTCTAGTCACTGAGCCATATACTTCTATTGTTGGTGACAACTTACGTGCTACTGTTATTAAACCAAAATCAACTGGTCTATCTACAGATCCTACTCCAGTAGAGAATAGATTCTCTACTATGTTTTATCTTTCAGAATCTGTAACTTTGAAAGATTTAGTTATGGTTGGTATGGAAGGATTCACGCCAGCATCTGGTAGCAGCAATAGCTGGGACATTACACAAGCTACAGTTAGAGGTGTCTTCTTAAGATTGCATCCAGATGACGCTATCACTGGTAAATCACCATATATTACTCAGTGCTCTGCATTCTCTGGTCGTCCAGTAGGAACTGCTGCTAATTGCACAGGTGGTGTTGGTGCTCTTGTTGATAAGAGTATCTATAGTGTAAACTCAAATGGTTCTATGCTGTTTGACTCGTTTACTCAATTCCATGATGGTGGTGTTGGATTCTGGTGTAAAGATTTAGGCAACGCAGAAATCGTTTCCTCTTTCACATACTATTGCCACATTGGATATACTTGCACAGGTGGAGGTAGAATTCGCTCTCTTGCAGGTAACAACTCATATGGTACATATGGTGCTGTTTCTGCTGGTTATGATGCTACCGAAACACCACTAACAGGTACAGTTAGAGGACAACGTTTGAATTTTGCCTATGGCGAAAACAGTCCTCTCTTCAAAAAAGGCGAACAAGTTGTGCAGGGAACAGCTGGAGCACAACCAACAGATCCTATTGATTACTCAACTTCAAACGCCAACTACGCGCTTGCTTTAATTCTTTATGTCCAAGATGAATATTTAATTATTGAGCCAATTACTGGAACATTTGGAAATAGTAAGCCAATTCAGGGTATTTCTTCCGCTACAGTTACTGGATCTGGAGCTATTGCAACGACAGATGCTGCTGGTGCTTTAGCTGGTTTGTCTGGAAAAATCTTTACTCTAACAAACCTACCTGTTGTAGGTGGAAGTGCAGTACTTCCAAAGAGCACTGGTACCACTAAATTCTTATCAGTTTCTGGACAATCACAATATACGGATGAATCATATTATGTAATTAAGGATGTTACAGATCCAGATACTGCTCAAACCCTAACATTATCAACTTTACGTAGATATGACGTTCCAGGAACAGCACCAACGGGAGTAGAAATTTCTACTTTAGCATATAATTCTGGCACTGGTTTAGTCACAATCACTACATCATCTGCACACGGTTTATCAACTGGAGATAAAGTAGTAGTTGTTATTGCTAACGCAGTTTATCAACCATATGCATCATCTGCATTTGAAAGACAAACGGTTACAGTTACAGGTGGAACAACATTTACATATGCAAAATCTGGATTAACTGCTGTAAGTCCAGCTGTTGCTGTCGGTGGATCTAAAGTTTATTTACAAAATACTAGTGGTGGATCGACAAGAGCACTACACACTGGTGGTAGAGATGTAAATCTTTATAATGTATCCGCAACAACAACTAGACTAGACCGTGCAGGTACTCAAGAATTAGATACTGCAACAACATCAATTACATTTGCTGATACCGCAATTCTTGCTCAAATGTCAGCTGGCGCAAATAACTTTATTATGATTGGCAATGAGTTAATGAGAATTACTCAAATTAATGCAGGGTTAGGTGTTGATGTTGTAAGAGCGCAAGAAGGAACTTCAGCTGCAACTCATGCTGATGGAAGTGTTATTTACTATGTGACCAAATCAGCTGCAGCTACTACTCTAAGAGGAGACGTAAATACTGCTGTAGATACCATTCCTGTATTCTCTATCAGTAACTTTGACGCTCAAGATATCGTTAAGGTTGAAAATGAATTCTTTAGAATTACTTCAGTAAACTCAAATCTAGTTGGTCAAGCAACGGTTGTATTCTCTCAACCAAAAACAATTGCTGCTCTAAACGGTCAGAATCTTGAAATTCGCTTAAATTATTCACAAGTTAGACTAACTGGTCACGACTTCCTATTAATTGGTACTGGTAATAAAGTTCAGACTAACTGGCCAAATACTCCTCTACAGCAAGCAAGTCAAGTTAATGAAGTTTATGAAGACTTCCCAGGTCGTGTTTATTATGTTTCAACTGACCAAGATGGCAACTTCCGTGTTGGTGAATTCTTCCGAGTTGAGCAAGCAACTGGTACTGCAACACTAGACGCTAACGCTTTCGACCTAAGTGGTCTATCATCACTCAGACTAGGTACTATTGGTGCTCAGTTGGGTGCTGCTATTAATGAATTCTCAACTGACGTAACTCTTGGTGGAGATTTCTCAAGAGATACTGCGTGTCCAACACAACTAGCAGTTAAAACTTATGTTGATACTGCGTCTGGTAGTGGTATTTCTAGAACTGCTCCTTTAATCGGTGTTTCTGCGCTTGAATCTGTTGGCACAACTGCTACTGTAACTTCTTTCGTTGCTAACAATGTTTATGTTGGTGATAGAATTTTAATCAGCGGTGCTAACCAAACAAATTACAATGGAGAATTTACTGTAACGAGTATTGACGTTGCAAATAAATCTTTCACTTATACAATGTCTGGTAATGCAGTATCTCCTGCTACTGGCACTATTACTTGTGAAAGAAAGCAAAAAGTTGCTACTGATTTGGATATTGTTGGTGGAGTAAAAGTAAGACCTACATGGAATAATTCAGCTACTGTATTTAATGGTATCGAGTTAGATATTACAGATACATCGTCTCAAGTAACTTCAAATATAATCAATGCTAAGGTTGGTGGTTCTAGCAAGTTTAGCGTAGACAAGGCAGGTAACATTGTTGCTTCTGGTAATCTAACAGTTGCTGGAACTACTACTACTGTTAATTCCACAGATTTATCTATCTCAGATAAAACTATTATTATCGGTAATGGTGCAACAAACTCATCAACTTCAAATGATGCAGGTCTACAAATTGGCACCTCAAACCTATCATTCAAGTATAACCATGCTTCTACAAGATGGGATTTAGCGAATGCTGGATTGAATGTTGGTGGTGCTATTGCAATTAGTGGCACTCAAGTAATATCATCAAACACATTAGGCAGTGGAGTTACTAGTTCTTCTCTAACATCTTTAGGCACACTAACATCATTAAGCGTAAGTGGACTATCAGCACTCAAGACAATTAGTGAAGATATTGTATCTCTCAGTGGAGCAAATGGAACTGTAGCGCACGACTTCTCATCGTCTGCTATTTTCTATCACACTGGTGCGACAGCAAACTTTACTTGCAATTTAACTAATGTGCCAACAACACAGAACAAAGCATATTCAATTGCTTTGATTATTAATCAAGGTGCTACTGGAAGAATTCCTAATGCATTTGCTGTTAATAGTGGTTCGCCATTAACAATCAACTGGTCAAATGGTTCAGTTCCAAATCCTAATGCTAATAAGATTGATATCGTAGCATTCTCAGTTGTGAATGTTGCTGGAACATTTGTTGTTTATGGTCAACTATCATCCTTCGGTTGATACGTATAAATAATTTTTGAAAGACGGAGAATAAAAAAATGCCTTTATTTGGTGGTTTTGCTCAAGCTAGAAATTTTGGAAAGGGTGGTGCTGGTAAACCACCAGGATTTGTAACTCCATCTGGATCTTTAGGGACGATTAGAGGTGGTGTTGCTGCTGCAGGTCTTTTGAGTGCAGCAGCAACAACTGAACCAGGATCACCCCCGATTACTAGTTATAGTATCGTTAGCGGGTCGCTTCCCACTGGATTATCTTTTAATACCACAACTGCTGCTATTACTGGCACTCCCAACGAAGTATCATCAAATACCGAATCAAATTTCACAGTTAGAGCTACTTCTTCAGCTGGTAATATTGACAGAGCATTTAGTATTACAATTAGACCTATTATTTTAGCTGCGTTTACATCAACTGGATCTCAAACATGGAGTGTTCCTGCTGGAGTTGCTCAATGTGAAGTTTTAGTTATTGGTGGTGGTGGATCTGGAGGACACATTGGAGGGGGCGGTGGTGCTGGTGGAGTTGTTTATGCTTCATCATATCCTGTTACTCCAGGTGGTTCTGTATCAATGAATATTGGAACTCCAGGAGGACCATATTATGGATCATATCCACCAGGAAATTCTGGCGTCCAAACTACTTTTGGCGGCATAACTGCTTATGGTGGTGGATATGGTGGCGGTTATTCTGGTAACCCATATACTGGTGGTCCTGGAGGATCTGGTGGGGGAGGAGCGCATTATCCAGGAGGTCCAGGAGGATCCGCAACTCAACCAGGATTTAGTATGAGTGGTTATGGTCCATATAGCAATTATGGCAATTCTGGAGGATCAGGAGCATATCCAGTATCTCACCAAGGAGCTGGCGGTGGTGGCGCTGGCGGTGGTGGACAAGGTTGGCAACAAGGTTATCCATATGGAGGAAGTGGTGTATACTTCCCCCAATTCTCTTCATACGGCACACCAGGAGGTCACTTTGCTGCTGGCGGTGGCGGTGGCGGATGGTCAGGACACATTTATGGTCCTGGCGCTGGTGGCACAGGCGGTGGTGGTTCTGGCGGATATAATGGTGGCGGATCTAATGCAGCGGGGCATGGATCAGGTGGAGGAGCTGGTGGATACCCAGCGCCACAGGGAACTTATGGGTCACCTGGAGCAGTATTTATTAGATACTAAAAAGAAACCTCCCCTAGGGGAGGTTTTTTAATATCACCAAAATTTTCTTTTCAACTTATTTTTATAATTAGATAAAGCTTCGTCCAATTTTCTAATATCAGACATCACAGCTACTAAAGGATATCTAACTCCATTTTCTTGTAGATGTCCCTGAATAGCATAAAAAATATTGTTTTCTTTCATCAAATTAGCAAATTCAGAATCTTCAAGTGGAAATTCTGGAATAACTTCTAATCCAGTACGCATTAAAATTTCATTTGCTGCGGTGTTAAGATTCATTTCTCTCAAAATTTTAACACATTCTTTGATGGCTACTTTTTGAGTATCTGTAATTTCAAGATAATCAAGTTTTTCGTCAGCATCTAACGGATTTACACTAGGCATTTTATAATTTCCTCATATGATAAAATAAATTTATGGTGCAGTAAAACCAGAAAATTGATCCAGAATTTGCTGCAATACTGCATAGGTAGTTTGAGTTGAATAATTAGATTCTACACTAGTATTTTCAATAGTAGAATCTAAATTATTTTTTGCATCTTGAACCATTGCTAAGACTTCGGATGATGTCATTGCTTGAGAAGCATAAGACTCCAACGCAAATTTAGTGGACCAGCATGATGGTTGCACTAATCTATCGCCAGTAATTATCATCTCATTCAATGGTGGCATAAATTGACTTACATCAATCATTTTAATCTCCGTTGACGTGAATATTATCTCTTAGATATTTATAAAGACTGGGTTGTTGCGATGCAAAAGATTCCCAATTTTTTTTATTTATATCCATTCTAATAAAAGAATTTTTATAATCATTTTCATATGAATCTAAAGTCCAAAATTCATTTGTTTTTATTGTAACTTTATCCATCACCAAATAATTCATGCCAATCGAAATATATGTTACTCCAGCTTTGGGGTCTAACGTTGATGTATAATGTTTCCTATGAGAAATATCAGAGAAAGAAATAGTATCATATTTAACATTATCATACATTGTTTTATCAAATGTCTTTGATGTAATGTCTCTCCAATACTGCGTATCGTTTCTAATACTAAACGCATAATGCAACGCAACAAATTCTGCGAAATTTTTAAAAAACCAGTATGTTTCTTTATTGTAAGAATCTTTTTCAAATTGATTCACAGATTCTCTAAGCAGAGTTTTCATTAATTTGAAAAGAAAAATATGCACAGATAGTAATCCGTTACTCTCTAAAGGTTCGATAAATCCAGCAGAAAGACCAATAGCTACTACATTTTTGTAAAAAGATTTTTGATGCATTCCCACTCGCATTTTAATATCTTTGAAATGTAGTTTATCTACATCTTCTCTGCTCCTAGGAATTACAACTTTATCTGACATGAGATATTGCTTAAATTCTTCTTGTGCTTCTTCAGGAGAAATATGTTTATCGCTATAAACATATCCCGTGCCAATTCTACTCCATAAAGGAATATTCCAACACCATCCATGACCAATTGCAGTAGAATTTGTAAACCCTTCCAATTCTTTTTCTTTATCTTTATACGGTAAATGAACTGCCCAAGCTCTATTATTCGGCAATAAATCAGTATAAGATGTAAATTCTGATTTTAAAGTTTGTGAAAGTAACAGACTTTTAAATCCAGTGCAATCTACATACAAATCAGATTTGATTTTTCCCCCAGACTTTAGAATTAAACATTCTATGCCATTTTCATCTGTTAAAATATTTTCAACAGTATCGGAAATTAATTTAACTCCCCTAGGCAAACAATAGTTATTTTTCAACCATTGTCCTAATTTAGTAGCATCAAAATGATAAGCACAATGTCTATGGGGTTCATATCCTGGCAGTATGCCATATTTGTTATCACAATACTTATTGTTTTCAAATAGTGCAGATGAAGGATAGTATGTCCTCACAAAATCTTGTACAGGAATACTATCATCTAAAGATTTTCTCACCATCCAATCCTGCAATCCTTCTTTAGATTCTTCTACATATGGTTCACCAAATGGATAATGATATCCTCCACTGTCTTTATCATAGAAATCTGTAAATTTAATACTCATTTTATATGATGCATCTGTATAACGCATCATATCTTTTTGTTCTTCGAGAGAAATATCTAGGTAATGTAAAAATTCTCTAATGCCAAGAAGTGTGCTTTCCCCCACTCCAACGATAGGATAATCTGGGCTTTCGATAATTTCTACATTCCAATGTGGAAATGTTTTGATAAACATGCAGGCACTCATCCACCCAGCACTTCCACCACCAACTATAGTAACTTTTTTGATATTTTTTAGCATGATTTTAATCTAATATTAATTGATAATGTTACTCTGGGTTTATTTGTTTTTCCAATTAAAGGGACTTCATGTTTTACGTGTCCTGGAAAAATTAAATAATCATCTTCTTCAGTGTCAATTTGCCAAGAATCATGAAAATAACTGAAGAATGGATTGTTGCTATCTATTGAATTATACAAATTTTTTTGAATAATTCTAGCAAACATTGATGAATTATCTGGATTATTAAAATATGTAGAAGGATGTGTTTCTTTGTCATATTGCAGAAACAATACTGAACTGAAATCATCACCACCATGACCATGACTTGTTAAGAAATAACCTTCTTCAGATACTGTGTAGTTGGTAATTTCAAATTCGTAATTTAAATCATTTTTTAAATTTAAAAAGAAGATAAACTCTTGTATTTTTTCATTTAATTTATCTGCTAACCCAGATTCGACATAACTAATATCTTTAAATTTTGGATTATTTTCATCGTGATTTGAATGATGCCATATTGATTTATTATAATTTTTTTCTACTACATCCCAATTGTTTCTTTTTGAATCTATAGAAAAATTATACAGCATTTCATTTAATACTGTTTCTTTGTCATATTCGGTTTTTTCTATTTTTGTTTTCCAAACAGGAATAGAAAAAACATTATAAAGCATTGTCATTTTATTTCTCCTTTAGGTACTCCTAACATTATTCTATCATCCAAGAAATTATCACAACCATTAGTATAATTATTATAATGTAAAAATACTTGCGAATGATTTAATCCTTCATACTTATTTCTCCAATGATCCAAATCACAACCTCTGTAAATCAATACATCTCCAGGATTTAGTTGAATTTCAATTTCCTTTTTATTTTCTAAATCTTCTACGTAAATAGACCAATTGTAAAAATTTTGAATATTGCTAGAGTCATATCCTAAACATAATGTTGTAGATACATCACAACTTTTTCTATCTCTATGTCTGTATAAAATATCACCTTTTTGATACAGTCTCCAGTATGCATACGTAGGATACAAATACATGCCCGTATATTGTTGCATTTTTGGCATCATTTCTAATAATAAAGTTTCCATTACTGGATCCCCATATCTAGAAAAAGTATTAGGGCATTGCTTATCTTGAAAATTTCCGTCCCAATCTTTATCGTAAGAATTAGGATAATTTTCAATTTTATATGCAACAGATTTGCATACTGTTAACGTGTAGTTATATAAAAAATTTGCTCTTTCTTTTGAAATAAAGTTTCTGATAACAGCAAATTTTTTATCTTTGAAATGTTTTTGTGTGAGATAATATTTTGAATTCATTTCCAGGGTTCTCCTAAAGACCACAACACTAATGAATATCTAGTACCTCTAGTAACTGGAGTTACGCAGTGGTCTAAAAATGAAGGGAAGACGACAATAGATCCTTGTTTTCTGGCTTGATTAGCTGTTAATATTCTATTTTGTGTATGATTTCCCAAATCAAATTTCAACTCTCCACCTTCATAGTCTACAGGATCTGTTATATTAATTGTCATGCTAATTTTTCTACATTTACCTACATAATCATTCACTGTTGTATACAAAGGTGGCAAGGAATCATCAACACAAAATGGTTTTTCCGTTATACCATATAAGTATCTTTTATAGCATCCATGTATATCAGATCCACCATCTTTGTGCCACCCATAAAATCCATCTTCAGTATATTTGGTAAATTGTATTTTTTCCGTATTTGTCAAAGACCAATTCCACCCAGCACTTTTGTTTGCTACGTCTAAGTAGGGAAGAATTAAATCATACATCCAATTTTCGTCTAACCATACAATTTGACTTTTTCTATTGTAGATTTCTTCTTCTTTTATATTATTCTTCACCAAATCTTGTATGGTCAATTCATTCGCTGGCGATAATTTAATTTTATCACTATATTGAGTATTGCCCATCGTAGATGCTTCGGTGGAAGCACCTTTGTTATTTTCTTCCAAGATTTTATTTTCCCCAATAGAAATAAATTTTTCGCATACTTCTTTGGGTATCACGCTATCAAAATACCAGTAAGAGTGCTTTAGAAACATATTCACACACATTTTTAAATATCATAACAGTATGTATTTGATTTGTCAACCACCAATTTAATAAATACATAAGAAGGGTCTCTTTGTATTCATGTCCAAATCTCAACCCGCTACGAGAGAAGAATTAAAAGATTATTGTCTCCGTAGATTGGGAGCTCCTATTTTAGAAATCAACGTTGATGATGACCAGATTGAGGACATCATTGATATGTCTTTGCAGTATTTTAACGAAAGACATTTTGATGGTGTTGAAAAAATGTTTCTCAAGCATAAATTTAGTCAGGCAGATGTAGATAGATTTCAAACCAGTAATACAGATTCAACTGCTCCTAATGGAGATACTTGGCAGGAGAGAAATAATTACTTAGAAATTCCAGATCACGTTATTGGCGTAGAAAGATTATTTTCTTTCGTTGCATCAACCATTCGTGGTGACTTGTTTGGTATTGAGTATCAGATGTTTTTGAATGACCTCTATGCATTCGGGTCTCTTGATATTCTCAATTATTATATGACAAAATCATATCTTGAGACACTGGATATGGTTTTGAATACTGGTGCCATGATTCAATTGAGATATACTAAGCGCCAAAATCGTCTATACATTGATTACGAACCTAAGTATATTGCTAAAGATAGATGGATTGTTATCGAATGCTATAGAGCACTCAATCCAAATGATCACACGAAAATCTACAATGACAGTTTTCTCAAGCGTTATGTAACTGCTCAAATCAAAAAGCAGTGGGGACAGAATCTTATTAAGTTTAATGGAGTGCAACTTCCTGGTGGTGTTTCTCTGAATGGAGAAAAACTATACGAGGAAGGTAAAGCGGAGATAGAAGATATCGAAGCAAGAATGCAGTCAGAATACGAATTACCACCTAACTTCTTAATCGGATGAAAAGCGTACATTTTCCTCAATTTGGTGGAGTATCATCTGAGCAAAATCTTGTACAAGATTTAGTAGATGAGCAGATTAAATTGTTTGGCATGGATGTTTATTATGTGCCAAAAGAAATGCTCATTGATAGGTCTTTGAATGATGTTGTATTAAACATCTTCAAGGAAGCATATATGATTGAGATGATGTATATCAGCGTTGAAGGATTTGGTGGAGTAAGTGCTTTAGGAATGACAAAGTTTGGTCTCAAGATTACCGACGAGATTACTCTTGCAGTTTCTAAAAGAAGATGGACAAATTTCATTTCATTAAATGAATCTACATTCGTTAGAAATAGACCTAACGAAGGAGATTTAATTTATCTTCCGATGACAAAAAATACTTACGAAATTAAGTATGTCGAAAGAGAAGTGCCATTCTATCAGTTAGGAAAGAATTATGTTTATGGTTTGACATGCGAGCTTCTTGAAAATGGAGACAACAGATTTGAAACTGGTATTCCTGAGATTGACGACTTAGCACAGGAGGCACATGTATTCCCAGTGAATGTTAAAACTGGTGGCACTGGTAGTTTTGCAGTGGGCGAAAAGGTAGAGCAAACCTATACAGTAGATGGAGTATCTGTTACCATCGAAGGCACTGTTGCAGATTGGGATCAGTTTAATAGAAAGTTAAGATTGACATATATAAAAGGTGGAGTATTAAGAGAAAATTTACCTTTGGTTGGAGCAGACACTGGTGCTTCTTGGGTTGTCGATAACTTCTCTACATTAGAGTTTGATATTGATAACTACGATAATGCCGAAAATAAATGGTATGAAGATAGAGGCGACGAGATTATTGACTTCAGTGAAGGTAATCCATTCGGTGAATATGGAGATATGGAGGATTCATTCTAATGTTAGGTAGGCATTTTTATCACGAAATTATTAAAAAGAATGTAAAGGCATTTGGCACAGTCTTTAACAATATTGAAATTGTTAAAACAGACCCAGAAACTGATGCAGAGATTCAGCGTCAGAAGGTGCCTCTTGCTTATGGTCCCAAGAGTAAGTTTCTTGCTCGCTTAGATCAAGACCCAAATACAGAAAGAAAGGTAAGTATTACTTTACCACGCATCTCTTTTGAGATGATTGATATTCAATATGACCCATCAAGAAAGACATCTCCTATTCAAAAGTATCTCAAAGAAGATTCTGGCACATCAACTAAAGTGCAGTATATGCCCGTGCCATATAATCTCAAGTTTGAATTAGCAATTATCTCCAAGACTCAAGACGATGCTCTACAAATTCTTGAGCAAATTATACCATTCTTCCAACCAGCATTTACTGTTACTATCAATCTCATTCCAGAAATGGATGAAAAGAAAGATTTGCCAATCGTATTGAATGGCATTTCTTATGAGGACGACTATCAAGATGATATGCTTCGCCGCAGAAGCATTACATACACTTTAGATTTTACTCTTAAAACATACTTCTACGGTCCTGTCACGAATAGTGAAATCATTCGCAAGGCAACTGTATTTGAATCTATTGGTGATTTGGATCAGCATAGAAGGACTATTAAATATACAGTAGAGCCAGATGCATTAACTGATCAAAACAACGATGGTGTTGTCAATAATCTAGACGACGCATTGTTGATGCCTGGAGATGATTTTGGATTTAATGAAGGGATTGAAATTCTATGAGTAAGTTTGAAGATAATATGGAAGACATTTTTGATATTGAAGTTACTGCAGAGAAGGCAGAAATTGTTGCCCCTGAAGAGAATCAAGATGCAGACAAAGATTATGAATATACTAGAGGTGAATTATACAGACTCATATCTAAGGGTCAGGAGGCGGTAGAAGGCGCCTTAGAAGTCGCTCAGGAGTCAGGACACCCTAGAGCGTATGAGGTTGCTGTAAACGCTATGAAGCAGGTCTCAGACATGACTGATAAGTTGATTGACTTACAGCAGAAGATGAAAAATCTCAACAAAGAAGAATCTAAGAAGGGTCCAACCTCTGTTACCAACAACGCTATCTTTTTGGGAAGCACTGCTGACTTACAAAAGATGTTGAAGCGTGGAAAGGTGGAGGAAGAATAAATATAGAATAAACGGTAAATAAGATGAGAATTAAGATTCTTGCTGAGGCGGAAACGCTCACAACAACGCCAAGTGATATTAGTAAAGCAACTGATGTTTATCTTTACAATACACACTCAGATTTAACCGCAGAAGCTTCTACCAGAACAGTTTCTCTTTATGAATCAGATGGCACGACAGTGGTTGGTAGTTTTGCTTTAACTGTTGGCATTCCT
>Ga0129333_10004177_pt1 | contig 13527 bp, 26 predicted proteins | sample CPB6_08_DNA_FD_94474 | JGI IMG/M metagenome (GOLD analysis project Ga0129333, IMG submission 94474) | Freshwater to marine salinity gradient microbial communities from Chesapeake Bay, USA - CPBay_Sum_0.6_0.8_DNA | ecosystem: Environmental > Aquatic > Marine > Coastal | place: USA: Chesapeake... | reverse complement strand
TTCTTTTGCTCGTCTATCCTTTCTTGGATAGTACGAATAGCCTCTTTGATTGGTGTCATTTGATTTGAGTTGGATGATTTTTCTGCTAAGATACCAAGCCGCCTTCTCTAAATCCTCGACGGTGCTGCCCTTCTTCCCTGCTCGTGAGATGTACTTTATTACATTGCCTAGGCAGAAGTCTAGACCCCACGCCTCGATCACGTTGATGGTCTCGTAGGTAGGATCTTCGGATTGGTAGTGGCTTGGGTGGTCTACTTGATTACTCATATTTGATTTCTTCTTTTGGTTGTTGTCTTTCCTTCTTCTCGATAAAGTCCTCCATCTTCTTGAGGATGCGCTCAGAGAATGCTACAAATTTAGCGGAGTTCATGAAGTCATAGAAGGCCTCATGCAAATATCCGTTCAGCCAAGCCATGGTCTCCTCGTCGTCGATGTCCCTGTCCTTGGCGATCCTGTGCGTGACATGGTATAGCTCGTGACCTATGAGGTTATTGCTCAAGAACTTATAGTCTAGTACCATCACGTAGAGGTGCGGACCTATGGTGATGGTATACCCCTCGGCGGGACCATCGTCCTTGGGTCCGTCGCCGTCATACTTGGCGTGGATGTACTGCTCCACCTTCTCGATATTGTCCGACACGATGAACAGCACCTCGCAGCTATAGGTGTTGACGCTAATCTTTTTTTGAATCTTTAAGTATGCCATCCTTGAAGTGTGCTACCGTGTAGTCTTTCTTTTTAGTTACAGCCTTGTATATGTCATGCTCTATTCCACCAACAGAGAACACCCAATACACATTATTATGTGTCCTGTCCTTGGTGGTCATCCTGTCCCTGCTCTGCCAATAGCTTGTCGCACTGAAGTCGATGTTGTAGTAGACCAAGCAGTCGGCCTGACGCAGGGATATCCCCTCCCGCCCGCTAACGATCTGCAGTGCGATGCTCTTGTCGGTGGTCTCGAACTCGCTGAGCTCAGTGGTCAGCTTATCCCCAAGCACCTGCTCGAGTGCGGTCAGCTCCTCCTTGAACTTGTAGAAGATGCCGAGCTTCTTCCCTGCGAAGTTGTCCCTGATGAACTCGGCCTTGCTCAGGTCGAGTACCATGGAGTTGCCGCTCTCGAACTTGATCGTGCCCGAGCATAGCTGATGCACCTTCATCATGAGCTTGACGGGGGTGTCAGCCAAGATGGTCTCTGCGGCGCCCTCGATCACAAGGTCACGCTTGAGCTTGCCGATCAGCTCGTAGGTCGAGTCCTTCATCCTGACGTTCAGGATATGCTCCTCGATCTTGACAGAGAACCCCGCCTGCTGCTGAGAGTAGTTGATAGTGTACGGCCTCATGGCCTCGATGATAGTATCAAGTCCACCCGAGTAGTCCCTGATCATCATGCCGTTGATCTTCTTCTCCTTGACCCTGACGTACTTGTCGCAGAACCTGTAGAAGTTTGGAAACGAGGCGAAGGGATTGCCGGGGATTCCATAGACCTGATGGTACATCTGCGAGTACGACTCAGGCGTCGGCGTCCCCGACATGAGTATCACCATCGGCTTGTGCTTCTTGATCAGGTCACGCACGGCCACCGCCCTGCCACTTGGTTTAGGGAAGGCGCCCATGCTGTGGGCCTCGTCGACGATGATCAGGTCCCACTTAGTGAATTGGTCCACAGTGTGGAGGCTCTCGTAGTTGATGGCCGTCAGCTTATAGCTTGGCTTCAGTAGTTCGTAGTCGCTGACGATGGAGTCGATCGCCTTCTTCTTAGTTATGAACAGCACGTTGTCAATAACAAACTCGTCTGCTATCCCTAGGCTCGTCAGGGTCTTGCCCGTCCTCACCTCCATGGCTAGGTACAGGAAGCGGTGATCGTTAAGGATCTTGATACCCCTGTCTATGATGTCGAGCTGATAGTCCCTGAACTCGAACTCGAACTCTTTAGACTTCTCGTGCAGCATCTTGTAGTACTTGCACGAGTTGAGCACCTTCTCCTCCGTCCTCTTATCCTCCCTGTACTTCCTCTCTTGGTATGTCTTTGCGTTCTTCCCTGTGCCCTTCTTGACGGTCTTGGTGGCGGTCAGCACCTTGTATAGGGCCTCGCACCGCTGCCACATGTCGTAGTCGCTGTACTTGGGGACGCGCTCTATGATGTCGCTCATCTGATGATCCTCTTTCCACAGGACCCGCACATCACCTTCCTCGTATACTTCTCAATGAGTGGCATGTCGCAATTGCACAGCTCGTCCTTGAGTGTGCCGTCGGGGTTGTAGTCCTGCTCGTACAGTCTCATCAGCTCGGCGCAGTGCTCGTACATCTCGACCTCCTGAAAGTAGGCGATGAGTGTCTTGAGCACGTCGGCGTTGTACTCGTTAGGATCGTGGGCAAAAATACCAATGTTTGCGTTAAGCACCTCATCGTATGTTGCGTTTCCGATGATGACGTTGTAGGAGTTAATCATTCCTACGTGTAGGGCCTGATGTGTTTCCATTTTCATTCAGTGGTTTCTTTAGGTTTGATAATGATCCATCTGCCGTTCATATCCCTCCCCTCCTCGGGCATAGCACCTACCTTGAACATAGAGTAGGAGATCAGCCACCTGTAGAACTTGGTCCTGCTGATGGTCATGCGGGACTTGGGTCCGTAGTCGGGATACTCGCCGATAAATTCGTAGTAAAGATCGTTCTTGTAAAGCCTGTTACCAAGGGTCAGCGGACAAGTTTTTTCCCCGCTAGGGTTTAGCAGTCCGCACCACTCGATGAAGTCGTGACAGGTCTCTGCACTCAACTGCCTGATATTCAGGTTGACAAACTTACTCTTGACGAGGCCCGTCTCTAAGTATCGCTGCAGATTTCCTACCATGTAGTTGTCGAACTCGCACCAATCATCCTCCGACCAATCCCCGAACATCAGCTTACCGAACTCATCGAGTGGGGTGAATGCCTTGCTGTAGTACTGATGCAGCTCGAGCTCCCATTTCCTCCTTGCGAAGCTATTGCCTGCGCCCTTGATGGCGTAGTTGGTAGTGATGGCGATCTTGGGCGACTTGCTGAACGGGATCTTGATGGCGTCCTTGTTCTTCTTCTCTAGCGTCAGGCCCTCGGTCACCACGCTGAACAGCCTCTCGAAGTCGAAGTGTTTCTTCACGTCGTCGAAGCATAAGATCTGTGTGTCTGCGGATACCAACTGATAGGCAAAGCTTCTCTCGAAGGTAAAGGACTTCCCGTCGATGACCACGAGCTTCTTCATGTTGGACAGGGCGTTCATGAACAGGCCCTTGCCCGTACCTCCCTCGGGGTTGTCGCTGATGACCTCGTCGTTGAGGATGACGGCAGGGCAGAACGACAGGTTCTTGTAACCGTGCAGCAGGAAACCAATGGTGCTCTCCATGGATGCGACCCTCTCGTCGTCATCGCCGCAGATGTTTCGGATGAACTTGCGGTAGTCGCACCTGTCCGTAATGGGGCACAGCATAAAGTTCCTGTCGATGACGTGGTCCTTCCAAACGTACCCGCCTAGGTCGAGGTAGTCGATGGTGATCAGCTCGTCCTTGGTGATCTTCACGGCGCAGTTCCTGTAGTACAGGTAGGCCGCATCCTTGGTGTCCTCGATGAAGTAGATGTTGATGGTCGACAGCATGGACAGGAACTCCTCCTTGAAGAACCGTGTGTTGTCGGCGAAGTAGTTGTAGACGCTGATGTCGTCCAACTCTATGAGGTGGTTTAGGACGAAGTCCTTGATCTCCTTCTCACTAGCGTGGTCGATCAGGTTGTTGGTCACCTTCACGAACACGTAGTTCTTGCTGCCCTCGGGGCAGTACTTGTAGAATCCTGAGTCCTCAAGAAACTGTTTGAACATGATGTGCTCGATGTAGATCCCGCCCTTGTCGCTCTTCCTCCAAAAGATTTGCTTGGCGTTCTCCTCCTCGATCATGGACATGACAGTGTCGATCGTATCGCCGTCCAACATGGACTCCTGTAGTTGGAGGCGAATCTCTTTTTTTGACACACCACGGTTTAGCTTAGCCCTGATCTGATTGATGCGGTCCTCGTCCTCGTAGTACTTGGTACCGAACTTGTCGGTGTGGGTGTATGCCGAGTTGATGGTGGTGGCGATCTCCTTTGTGGTGAAGTCGTCCGATGCGTATTGGTTCAGGACGTAGGTGGCGAACGGCTTGTTGATCCCGAAGTCGTTGAAGGCCATGGCTAGGATGTAGCAATTGTGGTTACGCTGCCCCTCGGTCATCGGGTACTTCTTGGTCCACCACTTGAGCAGGATGTCCACGATCTTCTCCTCATCGGTGATGGGTATGGTGGGCTTGTCCCTGTGCCTGTTGACCTCGGTGTACTCGGGCTCGGCTATGGTGTCCCAAACCAATGCCTCGGGGTTGATGAACAGCAGCGGGTCGTAGGACTCGTAGCATACCCTGCTCAGGTTCTTCGAGGTCTTGTCAAAGTACGGGTTGTTGAAGTACTTCTCTAGGCTGTTGAAGTAGTTGACGTGGTTGGACGGATCCGCAGGGATCTTGATCAGCACCTTGAGGCCATTGCCCGAAGGGCTGATGAACACGCTGTACACGTACTTGTTCTTGCTCAGCACCTCCTTCTCCTGCAGAAGGTCCTTCTGATTGGTATACCCGTCGAAGTCTAGGCATATCAAACCTGAGTGCTCGACGAGGTTCTCGTCCGTCCTCTTGTTGAACATGCCACTGAAGCAGATGGCGGGTAGCTGCTTCTTGAGTTCGTTGCGCTCCTGCTTGCGCTTCTCGGCCCTGATCTTCTTGACCAAGTCCTTGTTAGACCCACCCCTGATCCTCTCAAGGATGATATCCACGCTCCTAAAGAACGGAGTGTCAGTGTCTTTGATGGTCTTGAAGATGGTGACCTTACCATTGTATGTCGACAATGTCGTTTCCATGACGATTTTATGACGATTTAATTTGTGTAACTGATTGATTGTAAATACTTATGTCGATTATGTCAATTTTACTCTATTAAAATAGAATAAAAAAAATAATAAATAAAGGAATATATATATAGAGAGTATAGGGGGAACTAAAACCGACATTCCGACATGGACTTGGGATAAAAAAAGTTGGGGTGTTAACCCCAACTTTCTCTACCTAGTCGGCTGATACTTAGAACGGAAGCTCTTCCTTCACTGCCTTCTTGCCCTTGGGTGCGGGTGCCGCCTCCTGCTTGGGCTTGGGCTCGTAGGTGTCGAGCTCCATGTAGGGGTTGCCGCTCCGCCCATACTTGGCGTTGAGGTTTACCCATCCGTTCTTCTCGTGCTTCTTAAGGAATGCGATGGCCTCGTCGACCTTTACACTTACCCTCCCGATCACGAAATCGGGTGCGTTCTCCTGCTTCTTGAAGGAGAAACCGTCTGCGAAGATTTTTTCTTCTGACATAATGATGATTGTTTAGTTGCGGCGTGGTCTGTTTTCTTCCCCGCCTTGCCCCCACACCTGAGCTCAGCGAGTGCTTTTTAGTCTCCGTCCTCGATCTTCTCCTGAACCAACAGGCTCAGCAGGGCGATCTCGTATGGTGTCATCAGTCCTTCGGAGTTCTCGTAGGCATTAGAGATGACCACCTGAATACCAAGATCCCAAGATATAGGGGTCAGGTTGTCTGTGTCCATCACCGTATGTTTGACATAGTCGTGGGTGACAACGAATGTACCCTTCTCGGTTTGAATAATGTAGCCGCCCTCGATGATGGGGTGCTCGAATAGTTCTGCTTTCATGCTAGCGAAGTTAGTTAATTTGGTTAAAGTAATATGTCGTCGATGTAGTGATTGTTAATATCATCCCACCTGTCCTCGGCGAAGTACCTACCGTAGACGTCGATGGCTCTCCTAACCTTGGCCTCACCCGATTCAATGAAGGAATCTGTCGGCTTGAAGATACCCATCTGCCTAGTGGTCTTGTCGATCACGAAGAACACGAGAGGCTTCTTGAAGAGGTACTCATAGATAAAGCATTGGCTGTCGTAGTTGTACGCCTTTGCCGAGTACTTGAACTTCAGGATATCTCCCGTGGTCTTTAGGTCGATGATGCTGTCATTGGTGATGATGTCCGCCTTCCCCTTCCACATCATGCCGTGGATCTCGGCTATGCCGGGGGTCTCGTAGGTGTTTCCGTCCCTGTAGATCTCATCGAAGAAGGTGATGTTCCTCTTCATGGTCTCGGTTAGTTCCTTGACATCCTCCACCTCCTTCTTCAGCAGGACGAATGGTCTGTTCATCTGCTCGCAGAACGACTTGTACTCCTTGGTTGTCCTGCTAGAGGCGTCCACATAGATGACCTCCTTCGCCTTCTCGGGTTCGATGAGTAGCTGATGGAACAGCCTGCCCTCGGCGAAGCCTTTGTTATCTTCCTTGGGTACGCCGAAGGACTTGGGGTTGTTGAGCAGCGAGTCTATGTCGGAGTTGGACAGGTACTTCCTGCCCAATCCCCGATAGTATTCGTTGTCGTCCCTTAGTTTCTCGATGATGTCCTTGTAGTCCGTCATGGCTTTGCGAGCTTCTCGATTTCCTTATGAACCTCAGCGCTGATGGTGTACTTGCGGCTGAGCTGCTGAATAATTGTCATCATCGGTGTAGACTTGTTGGCCTTGACGTAGTCGGACACCTTCTTCCATGCCTCCGTTCCCTTCTCTAGCTTGACTAGCTCGGGCTCACTTGCATGAGCGGTCGGTGTGTCGGGGATGTCCTCTCCTGTCCACATTGACAGGCCGAGTCCGTGCATGGCGATCGCCTTTGCGGTGCTGCGTTGGATGGCCTTGTTGACCTCGGTCGAGGTGATCTTGTCGACGTGGACGCTGCTGTTGCGGAAGTCCATGACGGGAAGGTAGTCGATGTGCTCGATTCCGTTCACGATGACTCCTACCTTGACGTAGCACGTCTTGCCGTCCGTGAAGTAGTTGAGTCCCGTGTGCTCTGACTCATACACGATGCGCTGTGCGTCGGGGTGTATCTGCTTGAGCATAGACCAAGCGTTCGCCCAACTGATGTAGTCAAGGTTTCCTTTGCGCTCTACCTTATCCTTGATAGGGAGCGATGCGAGTTTACTGAAATAGTTTTCCATGTTGTTTGTGTGTTTGTTATTTGTAATTGTCGTTGTAGTATTGTTCTCCACTATAGGTTTCTAGATAGTTGCCGACCGTACCTGTCACCCTCTTCTTGTCACCGTGCGCCTTAGCAATCTGCTCCTTCTCCATTTCTTTTGCTTTTGTAAATACATCAATTACATTTACCATAGGCAACTTTTTAATTTCTTGTTCAAGCCATTGAACGGCTGTCTGTTTCTTGCCCATGCCCTACTTGTTTACACTGTCCTCAATCTTACGTGCCGTCCGCAGGTAGTCACGGTCGTTCTTTACCTTGATCTCGGCCTGCTTGATGCCGTAGATGATGCTGCTGTGCCCCGTGTCGTAGCCGTTCTCGCCCATGTACATGGCGATGGAGGTGACAGACATGGGCCTCTTGCTGCACAGGTAGTACAGCAGGTGCCTTGCCGTACTGTAGGTGCGAGACTTTGTCTTTGCGAACAGGTGCTCCTGCTCGATGCCGAACGCCTCCGCTATCAGGGAGACATACTCGGTGAATGCTTTTTGCTTTGCCTTCATTGTTTAATTTGAGTTTACAAATGTAGTGAATAATGTTTAATTCTTTTGTATTGTTAATAACTTTTACCTGCAGAACCTGAGGTCGTTGTACCTGACGTAGATGTACCCGTCGTGCATAATCTTGTCGGCGGTAGACCAACTCTCTACCGTGATCAGGTCGTGCTGACCAAGCTTTGGGTTCTTGCCCACCTTGATGACCACCATCATGCCCTGCTCAAGGGTCTTGATGATGTCGGAGTGTTGCTCTATGGGTATGCGAACCATCATGTCCCCGTCCTCTACGAACTGATAGAGTTGGAACAGGCCCGATGCATACACTTCCTTTGCCTTCTCGGTCACGTCCATCCAAACCGTGCCGTCCTTTGAAATGATTAGATTGTCTTCCATTGTTAGTTGATTAGTTGGTCTAAGTTGATTTCGTTTTCGCTCAACATGTCGTTGAGCTCCGTCCTTATTATCTCCGACAGATCTTCCTTGCTTATTGTATCGGTCTTGATGCGACTGATCACCCTGTCGATCAGCTTCATCTCGATGTTCCAAAGTGCTAAGGCCATGTTGATCCCCATGACGCACCTGAAGTGGGACATCCTATCGTCGAAGTCGTCTAGGTTGAACTCGAGTGTGGCCTTCATTCTCCTAGCAGCTTTGCGTAGATAGACTCGCCATCCATCTTCCTGTTATACTTGACAAAGAAGTAGCGGGGGTTGGCCTCGTTGATCCTCGCCTCGATGTTGTCGAAGTTCTTCTCGAGTTCTAGGATGTCCTCGACATCGTCGGGGTGCAGCGGGAGGAACTTCTTCTCGCCATCCTCCATATACCTGACCGCCCAATAGTCGATCGACCTGACCACCTCTCCCTTCCTGATGGCGGGGTAGTACGAGTCGCACTCTCCGTCCTTGTACGGGATCTCTGCCATGTAGGACTGCCACTTACTAGGTGTGGATGTGAACCTAAAGCAGTTGTGTTTCATTGGGCAGTCGTGCCCTTCGCATTTTGAAATGTCTACCATGTGATTAGAATTTTTTACCGTGAAGTTTTTCTCTCTGCTTGTTGTATGCCACCTTGTTGGAGACATGCCACTCGATGTCGATCCCTAGTCCACCGCACATGTCAAGTATGCGGATCAGTGCGTCGGCCACCTCGTCCTCGAAGGTGTCCTTGTAGAACTCCTCGAACATGGCCTTGTCGATGACGTGACCCTCGGGTACGTGTACCGTTGGATGCGACATCCTGTCCTTCCTCAATGCCTCGAGTGCCTCCCCGAGTTCGGTGACCACGAGCATCAGCATCTCGCCCACATTCCGTGGCTGATCCCAAAACCCTTTCTCTTTGTTGCCCTCGTAGATGGCCTTGGCCATATCGGTCATTCCCCCGAAGGGACTCGTGTGTGTGCTGCTGATTGCGTCAGCGTAGCCCCTCCCGTAGGAGTAGCTGTCGATTGGTGTGTCTTCCATGATTTGATTGTGTGTTTAAATGGTTTACCCTCTATGTTTTCCACCAACTCAAGCATCTGCTTGGCGATGTCCCTGATCTCCGCCTGTGCATGTGGTGAGTTTCGCAGTCCTTGGAAGTGCATGAAGCTCCTGAAGTTGAACGACACGTCCATCGTGACTTGGCTGTTCATCAGCTTGAAGAACCTCGCTGTCTCCTTCGCCCTCTTCCTGCCCAAGGTTGGCGTGAGCTTCTCGATGCAGTCGTGGTACCACATGTTGGTCACGTCGCTCATCACCTTTAGCTGCTCCTTTAGGAACTCAGGCCAATCCTCAGGGATGTAGTGCCTGTCCTCCTTCAGCTCCTTGTACCTTGCCGACTCGGCGTTGATGCTCACCCCTATCCTGTGCTTTAGCAGATGGATGTGGCTAGCTTGGTCGCAGGTGACCAAGAAGTGTAGCGTGGACTTCTCGAATGGGGTGTGGTGCCCCTCCCTGATCAGCATGTCGATCAGGCTAGGTATTCGCAACCTCTTCTCCTCTGTTATGGTTCGGCTAGTCGATGTCCATGCCGACTGAGCGTGAGTCTCGTCGGATCCGTAGTGACCCAACAGTTCTACCCTCTGTTCAATGATCTCGGTCTTTGATAGTTTCATATCTGCAAATGTAAGTAAATAGTTTAAATTAAGAGATACTTTCGTCAGAAAAATCTGTGTCCCATCCCGTGGTGCTGTACGTGTAGTTCTCGCTGTCCTCTATGAAATAGACGCTCTGCTCGTTCAGGTACTCCGCCCTCATGTAGTCCATGATATACTCCTGAATGTCAGCGAGTTCGTGTGACTCATACACCGTGTCGTAGATCACGTTGTCTTCGCTGTCCTGTACAAAGAACACGTCGAATCGTTTGCCCTCTTCCACCCTCTCAACGACAGAGAAGGTCATGGTTTTTTTCTTTAGCATGTCATTAGTTTTAGTAGTTTGTTTTCGTCCCACAAAGTTATACTTCCACCGTCATCGACCTCCACCTTCCACCCGTAGGTGGTGATGGCTGAGTACACGCTCTTGTTCTGAGCAGACAGCAGGTAATCGAAGGCCTCTGCCTCGGTGGCCACGACCTTCTTGAGCCTGCTGCCCCTATATATCCGTATCATATCTCCTCCTCCTCTAGCATTGAGATGATGGTGAACACGATCCCGAAGCAGACCATGACAAAGCCAAGCAGTAACTCGGCCCTGCCATTAGCCAACTCCGATACCCAATACCCGCACAGCGTGGTGATGATGATGCCCGTGGCGATAGTTAGTCCGTTGTTCATGACCTGCACCCCCTATTATACTTTTTATACTGCTCGAACTTTTCACGGAGTGAGTCGTATTCCGACCTCAGGTTCTGATACGAAGCAATGATCTCAAGTGTGTCTAGGTGGTCGACCTCTACGACCCTGTCGCACATCGGGTCTGACTCGTTGAACTCGTTGTCCTGTACTTTCTGTACGGCCTCGTCGTAGCTGTCCGCCTCGACGACTCTGATTGAATAGTATTTCATATCTCTTCTGTGTTTATGGTTTCATTGTCAACTATATACCACCCCTCGTGGTAGGTGTTGTTCCAAAAGGTTGATGCACGTATCATTGCACCCTCTTCATTGGTCACGTAGCCGTCCCTCCAATGCTTGGCGATCCACTCGCCCTCGTTGAAGTGGAAGTTGCTGACCTTCTTGCGCCTGTCCACCGCCTCCTTGGCCTTGAACACATTCATGTCTGAGTTCATATCTCTATGCCCTCCTCTGCACATCTCTCGGTGTCAATGTCTCCGTTAGCATCAATGAAGCCAAGCTCCATGAGCCTAGCTGCCGTGCGTCCGTAGTGTCCCTGAAGCGTCCACGCAAGTCCGCTCCTGATCAGGTCTGCGAAGAGTTCGATGGTCTCCGCTCCATTCAATTCGCCTATCTCGTAGGCGATGAGTTTGTCTGTTGTTATCATGTCTTTAGTAGATTGGTGCATATGTCATTATAAGTTTCACGTAGTCTTCATCGTTCAGCTTGAACGTGTAGGTCTTCCAATCCTCAAGCTCCTGATCGAAGTCGCTTGGGTTTGTAAGTTCGCAGTGCGCCACATCGAAGTGCTCCCCCACTAGCTCTTGTATCAGGAACATTGAGTCTCTCCTTGGCAGCAGCACCGCTACCGTTTCACCGCTCTCCTCTGAGAGTATGGCAGCGTAGTCTTCTTTAAGTTTGATGTTCATAGTGATTTAAGATTGATTGTTCGTATATCTTTATCATCGTTTGAAGGTAGTCCACACATCACCAAGGTCATCGAAATGTTTTCGGCTGATGTAGTACTTATCCTTCCACGTATCGTCGCTGAAGTAGTGCAATTCTGACCTCATCGACACCGACTCCATCTCGCTTCGCTTCTTTGCGTTTCGATATATGGTCTTGGCATCCTTCTCTGTCTCGCACTCAATGATGAGTAAATTAATCTTACCTTCTGCCATACCCCAACCACTCATAAAGCGGTCGATCATTGTTACATAGTGTTTCATAGCTTGTTTTCTTTAGGTTCTAAATAATATCTATACTCCTTGCCCGTCTTGGCCGACACCTTCATGATAAAGTGCCTGCCCGTGGAGGTGACGTACACGTCGTGCTTGTTGCCCTTGCTGTCTTTGTACCAAAAGGTTGTCTTCTGCGGGGGCTCCTTGGTCTTGGCTACCGAGATGAAGTTCCCCTGCTCGTCCCTCTTTACGGACTGAGCGAATGTACTGCCTGACAGCAGTAGTAGAATGATTAGTGTTTTCATAGTGCTGTTTTTTATAGTGTTTATCCGTATATGTATTCGCCCATGACCATGAATTGGAAGATGACATCAGCGTCGTTTGCATCATCACAATCGTCAATCACATTCCTGATGCACTCGGGCATCTCAATTGCACATTTGTGCAGACCCTTCTCAATCGAATCCATACTGAGGAATCCAAGCACGGTGTTCTGCCACGCATCCTTGATAGGGATAATTGCGCCCCTTTGGACAGCCTTCCAAGTCGCTGTGCTTATGTATGGGTCTTCCTCTTTGCTGACCATATCTCTGATTATGGTCACGCTTTCAGGGCATATGTAGCACCAATATCCGCTACCCTGCTCTATGGCATTTTCGATTACTCCTTCGATGTTCTTCTCTGAGAACTCAATTTCCATTTTGATTTTCATAGTGCTGTTTTTTTTATTGGTTAGTTTATTGTTCGCATCCAACTCCATCGCACTCGCACCATCCGTCGCAGGTAGCGTGTGTGCTGTCGTAGCAAATATGTAGAGCCTGCTCATGTGGCTCGAAAGATTCGGGTAACTTGTCCTCCTCCACCCTTGTAAGTTGGAAGATGATGAAGGCTGAGAAGATGATGATGAGTGCTTTGTTCATTGTCTTAGTGTTTTATGATTGTTATACTTTTTGCCTTTGAAGATGTCCCCTTGCAGAGACCGCACTTGTTGCAGGTAGTTCTATTCCCCATCTCCTTTGATGCAGGACACATCACCTCACCTCCACCTACTACATCAGCACTCCTCCGCACTCGGAACGTCCTAAACCCTTTTCCGTTTGCTTTAGACTGCAGTCCCTCAGTCTCTACTGAGGCCATAAAAAACCTATTCGCCCATTGGTATTGGGGCATATGCCATTGATGGGTATAGCCCGTCCAATTTTTAGCCACAGCGGTTAGCTGTAGCACTATATCCTCTCCGAGCAGTACGGGCTCACCGTATGCCCCGAATCTGATAAACTTACCTTCACAATCACCTACCTCCCTTGTAGCTTCTGACATTGGCAGCACCTGAAGTTCACCGCTCAGGTAGGCTTTGTGTAGGCTGTTAACCTTGGATTTCAGCCCCATCTCGCTGTTGCCCTTTCGGACGTAGCAGGTCTTGTTTGCCCTCTTACTATGAGGGCAGTCCATACAAGAGGCTTCGTCCTGCTCCATTGCACTTTTGCCGTTCTTTATCCATTCTAATGGGAGAATCCATACTTGGACGGCATCACCCGTCTTCCCGTTTGTGCTCCCGTATTGGAATTGTACGATGCACTCCTGACCGATTGCGTTTTTCGTTAGATAGACTGTTTTCATCCTGATATTTTTATGAATTGTTTGAAGTTTAGTTCGAATAGTGTAGGTGTAGGCTTTCGCACACCCCTTCCACTCTTGGTAAACGCCTTACCACGGGTAACATACTTCTCCTGAAGCATTCTCTCCGTGGACTTTTGTCTGTTGTTTGGTATGTAGTTTTTCATCTTGAGAGAGGAGCCCGAATCGAACGGACTGCCTGCGTCATTCACCTGACGCAAGGGAGGCCACTCCCTCTCTTCTGCGCTCTTCGTGCTTATATCGGCAGGACTTACTCTCTCTTTCCCGCTTTGTCGGGTGGCCTGCTAACACTTTCCACCTTTACTTGTCCACCTACTTTGCTTGAGTAGGAGCTCCCCTGATGTTGCC
>Ga0129333_10004176_pt1 | contig 13530 bp, 16 predicted proteins | sample CPB6_08_DNA_FD_94474 | JGI IMG/M metagenome (GOLD analysis project Ga0129333, IMG submission 94474) | Freshwater to marine salinity gradient microbial communities from Chesapeake Bay, USA - CPBay_Sum_0.6_0.8_DNA | ecosystem: Environmental > Aquatic > Marine > Coastal | place: USA: Chesapeake... | reverse complement strand
TAAACCTAATACCTTTATCAAGTCTTGCCGGTGGATTAACTAAAAAATCTGGTAAAACATCCTTTGGCATGACGGAGATTGCATAATGGCCCAAGAAATTCAAACGCTACAACCTCAAGAACGCTTATCATTAACTACGCAGCCACAAAATTTTGTTGGCGTTATGACTCAACTAGCTAGCACACCAACTATACTTGGAACTATAGGCGCTAACATGGCCTCTGGTGCATCACAAACTTTTCAAAAGCTGCGTGGAATTGAGGCTGGAAAAACTCCAAGCGGCGACATATTACCCCCAATAACTGAAGCAGACAAAGCATTTGTAGATGGATATAGCGCACAAGCTCAGCAAACTTTGTCCTTGCAAGCTCAGCAATTGTTAAATCAAGGGCAACTTGAGCTAAATAAAAACTATAAATTATCTAATGGTCAAATACAAGCTTATAACCAAAACATGCAGCAGGGTTTGCAGCAAATTATAGATCAAGCGCCTTCAACAATTAGAATGGATCTTGCGGGACAATTTAGCGGTCAACTCCAAAGAGATGTATTTAATTTAAATAATAAATTAATATCACAGCAAAAAACACAAGCAAAAGAAACCGCTTCTGTTTACCAAAGCCGACAATTAACAGCAATGTCTGATACAGCTCTTTCTGGAGGCGCGAATGCATCAGCACAAACTAAACAGATTTTAGATAAAACTATAAAAAATATTAATGGTAATGAAGCGAGCGGATTAATTAGTCCAGTTGAAGCTGAATCTCAGCGTGAAGCGGCAAAACAAACTTATATAAATAGCCTATTAAGTGCCGATGCTGCTAGCGCTAAACAAAATAAAAATACTGCACAATTTTTAAATAGCTTAGTCCAGACACCAGCAGAATATCAAGGAATAAAAGTTACGCCAACGCAATGGGAGTCGGCTAGACGGCAAGCTTTAGGTTATATACAAAACTTAGATCAATTTACAAATAGAAATCAAAATTTAATTCTATCTGACGCTCTAGTCAAACAACAAGAAACTGGCCTAACTACAAGTGATATAGCTTCTCTAAAAGAACAATTAGATCCAGAACGGTTTAACACATTTTATACCAGTTACCTTAAATCAGAAAATTCTAGAATTAGTAAAATGGAGCAAGCGCAATTTGGCGCGGCCAATTATCATAACCCAGCAATTATGTCATCTTTATCTAGTCAGCAACGCAATGCTGCCTTTGATATGCAAGCTAATGATATTTATATAACTGCACAAGACAATGGAAATCCAATTTCAATACAAGAGGCAAGATATAAAGCAGCAATTTCAAGCCCAGTTCCTATTCCAAAATATATTAATAGTTTATCTGCAGAACTTAATTCGCCAGATGCTGCAATTGCAATACAAGCAGCGTCAACAGTATCAAGGTTTTTTGATACGAATAATGGTAATTTGCTAGGCGATACCTTCAAACAAAATTCCCAAGCAAACATGATGGTGCATGCAATTAGCCAATATAAATTAGCGGGTAGGGGTGATGCTGAAGCAGTTGAATTAGCGCGCATGACTTTTAATCAGCCTAAAGAAAAAATAGAAGCTAATCAAGCTATAGCGACAGAGTGGTCAAGAAAAGTTAACACTCCGGCATTAACAACTTCGTGGGCATCACAATTTATCAACAATGATAGCGGAGCCGTAATTCCAAATCAGTCAGTTTTGTATAATCAAATGAAGCAAGTATACAAAGACTATCTAGTTGCTTTTAATGGAGACCAAAACCTTGCTAACACATATTTAGAGCAAGGCATGAAACAAGCTTATGGAGTAACAAAAATCAATGGCCGCGAAGAATATGTTTATATGCCACTAGAACAAGTTGCGGGCCTAGACAAGTATGCTACACCTTTAGTTATGGATGACATATATGAGCAAGTAACTAAGCAATTTGAAAACTTAAAATCAATACATGATAAGCCAAATAGTAATTTAGATTTTTATTACGAATTAAAACCAAGAGTTACATATCAGCAATATGCTGAATCAAAAATATTATTAAATGAACAAGACAAGCCTTATCAACCAAAAGCCAAAACACCACAAGAAATTACTAAAGAATTAGATGAGCGATCATTAAAGTTTCAAGAGGCAAAAAAAAATATAGCTCAATTTGAAGCTGGAAACCCGATTGAGTTTGAACAAGTATTTGATAATGGCCAAAGATACACAAGGTTTGTTGAAATAACCGCAAGTCCATTCACATCTATATCAACTGGCGAGAATCCTGTGATTGGCGGCTATGGTGTACAAATGAGGGATGAAAATGGAGTTCCCGTGCAACTTTATGGGATTTTTGATAAAAATTACTCTTACCCAGCCTATGTTCCTAATATATCCAATATTAAACAAAAATACGCAAGCGTGGCTAACATCCCAGGACAACCTTTAGAAAGCTTTGAACAAATGGTTAAAAGAGTTACAACTAGTGAAAGAAGACCAGGACAATTAGAAAAAGCTTTTGTAGCTTCCCCAATTCGATAAGGAATGGTATGAAAAATCTAGATGAGCGTTATAGTAAAGCATTGACGGAAATGTATAACAACGAAAACAATTTCGTTGGACCTAATGATTTTCCATACGATTTATCAAATATTAATGCAGGAATCCAATATGGAAACCAACCAAAATTTAAAACATTAGAAGAAGAAGCGCCTGGATTTGTTGAAACTACGGCTAGAGCTTTTTGGAAGGTAAATCCTATAGCAAATTTTGGAAAATTTGTCGCGAACACAGGAATGGACCTATACCATTTAAGCGATCCAGTTCCAGAAGGTTGGAATACAAATGACCCTGAAATCTATAAGCCATATCCAGAAAAATATTGGCCAAGATTAAGAGATGCTGTAAGCCCCCTAGATTTACAAAGAAGAAAAGAGCAGGTCGAAGATGAAATCTATTATGACAAAAGATTAGAAGATGGTAGTTTCGTTGCCAACTTTATTGGCGGAGCCGCAGGATTATCAGCAACACCATTTTTATCAAACGTGTTTCTTCCAACATTAAGCTCAATTAGATATGGGAAAGTTGGTCAGGATATACTTCAAAATGTAATTCAAGCTACTCCAAAAATTGCGTACAGCTCATTGGCAACAGAAGGTTTAATACAAGCCAGCGAGATGGGCGGTAACTTGCAAGATGCTATGGTCGATACATTCCGTGACGTTGTGTATGGTGATGCTTTAGTTGGAGCGGGTAGTGTTGTTAGCTCCTTGTTTAACAGCATGAAAGTTTGGAATTCTAGAAAAACATTAAATATGTCATTTGATGGTTCTACGATAGAGCAAGTTGTTGACGAGGAAGGCAGGTTAACTGGGCATAAATTTGTTCCCGGGGAAAGAATAGCTGGAAATGCCCAGAAAGTTCAAGAAGGCACTGAGGCGGCTCAAAATATGATGGCAATGTCTGGCGCTTTTGCTGTGCCAGGTTTAGGAAAAGGTCTTGCATGGCTAGGGGGGCATCCATTAGTTGGAAGTCCTTTAGTTAGAGGATTGACTTCGCCATTCAAAGCTGTACGCGATTTTACAAATACAATAGCTAAAAGCTCAATTAGAACCACTGATGTGATAGAAGGTATAGCTAGGCCAGATAGCGCTGAGGACATTAAAAGTTTTTATCAAGCCATGGGTACGTATTTTAGTTCAGTTTACAAAGACCATTACTATGCTGAAAATGGATTAACTAGCTCAATACAGACAGTTAACGCTGTAAAAAATTTAACACAAACTTTTACTGAAGGAAAAAATATTTCATGGGAAGAATTTGGACAGCGCACAAGACAAGTAATCATTGAGGGCGGAACTGATGTAAGCCCAAACATTAATAATGCCGCAAAAGACCTTATGGATACTTTAGAACGTTTTAACCGTGATTATGCGGATGCACATGGCACACATTTATTTGAATCACCAAAAAATGCAGTTAATTATATATTTCAAAATTGGAATTTAGATAAGTTGCGAACTGACCCAGAGGGCTTTGTAAATATAGCTGTTGATGGCTTAAGAGAAAGAGCTAGGCAAATTACTGAATTAAAAAAGCCTGTCGATTTTGCACAAAGTGAAGTGGATAGGCTGACAAAACAATTAGAATCTCCAGGGTTTGAGGCTGAAACAAGAGCACTTGTCAATGAAAGAAAACAAGCCGTTGAAAGATTAAATAAAGCAAAAGAAGAATTAGAAAATAAACTTAGGGACAATGAAGATCTTCATTATTTACTAGAAGATAGAATTATTCTTAACACTGAAGAAAAAGTAAAGCTGAAAGAATTATTTACAGATGTTAATCAAGCAAAATATGAAAGAATAAAAAGCGAAAAAGATTTAGAAAAACTCAACAAGCAATTAAGTAATGAGCAATCAAGAATTAAAAGAGGCATTGACTCGCTTGAGCGTGAAAAGTCTCAGATGGCAATTAAAGAATATAAAAAACTAATTGAAAATAAAAGTAAAGAAATTGAAACATTAAAAGATAAAGTTGAGCTTGAGCAATCAAAAATTGAATCAATGGCCAGAACTGGCAAGATCAATCAAAGATTATTTACTTTACGCGACGGAAAGATTGAATTTAGAAATCCAAATGCCAGTCCAAAATTTGCTAAAATACATGCTAGCGAAAATGAAATGCGCGAAGAAGCTAACGCCTGGATTCAATCAATATTAGGAAATACGCCAGAGCGTTTAATTGATAATGTCATTGGCCACAATACCCCAGGCTATTCTGAAAACCCAAATCCTATTAGAGCAAGAACAATACTTTTGCCACAAAAATTATTCAACCAAGTAAACGGCTATTTAGATAACGATTTAAGCAAAGCTTTAAATGCATATGCAAGTTCTATGGGCAGAAGAATTGGAATGAAAAAAGCGTTTGGAGAGCTTTATGGCCCGGGAGGATTAGAGGATTTATTACGCAATTTTCAATCTGAATACAACACAGCAAGAGCAGAAATATTAAAAAAACCTTCAGGAAAAGAAAGAGCAAAAGAACTCAATAAATTAGATAAGCGATTTCAGAAAGACCAACAACTAATGCGTGATATGTATGAAGTTTATCATGGCCGCTATAGAAAGTTCGGAACTGATGGAGGCGATGCGATTGGAGTTATCAGAAATCTTGTATATGCAGCAAAAATGGGTGCTGTGCCAATTTCTCAGTTAACTGACTTAACGGCAATAACACTTCGCTCTAGTATACTTCCTTGGATGGTACGAGGCGTTATACCTCATTTAAGAACTCTTAATGGAAAGTTGAAAGGGCCGGAAGGTGAGAAGATTAAAAATGCTGCTGCAAAGCATTTTCTTGGATTAAATCATATCAATGACAATATGATGTCAAAATATTTTGGCAGTAATGCGATGTCTTATCAAAACGGTAATGGCAACTTAGCAAAGCTTACACAAGACGTAGCTCATTTATCATCAAACTTTTATGGCATAAACGCAATTGAAAATTTAAATGAATCAGTTGCAGCTAGCGCAATACAAAGCGATATTATGAGTGCTGTTTTTGCACACTTAGATGGAACAATTACAAAAGACCAACAAGTTCAAATGGCGAGCCTTGGAATACAGCTTGAAGATTGGGCAAAAATATTTGCTGATAACTACCAAAAAGCAGGAGGTTATAGTCAATTCAAGGGGAAAGCGCATCAATCTAATTGGTGGGATTGGGAGGATGCTAGCGCGGTTAATAGAATGGCAATGTCTGTTAGGCGAGGCGTTGAAGAAGTAATTGTTAAAAGAACTGCTTTCACGAGCCCCCTATGGTCTAATGACCCAATAGCCGGTACGCTTTTTATGTTTCATGGCTGGGCTTATGGCGCAACAGCACGATACCTTATTCCTTTACTACAAAGGCCGGACGCGCAATATTTCACAGGTATAATGATGATGACAATGCTTTCTATTTGGCAAGACCCTCTTAGAAGATTGGCAAATGGAAAGCCAGCATTTGAAGATGAAAACAATCTATCAGATGTGGCATTAAAAGGCTTAATGGATAATGGTGTATTAGGAGTTCTCCCTGAAGCAATAGAAGGATTAAACCTGGCTTTAAACAACCAATTGCTACCAAAACTCCAAGGAGAAAGGTATAAAAATAGAGGGCAGGGCGCTGACATTGTTTTAGGTGGCGCGACCTTAGGTTACGTTAACGATGCAAGACGATTAATTTCTATGGCAATTTCAGGGCAAATCAATCAAAATGATTTAAAGCGTGGCGCAAGATTAATCCCATTTTCAGGCTCACTTTATACAAGAAGAGTTTTAAATAAATGGATTGAATCTTTAAATTTACCAGAAACCAGGGCTGAGGCCGCAAGAATACAAGGTGCTTAAATGTCAACTCAAGTACAAATAAATGATGTACCACCAAAAACCCAGATAACCGCTACGGCCGGGCAAACAGTTTTTACAACTAACTGGACTGCTAATGCAGCAAGCGATGTTGTTGTGTACGCCAGAACTTCATCACAAGAGCCAGATGACTTAACTCAGTTAGTAAGTAATACAAATTATACTGTTGCCTTTGTTGGTGGCTCTGAGATTGTAGAAGTAACTTTCTTAGTTGGTCGAGCTGCTGGAGACGTGGTAACAATCACACGTGATACGCCTGCTGACCGTCTGAACTTATACACCAATACCAACTTCACGCCAAGCATGTTAAATCAAGACGTTGGGATATTAACCTTGGTTGACCAACAAGCCCAGTTATACAACACGCAAGTTGCACCGCATTACAACGTATCTGCAACCCCAGATTTAGGCGACCCAATGACTGGTTTGGGTGGTGATATCTATTTGCCTGTTTTAGAGGCTAATCAAATCTGGGTGAAAAATACAGCAAACACAGCTATTGAAGCTATAGCCTATCCAAGTTCTGGTATTGGAATTGGCTGGAATGAGGTCACTACAACTACTCAATCATTAGCGCAGAACCAAGGGTATGTCACTAACAATTCATCGCAAGTTGTCCTTTCTTTACCAACATTAGCCTCTTTTGGAACAATAATCAGTATTGTTGGTAAGGGTTCTGGTGGTTGGAAAGTAATACAAAACGCTGGGCAAAACATCCAGTTAGGCTCTATTAGTTCTGCTGTTGGAGTTGCTGGTTATATCGAATCTACAAACCGATTTGATAGCATATCATTACTATGCACTACAGCTAACACAACTTGGACTGTTATAGGTGGCCCGCAGGGAAATATTACAGTGGCATAATAATTAAAAACCAGATAATCTAAATTTAATAAAGGGGATAATATGACAGTCGCATTAAAATTTGGAAAGGATGCTAATTCCTTTAATACATTTGCACCAAGACCCTCTGATATCAAGTACAATGCTTTATTAGCCCTGGGAGCTGCAACAAGTATTACTTTGCCGGGAACAGATGAAATCTATTGTGTTTCATTTCGATATCAGCCAGGAAGCTCAGTATATGTTGATGTCACTGGCGCAACAGCCGTTAGTCCAACGAGTGGCACACTAGCATCTGCAACATGCGAGCTAAATCCTGCTTCTTTAACTTTGGCAGCCGGGACAGATATATCAATGATTACAGATTATGATACTGCTTATGTATCTATCGTTGTGTGGAGAATCGCATAATGGACACGTTTTCACCCCTAGGTTTTGATACAAACTATTCATTTGGCGACCAAAGTGTATTCACTGTTGTAGATAAGCAATGGCAAGTATTCTATGGCCCAGCTTTAGAAATGATTACAGAGTGGGGTGATTTAATGGATACAGAAGATGGTATTTACGAAATGATAGCGGAGTAAAAAATGCCAAAAATTAAATGGAGTAGTTTTACAAATGCAGGCGCAGTAACTACAGGCGATGAAACCGTAGGTCTTAGAGCCGGAACAAACGTTAGATTCGACGCTACAAATTTTGAAATAATTAATGTTGATGACGTCACAATTGATGGCGATACGATTAGCACAAATACTGTAAATGGTAATTTATATTTAGAGCCAAATGGAACAGGACATGTTGATGTTGGCGACCCGGGACTTGAAGTGGGTAACATTCTAATTGACGGCGTGGCATTTAATTCTAGATTTAGGGTTAATGATATTGGCAATACTGCGCCTGCAATGGTTACAATCCATAAGCACTCAACCACACAAGAGCCATTACAAATATCAGCCAGAAGCAATTCTGATACCACAGCTCATGCGACAGTAACAGCGAATATGCCATTGTATAGTATGTATGCTACAGGATGGCTAAATTCTTATTACGGTGTTTTTGGCCAAATTCGTTTTAGTGCTGATAGCACTGGTACTTTAGCTGATGGCTCAGCGCCCGGTAAATTTGAATTAATGGTTACACCAAATGGATCGGTGCTTCCTGTAACAGCATTAAGCATTAATAATGCTGGTGTTACAACTCTTGCTAATGCTTTGCCTGTTGGCTCAGGCGGTTCTGGCAGAACTACAGCTACAGCTTATGGCGTTATTTGTGGCGGAACATCATCAACGGCAGCGCATCAATCAGTTGCAAGTGTTGGAACGGCTGGACAGGTTTTAACAAGCAATGGAGCAGGAGCGCTTCCTACTTTCCAAAACCCAACTGGTTACGTTTGGACAGAGGTCACTGGTACTACTCAATCAATGGCGGTTGATTCTGGCTATATCGCAAACAATGCAGCCAGAGTCACAATGACTTTGCCGTCTGTTTGTAGCGCAGGAGATACAATATCTGTAGCTGGTAAGGGCGCAGGTGGCTGGAAAATAGCGCAAAATGCAGGACAGGTTATTAGAGCCGGTTCTAGCAGTACAACAGTGGGGGTAGCCGGATACTTAGAAAGCACCAATCAATATGATAGCATTGAATTATTATGCATCACTGCTAACACTGACTGGGTTGTATTAACTGGCCCTCAGGGCAATATAACTGTAGCTTAAGGAATAAATATGGCAACTAATAATAGCGTAAACTCACCATTATCAGGAACTACTGGTAGTGGAAATTTTGTTGGAGCAACAAGCCCGATTGTTACTGGCTTAACGTCTGACCAAATTACATGGTCAGATACCACAAAAGGAATTGTCGGCACAACAACCAATAATGACGCTGATTCTGGGTATGTTGGAGAATACCTATCTTCACAAGTATCTTCTGGTTCTCCAGTTAGCTTAACTTCTGGGGCTACATCAAATGTAACATCTATAACACTAACCGCTGGCGACTGGGATGTTTTTTATAATACTGTATATTTTCCAGCCTCAACTACAACTTTAACTAGGGTCTATTCTGGATTAAGTTCAACTTCAGCGACACAACCCGGTATCAATGACAAATCCACTACCATTCAAACAATTGGTATTACAGGCGATGGAGCTAATGTTTTTTATAACACAAATGGAAGCACTAGAGTTAGTGTAGCCTCAAGTACAACTTATTATGCTGTAGTTCAAGGAACTTTTGCGGTTTCTACCTGTACGGCATTTGGATGGTTATGGGCAAGGAGAGTTAGATAATGAATATTATAGATTTATGTAAAATTAAATATCCCTGTCAAGTTGAATGCAGAAATATACAATTTGGCCAAGACACTCAAGACTCACCAATCGTTATTAAATATTGGGCTGTTCCTAATATTGCACAGCCAACTGAGGCAGAACTTGAAGCTGAGATTCCACAGTATCAAAGACAGTTCGATGTAGAAACTTACAAATCTGATATTGATAGAAAAGTTGGTGTATTGCTCGACAGTACAGCGCAAAGCCGTGGCTACAGTAATTCACAAAGCATTATCAGTTATGCAATAAGTATAAACGTGCAATGGAAAGCCGAAGCAGATGCTTTTGTTGCTTGGCGTGACCAAGTCTGGGAGCATGTTTACATTGAGCACATGGCGATTGATGCTGGCGGTGATATTCCTGATGAAGACGCTTTTATGGCAACTTTGCCTCAAGTGGTGTGGCCTGGAGCTTAAAATGAAAAAATCTACTGATAAAAAATTGATTTCTAAAGACATTAATAAAAAATGGATTTCTAAAGCCATTAAACGCCCCGGAGCACTTAGTAAAAAACTAGGTGTTCCAGAAGAAAAAAATATACCAATGACAAAACTTAAAAAAGCTGCTAAATCTAGTAATAAAACTACTGCACGTCAAGCACGACTCGCTATGACGTTAAAAAAAATATCAGCCAAACGCAAAGGAAAATAACTATTCCTTGAATCCATGGCATACATGCACTAAGTGCTCTATGCTGTGGCAATTTGCACAAAGAACTTCTAAGTTCTCACGGTGGTTATTTTTTCTATTCCTGTCTTTATGGTGTATACCAAGTATGCTTGGATATTCATTATAACCACATCGTTCACAATGAGTTATTTCACCGCCCTTTTTCATATTAGCTCGAACTGCTGCAAATGATGGAGCTCCATCTTTAATTTTTTGTTTATTGAAACATTGTATTGAGCAATATTTTTTCCCAGAGCCTTTAGTTGCTGGATAAGATTTCCCGCATGTTTTACAATTTCTTGGTTCTTTAGCAGTATCTCTACGATTAGTATTATAGCAATCATTTGAACAGTACTTAGCTATACTGAATCTTGAATAAATAACATTAAAAACTTTATTGCATATTATGCATGTCTTTTGTTTTTTAGTAGTATTAGATAAGCATTTACAGCTTTTTGAACAATATTTTGAACCATCTATTCTAGAAGCTTTTACTATAAATTTTTCATTGCAATAAAGACAAGTTTTTTCAACTGATTTACCTTTTGGCTTTTTTTTGCTCCCTGCCAATGACTTGCCTACACAACTTTTTGAGCAAAACCTGCTTCTTTCTTTTTGCTCATATCTAGCGTTATAATCTTTATTACAGTATTGGCACTTTAAAACAATATTTTTTGTCATTACATTCTACGCACAACTTAAAAAGGAATTATATGAAAATTGCATCGGGTCGTAAATCAAAAAATGCTGTACCTAAATTAGTTAAAGGCAAAAAAGCCTCCACTGGCAAAGGTTTTTCACAAAACATTAAACGTGAAGCCATGATGGGTCGAGGCAAAAAACAAGCTGTTGCAGTTGCTTATGCAGAAGCTGATAAAGGAATGAAAAAGAAAAGGGGTAAGAAATAATGCCGCTCAAATCTGGCAAATCAAAGGCTGTCATAAGTTCTAATATACGAACTGAGATGGCCTCAGGCAAAAGCCAAAAACAAGCAGTTGCCATTGCTCTCAGCAAAGCAGGAAAATCAAATGCCAAGAAAAAACGTAAGTCTAAGAAAAAGTGATAAGAACCCAAAAGGCGGTTTGTCGGCCAGTGGTCGCAAGCGGATAAACCGTTTAACTGGTTCAAACCTTAAAGCCCCAGTCTCACGTGAGCAAGCTAAAAAATCTCCTAAAGCTGCTGCTCGAAGAAAGAGTTTTTGTGCTAGAATGTCAAGTGTTAGAGGCCCAATGAAAGATGATAAGGGCCGACCAACAAGAAAAGCTTTAGCTCTTAAAAAATGGGATTGCTAAATGAAAAAAGCGATATGGGACAAGCCAAGACCAAAGGGTTTGGGTAAGCCAAAGAAACTAACGTCTAAACAAAAGACGAAAGCCAAAACCATGGCTAAGAAAGCAGGCAGACGATACCCGAATCTTGTCGATAATATGAGAGCATCAAAAAAATAACTTCCCCATTTGGGGATTTTTTTTATCTGTATGAAAATTTCAAGGAGAAATATTTCATGATTTGTCACGCCTTAAATAAATTAATATCTAAAAAGAAAGCATATTGTTTATTTGGAATGCTAGTTTTTCATGCTTGTTGGGTGACAATGGTTACAGAAGTTAAAATAATTGGCAAAGGGTATAGACGAAACTTATTTTCTTTGCAAAGATAGATTGTGTTACCGGAGATCCAGAATGAAAATGAAAAAGAAAGGTAAAAGTGGCCGTGGCAAAGGTTGCAAATAAATACACTCTAGTATTTATTCCGATTAGGCGATGCCTTTTCGGTTCTATTGCCTACCCCCGTTTTGCAGCTCCTTGTTTTCTCGGGGGTATTATTTGAAAAATGTTATTTTAGTTACCTTACTAATATTCTCTGCCTGTTTCTTAAGCACTTGCACACCTAAAGAAAATGTTTCGTTTATCAGTAAGGTTCAAGTAACTCCAATTGACAATGGTGTCTTCCAACTTAATGAGCGAATAGTCGTTGATGTAGATGGTAAGCTAATTACGATACCCTCCGGATTTGTAACTGACTTTGCATCAATACCAAGAGTCTTTTGGGCTGTTGATTCTCCGTTTGATATTAAAACAATTACCCCATCTATTTTACATGATTACATGTACGGCTGCCCTAATGGGTATTCACGAGAAAAAATAGATAGCATTTTTCATTCAGCATTGATTGACAATTTAGTTAATCCTGTTAAAGCTTACGCATATTGGTTAGCCGTAAGAATCGGTGGTCATAGTTATTTTAACAAGGATAATCATTGTGCAGTTGAGAGCAAAGAGTACAACCAAAAAGTTTCACCTTAAGCCAGAAGATAGAACCCAAATGGCAATATTGGATTATTGCAGGTTACGTTATCCTGAACTAGCAGAGTGTGTAATAAAAATTCATAATGAGGGGCAAAGAAGCCGTTCAACAAACAAAATTCTTCCAAGGCTTGGATTGCGTCCGGGCGCTAGTGACTTGTTCTTTGCATTCCCCACATCTAAATATCATGGCTTGTTTATCGAGGTAAAGAAAGATGGATGGAAGCCAACGGCAGCGCAAAAAGAACATCTAGCTAGACAACAAGCTTTTATTAATCAGATGAAAGCAAAAGGTTACATGGCAGAGTGGGGAATTGGTACTGACCTTGGAATTTCTATTATTGATGCGTACATGAGGACGATTTAATGTATATACGATTGCCGTCTATCGTCCCATTCCCACATCAAGAGAGAATGTTCAAAGCCGTAAACGAAGGCAAGCATATTTTAGCGGTAATTCATCGCAGGGCAGGGAAAGATATTGCCTGCCTTCAAATGTGGCTTCTAAGAGCTTTACAGAGGGTTGGAACGCATGTTTATTTGTTCCCTCTCTTACAACAAGCACGCAGCGTTATTTGGTCTGGCATGGACTTTGACGGTAAACCATTCTTGAGCAACATCCCTGAATGTTTAATTGAATATAAAAACGATGCACGGATGGAAATTAGGCTGATTAACGGTAGCCGTTTGGTGTTGGCTGGTAGTAACAACCTTACTGGTTTGATTGGAACCAATCCAGTCACAATTATCTACTCTGAGTTTGCATTGCATAATCCAAATGCCAGGCAATACCTTAATCCAATTATTGTGCAGAATAAAGGTATCGAGATTATCCAGAGCACACCTAGAGGCAAGAATCATTTATGGGAATTGTTTGAGACCGTGAAGGACAATCCCAAATACCATATTGAGCACCTTGGAATTGACAAAACTACTAAAGCTGACGGTAGTCCAATTATTACCTTGGAAGACATAGAGGATAT
>Ga0129333_10004175_pt1 | contig 13530 bp, 16 predicted proteins | sample CPB6_08_DNA_FD_94474 | JGI IMG/M metagenome (GOLD analysis project Ga0129333, IMG submission 94474) | Freshwater to marine salinity gradient microbial communities from Chesapeake Bay, USA - CPBay_Sum_0.6_0.8_DNA | ecosystem: Environmental > Aquatic > Marine > Coastal | place: USA: Chesapeake... | reverse complement strand
GTCCTCATATAATTCTCCCATTTTTCCTTCAAATCACATTTATTTACTCCGAGAGTTATTATTAAAACAACCATTGTTATAATGATAGCAATAAATAATATAAAATAATTCATAAATACATGTTAGAAAATAAAATATTCATTATATTATTATAATGAATATCATTTACTTTATTTTAGGAGTTATTATCCTTTCCTTATTTGTCGGAAGCATAACTTATTTCATAATTGAAGCAATAAATATTAAAAATAGAAACCGTCAAACTGTTGGTGGTTGTTCAACTACAAGATTTGGATGTTGCCCGAATGGAACTACCGCCAGAAATCAAACAGGAAGTAATTGTTAAATATAATTATTATTCATAACCATACATTTCAGCTAAAAAGGCATGGATGGATTCGAATAAAGTCATCTGGATAACTGGACGATATATTCCAAATTTATTATCTGAATCATCATATTCATAATCAACCTTCAACCGATAAGTTGCCGGATTAATAGACGAGTCGTTAATCCTTCCGATTCCAGTCGTATTCAAAAACCGCATATGAGACACAATCCACATACGGACATCAAACACATTCTTCTTGCTCAGAAAAGGAACACACACAATATTCGGACGATATAACATCCGGTCAATCGCAATTTTCTTATGGAGAAGTTTAGAATTCATCTTATTCCCAATCTTCTCCAATGAATAACCAATACAAAAACGATTATATTCATTGTCAATCCTCTTAATATTATATTCTACATTCTCATGTGAATAATTCAACCAATTCTTAAAATCCATGAACGCGATATGAAGTCGCGTTTTCGCATTTACACGATGTCTGAAAAAGACGACTCTGCTGTCCTTGTGATAGTCCGCAAATTTGACAAAATACTGGGGAACTACTTTCTTCTTCGTCTCCATCTTAATACCGAACTGATTCAATTCATCTGTCTCCATATAGTCGCAATAATTCTCCAATGGAAAACGCGCCTTCTTTGTTCCGTAGAACTTCGCGCGTTTTCTTAAATTGAAAATAGTATCCACTGGAAAAGTCGTAATTGGGTTAAGAGTGGTTCCATTATAATCATAACCATATGATACAAAAACTGTTGTTGAAGTGCTCTTCTCATTTGCTTTTAATACAACATATTTCGACTCATTTTTATAGAATCTGATATTATGTTCCGCCTTTGAGCAACAAAGGCGAACCTTTTTCAAATTTCTTGGGACCTTAGTGTCCTTGTAAAAGATAGAATTAAGAAAGAATTTCGCGAGTGCGTTTGACTTCTTAATATCTCCTTTAGCGCCAATTCCATTATATTGAAACTTGGGATTTGATAAATTCGCGCGATATTGTTCATCAGTCTTACCAAGACAAACTGATGAAATAATCGGCTTCTTCAATAAGCGCTCGACCGCCGTCTTTCTGAGAGATGGGCGCATTTTTCTGAGGTTGCTATATTTTCCGAAGTATTTGACTCCCGCGTGTAATACGTGGAAAGTCTTTGGGTCTCTGACGAAAGCGAAACAGTATGTAATACAGGTTCCATTCGCTTTCATTTTCGGAGTTGTCCATGAAAAAGATACTGGTAAATCGTCCATTTTTATACAATTATATGTTTTGTTTTCTTTAAACTAATTTTTTAGAAATCTACGTTAGAATCTTGGTCTTCTTACCATGGTCGCTTATTAGCAATGAACTAATTCGCTTTTTATTATTCTCACCGAACGCCCTCGACAGCCCAACATCCACTCGCCATAGCTTATGATTACACAGTGAATTTATATTCTTCTGGACAGTGTGTCCAACAACCATATGATTTGCTCGATAATTTGCGAGTGTCTTATTCAAACGCGAACAACTGACTTCATCGACCCCAAATTCCCGCGTTGTAAGTATCCCATTCGGCCCCGAAATAATTTCCACAAATTTTTCTTTAATTTCGTCGCTCATTTTATTGTCTAAATAGATAAAAAGAAGTGTGTTTAAATCGTGGATAGAGTATTTTTTAGAAATCTCAGGAGCTATTCCCGCGTGGCAAAAAATCCAATCGTCATATTGAACCGCTAAATAACACTTCTTCGCAAACTGTTTAAATTCACCCCTAAAATATTTCGCGCGACCATTCTCTCCACCCATCTCCTTTATTCCCTTAAACCCGCTATACGAAAAATTACCGGACATATTCATAAATTCATGGTTTCCAAGAAGTATTACAACTTTTCCGCCTTTTTTACTTGCTGAACTCATTAATTTCTCTAAAAAATAGATGACTCTTATATCACTATCGTTCGTCCAATCACCGATGCGATTCTTACCATCCACTAAATCCCCAATTACAACAAGATGCGTTTTTTTACCGGTCCATTCCAGTTTTTTATTTATGAGTCCCGCATATTGGAGCGTTTTTAATAATGTTTCATAGTCCGCGTGTATATCTCCGACAACTACTATTTTTTCAGGGATTTTGAAGAGTCCGATATTTTTTGAAGATGACATAAATTATATAACAATATAAAAAAATATTACTATTAATAAATATGAACGTCATTCGTTATAATATTGAGGTTATTTATAATAATCAAGTTAGATTAATGACTGTAAATAGTGGTTTATATTTAAATGAAGTTATTAGGAGAATGTTAAATTTATATGACGCATCTATATATGATGTCGCTGGTATCTATTTTTATAATAATTTAGACCCAATATATCTCGACACAACAAATGACACTGGATTTGATTATCTATTTGGATTTTTCTATAATGTATATCAAGCGACTCGTTATTATATTGAAACAATGGAACAACATAATAATCGGATTATTAATAATCGGATGAACTATTTAGTTCAACAATTCCAAACAAATTTTATCACTCGAAACCAACTCGCCGGAAATAATCCGATAACAATCAACAATTATTATAATAATCATACGACAAATACGAATACAAATAATCGGCAACGAAATCGCAATCGAAATAATAATCAGCGCGATGAGGAAATGGCACCCGCACAGGCTCCACCCCCTGCTCAAAATCAAGGGCGATTATACGAAATAATATTTGATACAGCAAATGTCAATTTAGACAATTATATTAATAATATATGGAATACGATGCTTAATCGGGATACAATAACTATAAACGCATTCAATGCTTTACCGAGGGGAACCTACCAAAATCTTCGGAATCAGAATATCATTCACCAAGAATGTCTCCGTTGTGGAATATCATTAGAGGATTTTCAGGATGATTCAGATGTTATTGTTCTTCCTTGTCGGCACGCATTTATGGAACCACAAATTCGCCGTTGGATAATTACGGACCGGCACACGACTTGTCCCACCTGTCGGGCGCCAGTTAGTAATACGAACGCGAACGCAAATGCGAACCCGAATCAAACTTAAAAGAATCTGACTATTATATGAAAATGAAACCTATTCAATCCCCTACATTATATGAAAATAGTCATGACAATCTGTTCCATCAGATGCGCTGTCATTATATAAAATTAAATATTTCTTTACATCACGAGTTCGAGGATAAAGTTATCCCCCAAATCGAAAAAGTCGCCGTTGATAAGACCCCTATTCAAGGAACAATATTACAAGCGCGAATGAAGAAGATGCAGTTCATGAAAGTATTAAGAAAAGGAATTTCGATCGACGATGACCAAGAGGCTAATTTACAAACGGCGAAAACAAGTGGTTATTACAGTTTTAATAATCTAATGGAAAAACTTAGCGAAAATGATACAGTGGATGAAGCTGATAAATTAAAGGCTTGGAGGCAATTGAGTCTGGACGAGCAAAAAGAGAAATTAGTTGCTTTCGCAGAGAAGTTCAGAATGACAATGGATAAAGATGTTTGGGACGAATTTCAGAAGGACCTAATTAAAAAATTGAAGGCTAAGCATTTTGCGAGCCGACCCATAATAAATTGGCACAAAAATTCGCAAAGCATTCTCGAAATAAACAGTTTAGTTATCCATCCGTCATGTTTTTATTGGGAGGAAGAATAGAATAGTTTAGTAAAACGATTTTTATAGATAATATTTTTTTCTTATAAAAATTAATGTTAATCGCAATATTAATTATAGTTATAATAGTCGTCGCAATAATAAATACGAAAAGAGATTGCGAGGAAAAATATATAAATAAACCGACCGTCCTTGATGGAAACCCCCCGAACTATATGGATTATAACACGGATTTGACACACATATCGAATGACCCCAGTGGAGAACCACTCGCCTTCGACGAGAATAACAATTTCAATTATACGCAATTGTATTACGCCTTTTTGGTCCAGTTGTTCAAGCGCATATCAGAGAAGTCGAAGAAATACGAGAAGAAGTTGGTCCGTGATTATGCTAAGAACACTATTGATTATCACAATATGGACAAGCTGAATATAATGATTCGCCCCCTCCTTGATAAAATGAACGAGCTATCCGAGAACAGGACGGACTTTTGGTTGGTTGGGTATGAGTCGTGGAAGATATACGAAGTGGCGGATTCCCCCCTCAAAATAAATCAGGTCGACTGTTTTGTCTATGAGCGCGTGGGATGGACGCAAATTCGCCTATTATTCGAAATTTGCGAATTACCAAAGAAGGGAGAAATCGGGAAATACGATTGTAAGAAGGGAGGCCATGGGAAAAATATTGCGGAACTGACGACGCCAGAGTTTCCATTTTATCACGTGGGGACCCCCAGCGAGGACCAACTTATTCCGACGCCGACTAGTGTTCTTACATCGGGGAATCAGGTGGATTCATTTAAAGGCGTCTCATTCCCAATACCTTGTCCATTCGAGAAAATCTGGGTGAATTGGATTGAGATTGTTAATTCGAGTTTGGTATTGAATGCGTTCGAGAAGTTCGAGAACAAGGAAATCAAAGGATTCGATAAGCCCGTCTTCGATTACACGATCTGGAAGAAGAAGGAGAACAGCCCCTACCAATTACCGGCGCGTATTGAGAACCAATGGATTACTTTGGACACGCAACCGAAGGGAGAAAAGGCGTGGCCGTGTGGAGTCTATGATTACACATGGAACAGTCAGGGAGTCCAGAGCAGAAAACAGCGCCCCGAGGGGGGTAAGAATTGTCGGGGAATACGGAAAGGGTTGGAGCAGGAACCACTCACGACGAGTTTGGACCCGAGTATGTTCAATTACCCCCGCGGTATTACACAATACACTTGGTTGTTTGCGAATTCGAACAGGGATATGGGCCTACAATACGAGGGTTATTAAGGTTTTTTTCAAATAAAAATATTGTTTTTATTTGTTAAATATAATGGGGAACTTTTTTTGTAGGAAGGCGGAGACGACCGCCGTTGTAAAAGCGGATTACTCCAACAATTTTTTTGAAAAGACGGACAGCATTCTCAAAACGACGGATTTGACGGATAATCAGAAGATACTGTTTAGGCGCAGATACATGAACAAATTACACTCATTCCGTAATTACAAGCATGTTTATGCGGTTTGGTTTTATTTACATCGGTTCCTTGCGACGACTCTCGGGGTCGCTATACCAGCCCTCCTATCCATCCAATATTATTTCGGCGACGGTTCGATGAATAATCCAGTCTATTGGACCGCGTGGGGCCTGTCTATTTTCGGAGGGTTCGTTACAGGGTATAACAATATTTTTAAAGTGGATCAGCGCTATTTTCTTTTGAGAACTATTTACCAAAAGATGAAGAATGAAGGTTGGCTTTTTATACTTCTTTGTGGAAAATACAATATAACTCCGGATGAAACAAACGGGCGTCATCAAAGGCGTCATCGAGAAGTCTTTGTTATATTTATGGAATCTATTGAGGAAATCATTGAGAATTATAATAGGAATGATATGGAGACTGTTATGGCGGTTGATAGTAAAGTCAAGGGAGACGTCGTGAATGATTTGCTAAAAGGGCGCAGTATAGAAGATGGCGAGCAGGGGAAGGAGATGGTTATATCGGCGGGGGCAAGTGGAGGAGGGGCAGCGGTTGTCGCGGGAATTCCGGAGATGCGGTTGAATCTTCCGGCGCTGAATTAAAAGATTTCTTTAAGAGTTTTCGTTCTTAAAGAAATGAGATGTGATTATTTATTATTATAAACCTTGATTTATTTCTTTTATGATATCATCAAAGCTACCACCATCCGCCATAGAATCTGTATATTTACGTAAAAATTCCAGAAGAGTATTATCTGATGCACCGGTAATTAAATAATTATTATTTGTATTATCTGTACGAAAATTTAATGCTTGCGATTGAACATAATTCATGGTCTGGTTTGGAGGATTGGATTCATTACCTTCATTAAATAATAATATATCAATTGGTCCATTTATTGCTGTTCTACTAACTTTAATATAATAATTACCATTTTGATTCAGTATTTGTTCAGAAACAATATTCTCACCCCCCCCCCCGCATAGATTTCTTCATAGATTTATGCATTGCTTTCATACCTTTATCAAGTCTCTTGTGTCGTGGCTTCATATGTTTATCAGCCTGTTTCTTTGTAATATATTTCTTACTAATTTTACCGTCCTTTGCTTCAACAACTAAAACTGAACCTCTTTTCTTGGCTCCACCAGTCTTCGTCTTTTTCTTCAATAATTTCGCGACTGGCTTGTATTTAATTACGCGACCTTTCAATTCAATTGGTTTAGCCAATTTTTCGATGTATCCTAAATATGGTCCGTAAGTTTTCTTGATTGATTTTTGGGTTGTTTCTCGAATACTAAATTCAACTTTCCTTTTTTTGTCCGTGGCGCAGAGTTTGCTCACGGCCTTTCTGGCCGCGGAAGATGGGCTTGAAGAAACATAGAGACCATGCTCCTTGTTTCCCATAACAACTGTGAAATGGCGTTTCGTGGTAGAAGAAGATGTCTTCTTTGAGCTTTTACCTCCGATATGTGGCATTTTAATAATATTACGAAGAATAATATTTTGGAAATATTCGAGATTATTACTTCTTTTTCCAAAAAAGTATAATTTTTTTATAAAAAAAAGTGTAATCTTAGCGTCCTCTTGCTGATACACTTCCATCATTTTGAAAATTAGATTGGGAAAGTCTATATCGTTGATTTTTTTTAATCTTTCTTGCATATTGTGTTATTTGATCGAATATTTTAGAATTAAAATTTTTATTCTCTGTTGAATTTGAATTTAGCGTCTCAATATAATTTTCCAAATTTCCGTATTTTATTAATATATTTAACGCTTGTTTATGAAAATCTATATTATTTTTTTTTATATATATATCATCATAAAAATGTGTTTTTGTTCGATCAATCAAAAAATCTTCAATACGTTTAATTTTATCTGCTATACCAATTTTTTTAAACATTAAGATATTACATATATTATAATGATTATTTTCACAAAATTTATCTATTAACTTATTTTCTATATTATCTATATTATCTATATTAGAATTTATTTTTAATTGTTCAAAATTATAACTGTTTCTTTTTGAAAAAATATTTGAAACATATTCTGAATATTCTTGTAATATTACACCAAAATTAATAGAATTAATAATATCATCATTGAAATCACAATTTTTTAGAGTATTTTTTAATTTTTCTAATAATTTATTCCTTTGTCTCAATTGATTATCATTAATTATATCTTGTATTTTGGATTCAAGAATATTTTTTTTTTCTTGAGAATTTCTTAAATATCTATTATACTCATTTTGTTGAATTCGTTTATATTGTAATTCTGGTTGTCTTTTTTCGGTTTTTAAATTAGTATAAACTGCGCCTCTTATAGTTCTATAATAACTTTGATTTTCTTCTTTGTCAAGAAAATCTTTTAGTATTAATAAATCATCGAGTGGTATTTCAGCTATATCTATATTTTCTTCGTGTGTAGATTTACTTAATGTATTATTCAAAATGAATTTATCAAATTTTGCTTTTTTATTATTTCCAAAACCACTATTATATGCTACAAATTTATAATATCGCGCACTTCCAATATTCGATTTAGATAATCCAAAAAATAACTGTGGTTCTTTAAAAAACATACTTTTTTTTTCAAAAACAGGTTTTATTTGTTCTATTCTATTTACATCTATAAGCATTATAAAATCACGTTTATCTATTCCACCCCCCCTCATTTTATTCCCAACTTTTTTACCCATTTTTACAGAAGTTTTTGTTTTATCCAAATATACATCAGTCGAATATTTAATTATGCGACCTTTTAGTTCAATAGGTTTATCCAATTTTTTCATTTTTCCCACGTAAGGCCCATAAGTTTTCTTTTTGGACCCCTGAGTAATCTCTCGAATCTGGAATTGGACTTTCTTCTTTTTGTCCGTGGCGCAGAGTTTGCTCACGGCCTTTCTGGCCGCGGAAGATGGGCTTGAAGAAACATAGAGACCGTGCTCCTTGTTTCCCATAACAACCGTAAAATGGCGTTTCGTGGTAGAAGAAGATGTCTTCTTTGCGCTTTTACCTCCGGTCTGTAGCATTTTTTAATAATATTACGAAGAATAATATTTTTGAAATAATGGAATAATAAAATATCCGCAATATTATGTATTCAACAAATAAAAGCCCGACACTTAATCCAATGGCGCGTCAGACAGCTTATGTGAGCCCACGATTAAAACCGATTGTAGTTAGCGCATATATGTCGGATTCCTCCGATGATTCAACAATAACACTAACTGATAAAAGTAGTGCTCCAATATTTTCATCAAATGATTCACTCAGTTCATTTGAAGATTACCGGATACAAATAAATTTAGAAAAAAAAGAGGATAAGAAGGTTAATTTAGCAAATTGTAATCGCGGTTTCATTTCATCAGTCTGTTGTAGCTTCTGTAAGCGCGACTGACTCTTCGAGGAGCTGTTTATGCTTCTTACTTTCGCAGTGGGCTACATAATATTTCTCGCATAATAAAACAATATCGCAAATTTCGCAATAGTATTTGTATGTTTTACGCTCTTCAATCGTAGAATGGTTCGTCAAATAGTGTAATTTTACATTCCAGTTAGTAATTGCTTTATAATTACATTTTTCGCATTTGATTTTCAACTTTTCATCCATAAAAATAAAACGTATTTTATTTTTATTTAGAATCCGAATATGTTCTAAATTTATAGAAAAATATGTGTTATAGCCTTAAAATCGGATTTGACCACCGACCATTCCACCTAAGCTCGGACGGCCGGACCAACCACCAGAAGCTTGGCCTTGGACGAAAACATTTCGATTTTCATTTCCAACAGTTATACGACCGGAACCGCTCCATCCACCATTACTGGCGTTGAAGGAACCGGAGAATCCAGCAGGAGAGGTTCTTGGATTTGGATTAGGAATTCTAATCTGAGCGCGTTTTGAAGACGGAGAGACAGACATTGCTTCAAAGGACATTACTTTATTGAAGAAAATTATATTTTAGAAAATCCGAAATCGAAATATAAAATAAAACATACTAATATGCTTAATCTGACGATTTTTTGTTCCGGAAAACACGACCTTAAACCTGAATACACAGAAGCCACCCAAAACTTGATTTCGCGCATAGATATTGAAAAATATCGAATTACTTATGGAGGTGGGTCCATTGGGCTTATGGGAACTGTTCGCAACACGTTCAAAAATAGGGGCGGAACCATTATAACAAGCAACTTGAACCAGTTTGTTGAAGGCGGAGGCGACGATTATGTTTTCGACAATATTTCGGATAGGCAGTCCAAGTTGATTGAGTTGGCGGACCTCATGCTCGTTTTAACCGGAGGATTCGGAACGATGTATGAATGCTTAGAGGCGATTACTAAAAATCAAATCCGAGAAATATCCAAAAAAGTCATCATTTTCAATTTTAACCACATATATGACCATTTACTCGCGCAAATTGCCGTATTACAAAAGGAAGGGTTCATTAAAAATACGCTCGATGCGTATAATATAGTTGTTCTTAGCACAGTCGATGAAGTGGTCGAATATTTAGAGAAGTTTGGAAGTCCATAAAAATTGAAGTATTTTATATTAGATAATCATATAAAATAAAACAATGAAATATACATTATTTGATGAAGGTGTTCTCATAATAGAGAACGGAACGAAAAAGATTCCAAGACTCGCATTTTACAATAATTCGAGAATAAAAATTGTGATAATTCCAAAGACTGTTTATGAAATAGGAAAAAAAGCGTTTTATTTGTGTAGCAATATTGAACAAATCGTGATTCCTACACACGGACTTCGGTATATTGGAGACAAAGCGTTCGGTTTTTGCTTAAAAATGGCGAGTTTTGACGTTCCAAGAACTGTCGTCCGCATTGGAAAATGCGCTTTTGATTCGTGTTATGCTCTTGAAGAGATTGATATACCACATGGTGTATCCGTAATTGAGGAACAAACATTTACGAATTGCACATCTCTAAAAAAAGTGAAACTTCCTCCAAAATTACTGAGGATGCGTTTCCAGTGTTTTTACGGATGCGTATCTCTGAAACACGTAAAGATACCAAATTCAGTCTATATTATGGAGCATAATATTTTCGCAGGTTGTTATTTATTGAATAATGTTAAGCTTCCTGAAAAAATTAGACATATTGGTGGCGGGATTTTTGTCGATTGTAAAAACTTGACATCAATCGTAATTCCCAAAAAAATGACAAGTATTAAAGGTTCTTTTTTTAGAGGATGTATAAGTATAGAGGAAATAATAATACCAGACAACATTCAAATCATAGAGCGAATGGCATTTTTCAGTTGTGATAAATTGCGAGAGGTTCATTTATCGAATAAGCTAACTCTAATCGAGAAAAGCGCTTTTGCTTATTGTGAATCGCTCGAATCAATAATAATCCCAGAATCCGTCCTTGGAATTGAAGAAAAAGCATTCAGTAATTGCTTAAAATTACGGGATGTCGTATTCAAAAATAGGAGCACATTGTGTGATATGAGCGCTTTTGCTGATTGTGCGAGTTTATTCTTTAAGAAATCATACCGCGTCGGAAAGTTCAATGAATTGAAGAAGCATACTAATTTTGATGTGGATATATGTCCAATAACGCGGGAAAAACTGAGTGATGAATCAGTTGCGGTTTTATTGAGATGTGGGCATATTTTTTTGGAAAGTGCTTTTTCTCAATGGGAAAAATTGCGCAATTTTTGTCCTTCCTGTCGAGCATCATTTTTGTAAAAATTGATAATTTTTACTGATTATAATTAAATTGTTATAAAATGAAATCCGTTCGAGTTGCGAATAATTCAATAGATATAGAACCGAATTCGATTTTTCATGAATTAGATGTTTTTTCTGATAATAAAAGTAATTCGTATGATTGTATGAATGTCGGTTCCGGTTGTATTTTTACTGGTTCTTTTACTTTTTCGAGTATTTCCGTAAGAAAAATAATCATAAATGATGGCTGTTGTATCGATGGTTTCGGAGTTTTTTCAAAAGGTCTTTATGAAGAAATTGAAATACGACCGAGAACAAATATTGATGGTCCTTATTCTTTTCAATATTGTTCATATCTTAATCGTGTTCAAATTGATAAAAATGTAGAAATTGCAGGACTCCATTCGTTTTCCTGTTGTTCAATGGCAGAGCTTATTCTTGGAACAGGAATCCGTTTAGTTGGAACAGGAATATTCTTTTCATGTAAAAATATTAAATATCTTGAAATACCAGACGATGCGTATATTGAAGGAAGTATAATATTCGCACAATGTGTAAATTTAAAAACAATTCGTTTTAGAAACAATATTACTATTCGTGGCAATTACATATTTTCATTGTGTGAGAGTCTTGAAGTGGTCTATTTTGGCGATAATGTAAGTATATATGGAGAAGAAAATTTTAATGGTTGTCTAAATATTACAACAATTGAGCACGGCGACAATTTTCTGAATGAGGATGAAACACTTCGAATTTTTCAAAAATTATACAATCGTGTTCAACTTGAAGAAATTCCAGAAGGAGTAGTCGAGTGTTCTATTTGTCTTCAATTATTCGATAAAAAATCGGTTGTTGTTCAAACAATATGCGGACATTACTTCAATAAATCATGCTTATGTGCTTGGTTAGTCCAAAAAAAAACATGTCCAATATGTCGAGCATTACTTTTGTAAAAAATTGATAATTTTTACTAATTATAATTTACTGTATATAAAATGACAGAACTTGTTAGAATTGATAATAATTCAATAACTATACAACCTAAATCGCTTGTTGAGCAATCATATGGTTATTTTTATGATAGAAAAGATGTATATGAGAGCATAATAGTCGGTGCTGAATCTAAATTGACTGGAAGTTATACATTTGGCGGTATTCAAGCTGAAAAAATAGTCATCAATGAAGGATGTTCCATTTTTGGTTATGGTGTTTTTTCAAGAGGATATTGTCGAGAACTCGAAATACATAAAGATACCGTAATATATGGAGCATATTCTTTTCAATATTGTTCCTATCTTAATCGCATTGAAATTCATAAAAATGTCATTATTCGCGGAAATCACGTGTTCTCATGTTGTTCAATGACAGAGCTTATTCTCGGAAATGGAATCAACTTAATTGGAACCGGAATATTCAATGAATGTGATGGCATTGAACATCTCGTTATACCGGATGATGCAGTTATCAATGGAATAAGTATATTCGCCAGATGTAAAAACTTGAAAACTATTCGGTTTGGAAATAATGTCTCCGTTTATGGACATAGCATATTTTTACATTGTGAGAGTCTTGAAGCGGTCTATTTTGGAGACAATGTGCGTATATATGGTTCAGATAATTTCGTCAATTGTCCAAATATACAAACAATTGAGCACGGTCAGAATTTTATCAATAATGACGAAACATTGACCGTTCTCGAATCTCCATACAAGCGCGTCCGATTTGAAAACATAAAAGAAGAGGCCGAATGTTCTATTTGTATTGAATCATTTAATGAAAGTTCAGATGTCGTTCAAACAGTTTGTGGTCATTTATTTGATGAAAGATGTTTGCGCGAGTGGTTTTCAAGCAAAGGAACCTGTCCAATGTGTAGGAAAAAGCTGAAACGCGAATGATTTGAAAAAAGAAAAATTGAATTTTTTCAATATAATTTATAATATAATTCAAAAATGAAGCTCAAAAGAGAAGAAAATCGCGGAGATACAACTCTCATTGAAATCATTATTCAACGCGAAATTACTGAAATTGAAAATGAATCATTTGAAGGATGCTGGAATCTTGAAGAAATAACATTCCTACCAGATTCACAACTGAAATCAATTGGAAAATACGCTTTTCGCGGTTGTAAGAAATTGCGGAAGATTATTTTTCCGGATTCTGTTGAAAATATCGGTATGAGCGCGTTTGAAGGTTGCGAGAGTCTGGAAAAAGTTATTTTTGGAAATAATATGGTTCATTCTAAAAATGATGAAATGATTTTAGACTCAAGAGATAAAAAACTTTACAGTTTTTTATCTTTCCGTATCGGGAATAATGCTTTCCGAGGATGTATTAAACTGAAATCAATCATTATTCCACATGGAGTCAAAAAAAT
>Ga0129333_10004173_pt1 | contig 13532 bp, 28 predicted proteins | sample CPB6_08_DNA_FD_94474 | JGI IMG/M metagenome (GOLD analysis project Ga0129333, IMG submission 94474) | Freshwater to marine salinity gradient microbial communities from Chesapeake Bay, USA - CPBay_Sum_0.6_0.8_DNA | ecosystem: Environmental > Aquatic > Marine > Coastal | place: USA: Chesapeake... | reverse complement strand
TGAGTTCCACGGGCAGACGGAGCCGCAACAAGGGTAAACGGGGAGAGCGTGAAGTATCCTCATTGTTCCGTGCGGCTGGCTGGGACGCTCGGCGTGCCCAGCAGTTCTGCGGCTTCCCGGATGGCGGGGCTAGTGACGTACTGGTCGACTGCCCGCACTGGGTCTTCCACACCGAGGTCAAATACGTCCAGCAAACGGACGTCTATGGATGGATGCGCCAAGCCGTGGCCGACGCCCGGGACGGGAAAGTCCCGGTGGTCGTCCACCGAAGAAACAACGAAAGCTGGCATGTAACCATGAGGATTTCCGACTGGCTGGAGCTTGTACGCCAAGCTCTGCCCTACTCACCGGCCCAAAATGTAGTGCAATGCAAAGGAATCTTTCACACCACTTCAACCACGCAGACAGTAACCCCAACCTACACGAAAGGACACGAAACCACATGAATGGACTAGTACTCAGCGAGAAACCCCAAACCGAAAGAAAGGTCGTCGAGGCGGGAGCCCAGCCGGCCTACATCACGGAGATCATCCACCTCGGCACCCACGTCAACCAGTTCGACGACAACCTCAAAAAGGTCAAAAAGCTGCGGATTGTGGCTGAGCTGCCCAACGAGACCCTCGAGGTCGAGGAGCAGGTCAACGGCGGACCGGTGACCAAGAAGCAGGTGCCAATGGTCATCGGCCAGGACTACACCGCCTCAATCGGGCCCAAGGCCAAGCTGCGCCAGTTGCTGGAGGGCATCGAGGGCCGGGCCCTGACCGGCAAGGAGCTGGCCGAACTGGACCTGAGGAAGTACCTGGGCCGGTCCTGCCTGCTCAACATCCAGCACGCGGTCTCCAAGACCAGCGGCAAAACCTACGCCCGGATCACCGGCGCGGCCAAGATCCCCAAGGGCTTTGCCAAGATCCCGGAAAGGGTCAATCCGCTGGTGTCTTACGACATCTCGGAAAAGGAGGGCGGTGCCTTCAAGGACTTCCCCGCCTGGCTCCAGGACCGCATCCGGGCCTCGGACGAGTTCGGCAACCAGAAGACGGCCGCCAACAACGACGGGATGCCCTTCTAATGAGCCTCGTCCTAGAACATAAAGAAGAGGCACCGGCCAAGCTGGTGACCGCGGACCAGAGCGCGCACTGGTACTCAACGGACGGCGAGCCGTACCACACGGTGCCGGACGCCAACGGCAACCCGAGGTCAACCACCCTGCGCGACGTGAGGAAGCTGGAGAAGGATGGCGTGCACCTCCTTCCCAGCGTCACCTCGGTGATGCAGGTCCTCGACAAGCCCGACCTCCAGGCATGGAAACAGAACCAGATCCTGATTGCCGCGGACAACAATCCACGGCAACCCGGAGAGTCGATCGAGGACTGGGCAGCCAAGGTGCTGGAAGAGAGCAGATCGATCACCAAGGCCGCGGCCGAGTTCGGAAGCCGCATGCACGAGGTGCAGGAAATGATCCTTGAGGCAATGAGGGACGGTTCCCGGGTGGAGGTCGTATGAGCGACAAGGTCAAACGAATCAGCGTGGAAAAGGATCTGCTGCCATTCGCCAGACAACTGGCGGACAAGCTGAACGCGATCGTGGTGGAAACCAAGTGGACCGAAAAGGTGTTGGTCGGGCCTGGTTATGCCGGCCGGGCCGATGCCCTGTTCGACCACACCGACCACGGGACGGTCCTGGCCGATCTGAAGAATCGGAGCTGGGACCCGGATAGTTCCAGAAAACCCGTGTACCCGACCGATGCGATGCAGTTGTCAGCGTATCGTTTGGCACTGGGAAAAAACGTCAACTGCATCTCCATCGTCTGCTCCAGCAAAAAGCCTGCGGCACCATTCATCCACGTCTGGTCGGACAAGGAACTCGACGAGGCCCTCGACGCGTTCCACCTGTGCCAAAAGCTGTGGTGCTGGACCAAGAAGTTCACGCCCAAGGGGACGGCCAAATGAGCACGCTCGAGGCGCTGGAGGAACTGAAAGGCCGGTTGTCCTCCCTCAAGGACGACCTCAACAAGATCTGCGACGGGCAGAAGAATTCCGGCTGGCAGTCGGAAGGCTTTAGCACCCCGCAGATCGACGACGTGGCCGAGGCGGCCGCCGCCGCCATCCGCAAGGTGATGGGCAAGGGCTCGACCAAGTCGGCCTATGGGGAGTGGTTCCACCGGGACTCGCTCCGCTACAACTCCGACCGGGTCATAAGCCACACCATCCGCGTGATGCAGCAGGTGGAGGGCAGTGTCGGCTCGCCGGACGGCAAGGGCGAAACCGAGCGCGACCACGCCGAGCGGGCTTTATGCCGGGCCGCCTTCGTCTTGTTCAAACTCCAGGAGGGACAAACCAAATGACCGAAAAACTCATCGAATTCGCCATCCTGTTTATGGTGATGACCGCATGGGCCACCGTCCTCGGCGTGACCGGGGCGCTGGTCCTGCGCTTCGCCAACTGGGTGGCGGGTCTTATTGACCGAAAGTAGCCCAAGGCAAACGTGGAAACGTACGGCAGTTCCGTCCACATCGGACCCCAGAGCCTGGAGTGGAACGACCCGCTGGCGGCCTTCACCACGGCCGACCCCGGGACCCGCATCGAGAGGGTGATGGAGTACCTCTCCTGGGAGAACTACCGGCTGCACCAAATCATCAACCGACTCATGGAGGAGCGATTCAATGTTTGAAAAAATCTGCGCAGTCATATCCATTGGCTTGGTCATCTGGGGAGTGTGGATCCTGATTGAAATGGTTGTGAGGAGACTGGACCGATGATCCGCAACCTCGACCTGGAACGGCCCACGCTCCGCAAGGAGCTGGGCCGGATCGGGAAGGAGCAGTGGGCCAAGTCCATGGTCTGGCTGGGGCAGAACCTTGGATCCATTCATGTGGTCGTGGACAACCGCCGGCTTAAGGAGCACGACTCGCTCCGCGGGTATAACCTGAAATTTGGTCATGTGGAGACGGGCAGATGAAATACCTTTCCGTCTGCTCCGGCATCGAGGCCGCCAGCGTGGCGTGGGAGCCCTTGGGCTGGACCCCGCTCGCCTTTTCAGAAATCGAACCATTCCCGGCCGCTGTGCTCAAGCATCACTGGCCGGAGGTTCCCAACCATGGAGACATGACCAAATATGAACAGTGGAACATACCAGGCGGAACAGTTGACCTTCTCGTTGGAGGAACCCCCTGCCAGTCCTTCAGCGTTGCAGGACTGCGCAAGGGGCTCGACGACCCCCGCGGCGGACTCATGCTTACATTCCTTAAAATCGCTCAACGTTTTCAACCTCGATGGATTGTCTGGGAAAATGTCCCTGGCGTTCTGTCCAGCAACGGAGGAAGGGACTTTGGCTCCTTCCTCGGGGCGCTGGGGGAGCTGGGGTATGGGTGGGCCTACCGGGTCCTGGACGCTCAGTGGTTCGGAGTGGCCCAGCGACGCCGCCGTGTGTTCGTTGTCGGATGTCTTGGAGACGGGGCCGCTGCCGCCAAGGTTCTATTTGAGTCCGAAAGCGTGCGCCGGGATTCTCCGCCGAGCCGAGAAAAGGGGAAAGGAGTTGCCGCCAATGTTGCACCAAGCCTTACAGCAAGCAACGACCCCAGCCGAAGCCCCCAGTCTAGCGAAGTAACTAGGCAAGTTGCCGCCGTGCAACAGGCCATTGCGGAACGAGAAGTAGTCGGCTGCTTGAGCGACGGGGCGCACATGGGGGGGGGGGCTTAACGGACAGGACGCTTACACCGGAAGAATCATGGCCTGCAAACCTAGCGGAGACACTTATGGCAACTGACCACAAGGGACCCGGACACAACCGGGATCATAACTTTGTTACAGAACCAATCGTGATTGATCGTGCGGCTTTTAATCAAGGCGAAAAGGGCAAGGGTGGATCAATTTTACCCAAAAAAACCATGGACCCATTAGTTGCCTCTGGTCCTCACGCCGTCCTCTACGAAAACCACCCCAACGACAGCCGCGTGACCGGCCCGCACGAAGTTGCCCCGGCTTGCGTTTCAAGGTTTGGGACCGGTGGTGGCAATGTGCCGTTGGTGCAGGAGGCGGTTCCAGTAAATATTTATGGCGGAAACAAAAGAAAAGACAGACCCAATGGCGGCTTCTATGCAAATGTCGGAGAGGAAACCAGCAAGACCCTAGATTCTGCTAGTGGTCTTAACCCAGCGTGCAACCAAGGCGGGACTGCCGTGGTTCAGGAGGCGGTGGCCTTTTCGGCCAAGGACAATCTATCCGATGTAACCACGGAGGTTTCGCCAACCCTGCGAGCGCAAAACTCCGTTAAGGGAAACCAGAACAGCTCGTGGAATGTTGCGGTTGCCTTCCAAGAATCTGAACTTCGGCTAACTGGAAAGATTACAGAGCAGAAGGTCGTGCCAACCCTAAAGGCCGGAACAAAGGGTGGGGATACTGAACCGAGGGTGGTTGCGTTTGAGCCTGGCATCGCCGCAAGAGAGGGCAACGAAAGCAGATTTGTTGAGGAAATGTCTCCCACGCTGCGGAAGGATATGGGGGATAATCAAGTGGCCACAATAGACAGTCGCATGGCCGTCCGCCGCCTTACTCCGAAAGAATGCGAAAGGCTTCAGGGCTTTCCCGATGACCACACCTTAATCGTTTGGCGCGGAAAGCCAGCCGATCAATGCCCGGATGGGCCAAGGTACAAGGCTTTGGGCAACTCAATGGCCGTGCCGTGCATGGCTTGGATTGGGAAGAGGATTGCCAAAGTTGTAGCTCAAGGCAACCAGAAAAAAGACAGATGAAGTCCGCCACCCCGATCGGCTTCCGGTCCGAGACGACCGGGCACATGACCCCGTTCATGTGGGGCGGCAAGCACTACTACTCGACCGCCATCCTGGTCTTCTGGATGCGGGACGGGGAGATCGAGGAAGCCGAGGCCGACGAGGTCGAGATCTGGAGCGAGCTGGGCCGGGTGGTCCGGCCGGGTCCGATGCTGATGGCCGAAGCCAAGAAGGTGCTCTGCGCCGACCCCAAACTGCGGGAACGCGCCCGCACATTGTACGCACAATGAAGCTGGCCCTTGCGCTCCTCTGCTACTGGCTGGGTGACCTCTGGTCCAACACGTTCCTGCGGCTGGGCTGGGGCTACCGGATTTACAACGCGCTGATGGGCTGGTCGCTCAAGTTCGACCCCAAAAACCAAATCTGGAAGGAAGTATGAAAAGACAAATCGCCACCATCTCGGAAAACCTTGGTCCCTGGTTTGAAAAACATTCCCTTCCCCGCATGCAGGACGCGGCCAAACGCTGGGAGGCCGAGCTGTCGGTGGTCACGCCCAAGCAAAGGATGGGCGTGCTTGGCCAGATGCTTATGTCGGAAATCGCCCAGCAGGCGGACCGCACCCTCTACGTCGATGCCGACTGCCTGATCTCCCGGGAGGCCCCGGACCCGTTCAAGGAATTCCCGGCCGGGCACATGTATGCGGCCATGGATTCCAAGCCCAACGACTTCCTGTGCTTCCACCGAGCCGGGGACATCATCTCGATCCAGGCGATCCTTGGCTCGATCAAGTGGGGCGCGACCTACTTCAATGCAGGCGTCGTCCTCTGCGACCGCCAGCATGCCGGTGCCTGGGCCGACTTTTGCCTACTACCCCTCGCCTTCCAAGGTCAGACCTTCATCAACTACCGTGCTCGCAAGCTGGGCTACAAGCTGGTCGAGCTGCCCCGGGCCTGGAACGCGATGGAGATCAACACGCCAGAACACCTCGAGCACTGGGAGGAAGCCCACATCGTCCACGCGGCCGGCATTTACGACAAGAGGCGCGAGGAGTGGATGGAGAAGGTGGACAAGATCGTGCCATGAGGATCATTCGGCTCAACGACCCGATGATGCTCGACGAGCGTCTGCACCACCCGCACGAGACCTATGTGGTGCCCGACGAGGTCAAGGGTCTGCCCGGGACCGGGGCCAATGCCTACTTCCTCCAGTACCGGGTCGGATGCGCCACCGGAGGACATGCATGCATCTACCGGGGCGGGGCGATCGGGGACCAGTTCATCTGCATGGGCGTGGCCAATGCCATGGCCCACTACGAGGGCGAGGGCAGGATCGACGCCTACGTCCCGGCCCGGCATCTCGGTCTTTGGGAGGGCTTAAGCGGAGTGCGGGCGATGCCGCTGGCCCCGACGCTGGACACCTGGAAGGGATACCGCGGACACGTCCCCCTCGACGACATTCTCTCCAAGACAGCCGACCTCAACGGTAACGTCTACGACCACGTCTACCAGAGCTGGGGCGTCGAGGTGGATGATGAGTTTCGAAAACCCTTCGTCAAGCTGCTGGAAAAGGATCAGCACGAGCTGGGTGCAATCGGCTTTAAGGTCAACTCCCCTTATCTGCTCTACGGGGTTCACGCTTCCGGCCTCTACAAGTCCTACCCGGTCTACCAGGCCGGGCTCTTCATCAAGGCATTCCTCAAGGCCAACCCGGACTGGACGGTCGTGGCCGTGGGCAACGACGACCCGCCCATCTCGGTGACGCACCAGCGTCTCATCAACCTACAAGGCAAGACCCGGTCCATCCGTTCGCTGGTCTTTCTCGCCGCCCATGCCGGCTGCGTGGTCACGCCGGAGTCGGCCCTGCTTCATATCTCGGCCGCGCTGGACCGGCCGGCCGTGGCCCTGCTGGGACCGTTCGGGCCGGAGCACACGCTCAAATACTACAAGAACGCCCGGGCCCTCTTCCCTTCCCACGTCTGCCCGCACGCCCCGTGCACGACGTACGAGCAGCCCCAAGCCAAGTGCAAGGACGCAACCAACGCGGAAACGGGCGACCAGAAATGGTGCAACGTCATCCGCGCCATCAAGCCCGAGGAGATTGTCTCCGCGGTCAAGGAGGTGACATGAAGATCGAGAAGGTGAAAAAGAAGGACCTGCCCAAGGACATCGGCGTGATGAAGATTCTGGCCGAGAGAAAGAAAGTCATGTGGGAGCTGGACATCGAGGCCGAGGACAAGGTCATCAAGGACCTGGCCGAGTACGGCTTGCGCGAGATCAAGAAGGACCGGAAGGAGCTGGCCAGCTACGGCTTCCGCCGGGCCTTGGAGAACTTCATCGAGTCCGAGGAGAAGAAGAAGAGATGAACGACGGCAAGTATCTCTTCCGGGTCTACGACAAGAAGAAGGACGAGTTCACCATGTCGGTCTGGGCGGATTCATGGGAGGACGCCTACTTCAAGGTCCTCTTCAACCTGGGTTTAGACGTCACGGTCACGGCCGAGGATTTTCAGAGGCTGGTTCGGGAGTGATGGGATGAGCGCTTTTCTGACCGGCCTGGCTGGCATCCTTGGGGTCGTCGTTGGTGCGATGCTGATTCTTTTCTGGAGGAAGAGATGAGGCACGCGGCCAACCTGCCCTTCCACCAGTACGTCTCGGTCGACCGCAAGATCATCAGCGCCGGCGGGGCCGAGGGCTGGGAGGAGGCCGTTTGGTTTGGGCTGACGTCGGTTCCCCACCGGGCCTGGGGATGTACCGTGATGCTCAAGTGCGGTGCGGTCTACCGGGGTCTTCCCCTCCATGCCATGTCCCATATGGAGGTCGGTGAAGATCAGCACTGGACCCTGGGCGAGGCCCAGAGGTGGGACTGCTTTGGGTACGACTTCAGCCCGATCCGCTATGATTACCTCCGCGAGCTGGACTGCTCGGTCTGGATTCCAAAACGAAACTGCTGGTTTGGCGGGCACTATGTCTTTACGGCCGAGCCTTACGAGGACGGCTATTCGCTGGAGCCTTCCCAGACCAAGAGCCACCACTTCATCGCTCTGGTCAACGGCCGCTACGCCTGCGTGCCGGGAAACAACATCATCTGGAAGGAGGCGAGCTTTGTGCGGGACTCCGGCAAGCCGTCCTGGCTGCGGGTGCAGGAGGATTCCTGGCACGCCGAGGAGCCGGGCTGGGACCATGTGGTCGGGGAGGAGACGGCATGAGCCCGCTCCCCGCCAGCATCGGCCCCGACGAGATCGGGGTGCTGTCCACCATGCTCGACAGCGATTCCGTCCAGCCAGGGCAGCTCTTTCCCCTGCACTTCGGACACGGGGCCACGGTCTGCAACGCGATGATGTATGACAAATTCCACGGGAAAGGCTGGAGCCTAAACCTCGTCACCGGCTGGTTCGAGCGTGACGTAGCCCATTGCAAAGATTCTCTTGACGATCAAAACCCCAAACCAAAAATCCAACCCCCATGCCCCCAAGGACCGCCGCCCCCGCCGAACGGCTGATCCCGCGCTACCGCCAGCTCGCCTGTGAGGTGCTCTTCCAGGTGGTGCAGGACGTCAAGGCCCTCAACCGGAGAGGCTACCTCCGCGGCCTGACGCGCACGGGCAAGTTCGGCGCGGGCTACAAGTGCCTTGGTTACCGCGAGCCGGCCGAGCTGGACGAATTTGTCGCGTCGATCCGCGGCGAGCCGGTGCGGGTGTGGCTCAAGGCGGCCGACGTGGATCTCACGCACCAGCGGCTCATCTCGTGGCTGGAGGGGCTGACCCCGGAAACTTCAAAACCCCTAACCATTAACCGAAAGGAAGTGAACTAATGAGATACCTGGACAACACCGAGCAGGCCATCGGCACGCTGACGTACCGCATCAGCCAGCTTGAGCGCAAACTCGAGGAGCAGATCATCCCGGAAGCCCGCCAGACAAACGAGTCGCTTCGCCAGCTACGCCAGCAACTGGCAGCCAACCGCATCGCCATCCGGGAAGACAACCAGAAGACGGCCGCCGCGGTGACCGCGGGGATTCTGGATTGGAAGGACATTGCCGTCCCACCGGAGCTGATGATCGGCAAAAGCACGCGCCGGCGCGGGAAGCGCAGGACGGCCGGGACCAACCGGACCGCCGCGGTTGTGGCCAAGCGGTGGGCGCTTTGGAAAGTGCAGCGCGAGCAGGGCTACACGTTGCAACAGATCGCCAGGGCCTGGGGCTGCAACCACTCCAGTGTGGTCAACGCCGAGAGGCACAAGTTCCGGGCCGGATATATCGGGAGGCGGAAATGAGGATGGACGACCACCTGGCCCCCGTGCCGTCGGGGCTGGAGGAGCTGGCCCGGGATTGGCAGGTGGAGAAGTGCTGGGTTTTTACCGAGCCGCAGTGGCTGGAGGTGCTGGCCGTGGTGCGGTCCAACCCAATGCGGTACGGAATTGGGCAATGGTAGATCTTCACCCACCCCGCGATATGGAAGCCGAGTGGGCGGTTATCGCTGCCTGCTTTGCCGAGCCGTCAGTACTGGAAACCAACAAGGCTGAGATCCTGGACCCGCACAACTGGTCCCATCCCCTCACCCGGGCGGTGGCCCGGGGACTGCGCGAGGGGTTGCCGCCCGACGCGGTGGCCATGGGGGAGTTTGTCGCCAAGGAGTCCAAGGGCCATCTGGATCTTTTTAGCGAGAGGATCTTGTCCGGTGGTATCACCAGCTCGGCTCGCCTGGAGTATTGGCTGCCCCGCCTGCGCAAGACCTGCCGCCTTAGGCAGATGTTCCGGGCCGCCACCAAGGCCCTCGACATGGCCACCCAGCCGGAGTCCGACCCCGAGGAGGTCAGGATGTTGCTCGCTTCCGCAGCCCGGCCGCCCACGCACGGCAAACTCCCGCCCATCCTGGACGCGAGCCAGCTCGACGAGGCTGTCATCGAACGGCCGGAGGAGATTATCGCCGGAGCCCTTCACCGCGGGTGCAAGATGGTTTTGGGCGGAACCAGTAAATCCATGAAGACCTGGACCCTTCTCCAGTTGGCCATTTGCTGCGCGGCCGGGCTCCCCTTCTGGGACATGGCCACCAAGAAAAGCCGGGTGTTGTTCCTTAACTTTGAGATTCAGCAGTACAGCTTCCGGGAAAGAATCCGTCATATCTGCCGGGCTTTGGGCATTCCCATCCCGACCGATCACCTTTTCGTCTGGAACCTGAGAGGACACTCGGCGGACCTGTCCAGCCTGAGGCCCAGGATCGTCGAGCACATCCGCCTGGGTGAGTTTGGGCTGATCTGTTTTGACCCGATCTATAAGCTCTACGGGGACCGGGATGAGAATGCCGCCAGCCAGATGGCCGGACTGATGAACGAAATCGATTCGATTGCGGTTGAGACCAACTCGAGCGTGGTCTTCGGTCACCATTTCAGCAAGGCCCACGGGGTCAAGGCCGGCGTGGACAAGATGAGCGGCAGCGGGGTCTTCGCCCGGGACCCGGACTCGATCTTTGTCATGCATCCCCACGAGGAGGACAACGTGCTGATTGTTGAACCCACCTTGCGGGACTTTTCCCCCATCGACCCTTTCTGCGTCCAGTGGGAATTTCCCCTGATGAGGAGGACCGCGGAGCATAATCCCGACGCGGCCAAGGCCGCTGACGGCCAGCGCCGGGCCTACAAGGACGGGTCAATCCTAATGTGCATCAAGGAGGGCGGATCGACTTTCAAGGACATCTTCGACCAGGCCCACAAGGCCCTCGAGATCCCCAAGGGCACTCTGAGCAAGTACCTGACAAGGCTGATCTCGGCCGGCAAGGTGGCCAAGGAAAAGACCCAATTCGGGGAGATTTACAAGCTGGTAGACCATGCCGAAAAGGTGGCATTTTAGGCTCCGAAAAACATAGCCCTTTTGGGCTGTTTCGATGGTAAAGTTTTATTTTCTATAAGTTGCTGACCCAGCGTTTGTTTCGATGTTTTGGGTCCCTATATATATATAAAACACCGAAACAGTGCCCTAAGGCGGGCGACAAGTCGCCCCGCCCCTTTAAGGGGGCGGTTCCGCCAGTCGGGCACGTTTCGCCCGGTGTAAGCAACTAAGTCCTGAAACAGCCACAAACCAACCTAAGGACAAAATATGTCGCGGGCCGTCCGGGCGTCCGGCGTTGGTAGCTACAATTTGTGTTCCGTTGGAACATAATTTGTAGCCAGGCCAACGTCCGGGCAGTCGGCAAGCATTACAAAATAGGAGCCTATTGTGTAATCGGCAGGCGACTGCCAGCCGCCCGGCCGAAGGGGCTGGCGGGGCTGACCGTGGCTGGCAGGGTCTGGGGCATGAACAAACCACGCGGACTCTATGCGAACATCAACGCCCGGAAACGGGCCGGGACGAGCCGCCCGAAGTCGCGCTCCACGGTCAGCCCGAAGGTCTGGAAGGCCATGAAATCCAAGACCGGCGGGTTCAAGCCGTCGTAGTCCTTGCGGCGTAGCCCAACGCCATTACATTTGCGACAGCCAGCTATTTAGGGGTGGGAGGGTGCTGGTCGCTCCGTGGAGTGGGGAATATGGGGTCTCCACGGAGCAAGGTTTTCTGATGCCATCCCGGAGGGCAACGAATGTGGGCAAGGAGATCAGTTACCGGAAGCTGTGCGAGGAGCTGTTCGAGGAGAACAGGAAGCTGCGCGCCGTGTGCCGTGCATTTTGGAAGCTGGCCAACAACGCGGCGCAGAAATGTTCCGACGAGGTAGGCGAGACGATTACCAATGAGTGCATCTTCCGACTCCAGCGACTCGCCGCCTATTACGAATCCAGAGGGCAAAGACTATGAAGCTCCAATCGACCAACAAACCGCAGCGCCTGCCGGCGGGCTCGAACAAGAAGTTCATCGTGAAGGCGAGCGAGGGCGGCAAGACCAAGACGATCCGGTTCGGCGATCCGAAGATGGAGATCCGCAGGGACAATCCCGGGGCCCGCAAAAACTTCCGCGCAAGACACGGATGCGACAAAGGCGGCCTGTCAAAGCTGTCGGCAAAGTATTGGTCGTGCCGGCAGTGGAGGAGCGGAAGCCGGGTCGAGAGTTAAGCAAGGAAAAGCGCGCCGAGATTGAGGCGCGGTTGCTTAAGGCAATTCCAGACGATATTCCATCCGTTCGGGTTGGTCCGCGTGGATGTCTGATGTTGACTGAAGAGCACATCAGTATTGTGGAGGTGGCGATATCGAAAGGCTTCCCCTACGCGATGGCCGCGGATCTACTGGGCGTGGCAAAGTCTTCACTCTCAGAGTATCTGTCCCGCAGGCCGCGCATCGCCGAACGCCTAAAAAAAGCCGAGGCCCTGCACATCACCAAGCATCTCGAGCTGATCGACCAGGCCAGCGTAAAGAACTGGCAGGCATCCGCCTGGAAGCTGGAGCGTCGGCACCGCGAGCACTTCGGTCAACAGCAACAAGTCAACGTGGCCGGGGCCGTGGCCAATGTGCACTTCACCGCGGCGGATGCGGCCGTGCTCGTCGCCGCAACCAGGGCCAAGTTTGCGGGATCATCCGACAACGATCGGACAACTATCGATGTAACATCCGCAAAATCAGCGAAGCCTATCGTAGCGGCCGAAAGACACCTGAAGGACAAGCCGGCCGGATGACCCCCTCCCCCCACGACACCCCCCCGGGGGGCCCCCGCGCGCCCGCGCCCGCGCGCGCGTACCCCTTCAGAAATTTGGGCAAAAATAAAAAGGGTTAGATCTATGGCCAGCAAACGCAGAAAAACCCAAAAGAACCGGCTGAACTACAAGTATGTGTGGGAACTCAAATCCAGAACCCCCTGCTCCGATTGTGGCCAGATATACCACCCGTCCATCATGGAATTTGACCACAAGGATCCATCCGCCAAGCGCGGCATGGTTTCAGCAATGATGAATTGCAGGATACAAACTATTCAAGCCGAGATCGATAAGTGCGACATTGTATGCTCGAACTGTCATCAGTATCGAACATTTATACGCGGCCAGCACAAGCGCGCTGCTTTGAGCCGGCCTAGATTGACCCCTATTAAGCACAACGCCGACCAGCTACCTCTTTTCGAGCCATGCCCAGCCTAAGGCCAGCCACCAAGCCACGGGCCAGGAAAGGCAAGGCCATTCCCGCCAAGGTCGAGCACGAGATGACTCCGGCCGGCTTTGCCGAGGGCATCCTCAAGATGAACCTGTACCCATGGCAGAAAGACACCCTCAACAGCCTTTTCCCGGTCCACGCCCGGACCGCCCTGGTGGCCGCCAACGGGTCCGGCAAGACCAGCAACGTCATCGCCCCCGCTTTGGTCTGGCATATGGTCGTTTTCGAGAATTCGCTCTCCGTCGTGACGGCGTCCGTCTTCAGACAGGTCGAGAGTGTGCTTTGGCCATCCATAAAGGCCCTTCTACGGCCTTTTGGTGCGCTGGTAGAGTCCACGAGCGGGGAGATCCGCTTCAAGCATTCTAACGGGCTTATATCGCGAATTATTGGGTTTACCGCGGGCAACGACACCGAATCCGCCGGCCGGGCCGAGGGTTTCCATGCCGCCGACCATAAAACCGCGCCCCTGCTCTACGTTGTGGATGAAAGTAAGACGGTGCAGGACAGCATCTTTGTCTCGGTCTTCCGCTGCCAGCCCACCCGGCTCCTTCTGGCTTCCAGCCCCGGGGCCCCGGTCGGGCAGTTCTACCGCTGTTTCAGCAAGGAGGCCGACATGTGGAAGACCTTCAAGGCCACCGCCTGGGACTGTCCCCACATCAGCCCGCTCTACATTGCCGAGATCGAGACCCGTTACGGCAAGAACAGCCCCTACACCGCCTCGATGCTCCGGGCCGAGTTCATGGACCTG
>Ga0129333_10004172_pt1 | contig 13532 bp, 15 predicted proteins | sample CPB6_08_DNA_FD_94474 | JGI IMG/M metagenome (GOLD analysis project Ga0129333, IMG submission 94474) | Freshwater to marine salinity gradient microbial communities from Chesapeake Bay, USA - CPBay_Sum_0.6_0.8_DNA | ecosystem: Environmental > Aquatic > Marine > Coastal | place: USA: Chesapeake... | reverse complement strand
TGATGAGCAGGCCGAGGACGAACGTGGCAACGGCCGCCCAGCGGAACCACCACAGCGCACGGCGGGCCAACTTGTCGATCGACACGTTGCGCGCGCGACCCTCGTCGCCGTATGCGGCGAACGCAGGAACCTGCACCAGGTTGAAGTAGTAGAGCAGGCCAATCCAGCAGATACCCGCAAGGATGTGCAGCGCCCGGAACAGGTGGGACAACCCTCCACCGTCGTAGTCGAAGATCGCAATCGCTGAATGCATCGGTGACACCCCCAAGGTGACAGGTCAGAACCGGGCCAAAAGGTACCACCCAGCGGGCCTGCGACCGGGGGATGGCCGACCGCTAGCGTGCCCCGGGTATGGCGCCGCAGTTCATCTACACCATGTACAAGCTCGGGCGGTTCTACCCTCCCGACAAGACGGTCCTCGAGAACATCTCGCTCTCGTTCTACCCCGGCGCCAAGATCGGGGTCATCGGCTCGAACGGTTCCGGCAAGTCGAGCCTGCTCAAGATCATGGCCGGCCTCGACGACGGCTTCACCGGCGAAGCCCGCCTCACGCCCGGATTCTCCGTCGGCATGCTCGAGCAGGAGCCGAAACTCGATCCGGCGAAGAACGTCGTCGACAACGTGATGGACGGCGTCGCACCGGTCCGTGACCTCATCACCCGTTACAACGAGGTCATGGCCATGTGGGCCGACCCCGACGCCGACTACGAGAAGGTCGGGGCGCTGCAGGCCGATCTCGAGGACAAGATCGCTGCGGCCGACGCCTGGAACCTCGAGCGCAACGTCGAGATCGCCATGGACGCACTCCGCTGCCCGCCCAACGACGCCGACGTCACCACGCTGTCCGGCGGCGAGCGCCGCCGCGTGGCCCTCTGCAGGCTGCTGCTGTCCCGCCCCGATCTGTTGCTCCTCGACGAGCCCACCAACCACCTCGACGCCGAGAGCGTCGATTGGCTCGAGCGATTCCTGCAGGACTACCCCGGCACGGTCGTCGCCATCACCCACGACCGCTACTTCCTCGACAACGTCGCCAAGTGGATCCTCGAACTCGACCGCGGCCGCGGTTTCCCCTTCGAGGGCAACTACACGAGTTGGCTCGAGCAGAAGCGCTCCCGGCTTGCCCAGGAGGAGAAGCAGGCATCGGCCCGTCAGCGCACGCTCGAGCGCGAACTCGAGTGGGTGCGCATGGCGCCCAAGGCCCGTCAGGCGAAGGGCAAGGCCCGACTCGCCGCCTACGACAAACTGCAGGCCGAGGCCGAGGCGAGCAAGCAGGAGGACCGCTCGCTCGAGATCATGATCCCGCCGGGTCCGCGCCTCGGCGACACGGTGGTCGAGTTCAACGGCGTCTCGAAGGGGTTCGGCGACCGACTGCTCATCGAGAACCTCTCGTTCTCGCTGCCCCGAGCAGGCATCGTCGGCATCATCGGCCCCAACGGCGCCGGCAAGACCACCTTGTTCCGGATGATCACGGGGCTCGAGCAGCCCGACACCGGCTCGATCACCGTCGGCCCGACGGTGCAACTGAGCTACGTCGACCAGTCGCGCGATGCCCTCGATGCCGCCCACACCGTGTATCAGGAGGTCACCGGCGGCGCCGACCAGATCAAGGTGGGCCCGCGCGAGATGCACGGGCGTGCGTACGTGTCGGCCTTCGGCTTCAAGGGATCGGACCAGCAGAAGAGCGTGAGCGTGCTGTCGGGCGGCGAGCGCAACCGTGTGCACCTCGCGAAACTGCTGAAGAGCGGCGGCAACGTGCTGCTCCTCGACGAGCCCACGAACGACCTCGATGTCGACACCCTGCGCGCGCTCGAGGACGGCCTCGAGTCGTTCCCCGGGTGTGCCGTCGTCATCAGCCACGACCGCTGGTTCCTCGACCGCATCTGCACCCACGTGCTCGCCTTCGAGGGCGAGAGCCAAGTGCGCTGGTTCGAGGGGAACTTCAGCGAGTACGAGGCTTTCCGGCGCAAGGAACTCGGCTCCGACGCCGATACCCCGCACCGCATCAAGTACAAGCCACTCGCCCGCTGACCCCCCCCCGGGATTTCGGTCGCTTTCTGGCGACCTGTCCGCCCAGAATCGACCCGGATCATCGGGGACGTCGTACGATCAGGGTCATGTGCGTGAACTGCGTGAACAACGTCGAGGTCGTCCTGGGGAAGGTCGTGCTTGCCGCCGCCATTGCGAAGGACCCGGCTCACCGCCTGCTCTCGCGTGCGGGTCTCGTCGGCGAACCCGACCCGGTACGCCACGACGTCACCACGGTGGCATTCCTGCGCAGTCTCGACCTTGACCCGGTAGCGGTGCTCGGCCCAGAGGCCGTCGCTGCCGCCGAGCAGTGGACGCCGCGGCCTCAGCCTGCCGGGTTGCTCGGGCTGCTCGGGTTGTCGGGAGCGCTTGGCCGTCGCTCACGCCTGCCCATGGGCTCCCAGAGCCTCGCCAACGCCCAGTAGATCACCGCCAGCAGTGCAAGCGCTGCAGGCAGCACGATCCACGGATTCACGTTCGGCAGGCTTCTTGCGCCGCCAGGAATCCACCATGGCCCCGTCCACGACAGGTCCATCGGGAAGCCGCGTCGCTTCACGCCGTTGATGACCGGGTGCGAGAACACCCGTGCGTAGAGCGACCACGCAATGAGGCGGCACACGCCGTAGAAGAACGTGGCCCGGTAGAGCGCCAGCAGTCCTCGCTCGGGAATCCACTTGCCGAGCCGCGCCCAGAGGCGGGCATCGGCAGGCACCACCTGGGTGCGCCAGTACTCGCGAGTGAGCACCTTCCAACTCATCAGTACGACGACGAGCCAGAACAGGTCCATGACCAGTCCGAGACTGCTGTAGTACGCAGCCGCGTCGAGGTACTTGCCGCCCGACTTCGTCGCTGCGTAGGCCCACGTCTGCATCGACCAATTGAGCGTGGTGAACGGGAACAGCAGCATCGTCCCGACGCTGTCGTTCACATCGGTGATGGCGTGCGCTGCAATGCCGAGCATGAACCCGACGGTGAGCGCTCGGTTGCGCTTCCACAACCACAGCAACAGCGCCAGAACGATGCCGAAGAACACCGTGTGGGTGAAGCCCATGCCCGGGAAGCCCCGGTGCCACTTCTCCGGGATCGACGCCCCGTAGCGCTTGCCGTTGATGGTGATCCCGTACACCCAGAACTTTGCGAAGAAGTCCGGTGCGAAGTCACCGAGGAAGATGCCGAAGAAGCTGACCTTTCCCTTCATCTTCTTCGGGAGGTGCGCCTGGACCGCGTACAACTCGAACTGGTGTGCCGCCCAACTCATGCCCGCCGCCTCACCCGGTCCACCAGTGCGGGGCCGAACACCACGACCGCAACCAGCCACAGCGGCCCGACCACCCAGTTGAGGATCCCCTTCTGCACCAACGAGACGGCGATGTAGGACACTGCCGCCACGAGGTACCAGAACGCAGTCTCACGCTTGCTCAGCCGCCGGGAACCCCGGAAGTCCCGAGTGGGGTCAGACCTCGTCGGGTCAACGTGGTCGGGCTCGGGCACGGCGTCTACTCAATCACACGGCAGCGGTACGGGACGCAAGTCCCCACGGAGGCACCGCTTTGGCGTCCGCTCTGGCAGGCTGTCGGGGTGCCGATCAGTTGGTTCAGGGGCGGGGCCGCCGTGTTGTGGGTGTCCGGGATCGTGGGGATGATCGTCTCGTCGATCAACGGCAACAACAACGGGTGGGTAGTGACCTTCGGGTGCCTCACCGGGCTCGCCTCGCTCTGCCTGTTCACCGCCACTGCCGCCGTCCGGCGCGAGCCGATCGACGTCTTCGAGGACGCCGTCGCCGAGCGACTCGAGGAGCAGGTACAGCACCTCGTCGCCCAGGGCGCCGACGAGGATTCGGTACGGTCGCTGGTGCGCGACGCACTGCGCCTGGGGCGCGGTCGCTCCGGCCGTGAGCGCGCCAGGGGCCAACAGGGTGCACCACGTGGTTGAGAACGATCATGAACTCGCTGCCCGCCTCGCATCGGAGGCGGGCGGACTGCTGGTGGAACTGCGGGAAGACCTGTGGCGACGCGGCGCGCATCCCTGGCAAGTGATGGACACCGGCGACATCGCATCGCACCGGTTCCTCATGGACGAGTTGCGAACCGCCCGCCCCGACGACGCCGTGCTCTCCGAGGAGGGCGTCGACGACCGTGTGCGGCTGAGTTCCGACCGTGTCTGGATCATCGACCCACTCGACGGCACCAATGAGTACGGCGAACAGGGGCGACCCGACTGGGCCGTTCACGTAGCGCTCTGGGAGCGGGGAGAGCTCACGGCGGGTGCGGTATCGCTTCCCGCCCTCGGTGCCGTCTTCACCACCGATCCGCCGCCGGTCATCGAGCCCTACGCGCGCAAGCGCCCGATTCTCGTCACCAGTCGCAACCGCGTGCCGTACCTCGCAGTGTCGATCGGCAGGGCACTCGAATGCGATGCCATCCGACTCGGGTCGGCCGGGGCGAAGACGATGTCGGTCATCATGGGCCACGCCGACATCTACGCCCACGACGGCGGCATGTACCAGTGGGACTCCGCCGCACCCGCCGCCGTTGCTGCGGCCGCAGGACTGCACGTGAGCCGCATCGACGGAGCACCGCTGGAGTACAACGCGGCCGATGCCTGGCTCCCCGACTTCCTCGTGTGCCGGAAGGAACTCTCCGCCGACGTGCTCGAGGCCGTCCGCCGTGCGTGATCGGGCGCGCTGCCGGGCAGTGCGGTGCGGCGGTGTGCCATGGAACTGAAGGCCACACGCGTCGAGCGTGACGGGCACGTCGCCACCGTGTGGCTCGACCGCCCGCACCGCCACAATGCGTGGACCGGGCGGATGCACAGCGAGTACCGCTGGCTGCTCGCCACGCTCGATGCCGACCCATCCGTGCGCGCCATCGTCGTGACGGGAACCCCTCCAGCATTCTGCGTGGGCGGCGACAGCAAGGCGCTCGAGGGTCATGCAGCGCGCGGCGGATACGCCGACGGGTTGGAGACCGACACCACGATCCCGCCACCCGGAAACGGGGGACGCCCCGAACTGCAGGCGGAGTTGGCGTACCAACTCGCCATGCGCGTGCCGGTCATCGCGGCGGTGAACGGGGCCTGCGCAGGTATCGGACTCGCAGTTGCGGCATGGTGCGACCTCCGGTTCGGTTTCGCCGACGCCAAGCTCACCACAGCGGCACCGGCACTCGGCCTCCCGGCGGAGTACGGGTTGAGCTGGATCCTCCCCCGCCTCATCGGTCTCACCCGCGCCAACGACCTGCTCATCTCCGGTCGCATCGTCACGGTACGCGAGACCGCCGAGTGGGGACTGTGGAACGGCGTGCACGACGACGCCGAGTCCACGCTCGGGGCCGCCCGCGAGTACGCACAGCGCATCGCCGCCCGCGTTGCCCCATCGTCGGCGGCGATCACCAAGCGCCAGATCGTCGACGACCTGCTCGACAACCACCCGGCCGCCTCCGTGAACACGTCGCGCCGGTTGCTCAACGAGATGACCGGCAGCGCCGAGTACCGCGAGGGAATCGACGCCCTCGTCAACAAGCGGCCACCTCGCTTCTGACGCAACCGGCGGATCGCTGCACCGGTACCATCGGGCCAATGGCGTCGTCGTTCCGCTGGCCGAGTCCGCTTGCCATTGCCGGGTGTGCCTCCATCGGCGCAGGTGCAATTCATGGCGCCGCAACCGGCACGCATGCAGAGCACCGCATCCTCGTCATGCTCTTCGTGTGGGCCACCGCGGCACAGATTGCGTGGGGAATCGTTGCGCTGCTGCGCTCGTCGACGATCGTCGCCATCACGGGCCTCTCGGCAAATGTGATCCTCGCTGTCGCCTGGTTCGTCACGAGGATCACCGGAATCTCGTGGATCGAGGGCCTCGAATACCGCGAACCGTTCGGGTTCGCCGATGCCACCAGTGCCGGCCTCGCGGTCGTCGCAGTTGGCATCGCCCTCGGTGTGCTCCTCACGCCGGGTGCGCTCACAGAACACCGGACACGGAACATCGGTGTCCCCGCATTCGTCATTGCGGCCCTCACGCTTCCCGCCATGGTGGTCGGTGGCGCCACCACCCACAATCACTCGGGTTCGTCGCACGATCACTCGGCAGCACCGGTGCCCCCGAAGGCCTACGACGGCACACTGCCGGTCGACCTCTCGGGCGTCGAGGGCGTCACCCCCGAGCAGCAGCAGCGCGCCGAGCAACTGGTGACGTCAACGATCCAGAAACTGCCGCAGTTCGCCGACGTGACTACGGCCACCGAGCGCGGATGGATCTCGATCGGTGACTCGCTCAGTGGTTTCGAGCACTTCATCAACTGGTCACTGATCTCTGACGACGAGTGGCTCAACCCGGATCAACCGGAGTCGCTCGTGTACCGTGTCGACGGACCTGGCAAGCGCACACTGGTTTCGGCGATGTACATCCTGCCGCCCTCGATCGCGCTCGACGACGTTCCCGACGTGGGCGGTCGCCTCACGCAGTGGCACATCCACAACGACCTGTGCTTCACAGACAACCCGACAACACCGCGCCTGGCCGGCGTGACGCGTCCCGACGGTACGTGCCGCATCCCCTTCAAGAAGTTCCCGTCGGCAGCGATGATCCACGTGTGGATCACGCCACACCCGTGCGGACCGTTCGCTGCACTCGAAGGTATCGGTGCCGGCCAGATTCTCGAGGGCGAGACCCGTTGGTGCGACACCGCGCACGGGTCCGGTGGCTCGATCTGAGCCCGGGCGCTACGACTTCGCCATCGTGCTTGCTGCGTCCTCATCCTTGATCATCCACCACGCACATGCACTGGAGATGACGAGGAGCACCATCGACACGACGATGGAGACGCGGTAGCCGGTGAGGGCACTGTCGGGATCCTTCGGGGTGCCGACCAGGTTGGTGTATGCAGCGAGCAGCGTGGACATTGCGGCAACACCGACCGAGATGAACACCTGGCGGAGGGTGGAGAAGATCGACGATGCGCGGCCCATGTCGGTCGGCGAGATCGTGGCGTAGGCCGTGGCCTGGATCGGCGTGAAGGCGAGACCCATGCACAGTCCACGGGCGAGCATGAGCCCACGGATCTCCCAGAGGTTCGTGTTGGGCCCGATGGTGACGAAACTCAGGATCACTGCGGCCGACAACCCGAACCCGAGGGTGATCAATCGACGGGGACCGACACGCTTGTAGATCCTCCCTGCGATCTGCGAACTGATCATCACCCCGAGCGCCTGCGGGAAGGTGGTGAGGCCGCTCATGATTGCGCTCAGCCCGCGGTAGTTCTGCAGGTAGAGCGGCAGCACGAACAACAGGCCGAAGAACGAGGCCATCGCCACGTTCATGACGATATTTGCGCTGCGGAAACCACGGTTCTTCAGCAGTCGCAGGTCGAGCATCGGCTGGTCGACCCGCAGTTCGACGAACACAAAGGTCACCACGAGGATCACGCCGACGATGCCGGGCAGCAAGGTTCCCGCAGCGAGCCACCCGATCCGCGGTCCCTCGCTCAGCGCATAAAGGCTCAACGCCAACCCGGCGCCCGAGAGCACGAAGCCCGCAACGTCGAAGCGGCCGGCACTTGGCTCCCGGTACTCGCGCAGCACCTTGCTGCCGGCAAGCAGCACGATGATGCAGATCGGCACGTTCACCCAGAAGATCCACCGCCACCCTGCCTCGCCCGTGCCCACAAGCAGACCACCGAGGATCGGGCCGAGCGCAGGCGCAAGGAGGGTGGGGATCGTGATGACCACGGCAACGCGCACTCGCTCTGCCGGGGGGAACGCCCGGTAGAGCATCGACAGGCCGATCGGGGTGAGCATCCCGCCACCGATGCCCTGCAGCACGCGGAAGCCGATGAGCATCCCCATCGAGTTGGCGAACCCGCACGCAAGCGATCCGAACATGAAGACCGCAAGGCTCGTCTGGAACGCTCGCTTCGTGCCGACGCGGTCGGACCACCAACCTGCCACGGGGATGCTGACGGCGAGGGCGAGGGTGTACCCCACCACCACCCACTCGACGGCATCGCTGCGCAACTGACGGCCGAGTTGTGGGAGTGCCACGTTCACGATCGTGATGTCAAGGATGTCGATGAAGACCGCACCGACATAGATGGCGGCGACGAGCCACTTGTACTCGAACTTCCGCCCGAATACGTCCACCACATCCCGCTCGGCGGTCTGGGTGGCAGTCATGCCCTCTGGTCTAGTCGCTGCAGCGCAGGCCTGACCAAACCGTCCGTACCGTCGGGTGCCACCTTCAGTCCCGTGGCACCTAACTCACGCGGGCCGTCGAACCACGGCTCGGACATGTACCGAAACAAGTCACTCATCCGGTGCGCCTCGGTGCCGCGCAAACCTTGCCGCTGTGCCGAATATTCCACAGAGATCCCTCGGTTTGCGGTGGCGCTCGCAATTGGCGCTGCCAGCCTGTTTTCCATGAACGACCGTTCCTGGGGCGCATTCTCCGACCATGGACCGTGGGTCCTCGACGAGGCAGAGATCACGTGGCTCTCATCCGTCCCGGCATTGCGCCAACAAGCGCGCGCCGAGGTCCCGGTACTCACTACCCCGAAGCGCCTCCCTCCCGGCACGCGCGTGGTGACGGTGGCCGGTCAGGTGGTGCGTGCGCTCGGGCCGTGGCTGGTGAAGAAGCGCCGGGGTTCGTTCCGCGATTCCGGTGCAAGCCGAGCCGACATCTCGTTGCGGCTCCGGCTTGCCGCCGAGGTCCTCGGCCCCACCTACATCAAGCTCGGTCAGATCATCTCGTCGGGCGAGGGCTTGTTCCCCGAGGAACTGGTGGGCGAGTTCAAGCGCTGCCGTGATCAGGTGCGCGCCGAGCCGTGGTCGTCGGTGCGTCGCGTCGTCGAGGAAGACCTTGGGCGCACTCTCGAATCCGTGTTCTCCTCGTTCGACCGCACGCCTCTCGCTGCCGCTTCGATTGCCCAGGTCCACCGGGCCACACTGCGCTCGGGCGAAGACGTTGTCGTGAAGGTGCAGCGCCCCCAGGTGGCGACGCTGGTTCGCCGCGATCTGGAGGTTCTCGCCTACCTCGCCCCCCACCTCGTGGGTCGAATCCCGATCACCGCACTCGCGAACCCACCCGCGCTCGTGGAACTGTTCGCCGACACCATCGTGGAGGAACTCGACTTCCGGCTCGAGGCAGCCAACATGATCGACGTTGCCCGGGTGCTCCGCGACCTCAATCAGGACGGCTACATCGTTCCCCGCCCGCACCCGCGCCTCGTGACGCGACGGGTGCTCGTGATGGAGCGCCTGTCGGGCTTCAACTTCGACGACGTTGCCGGCATGAAGGATGCCGGCATCGACACCCAGGACGTCATCCGCACCGGGATGATCGCCTTCATGGAGGGCGCCCTGATCCACGGCGTGTTCCACGGCGACCTGCACGGCGGCAACCTGTTCGTCCTCCCCGACGGTCGCACGGCGCTGCTCGACTTCGGCATCGTCGGACGGCTTTCGGGCGAGCGACGACTTGCGTTCCTCCGCCTGATGATGTTCGCCACGGCGAACGATGTCATCGGCCAGTTGGCCGCATTGCGCGATCTCGGGGCACTTCCACCCGACACCGATCTCCAGGCGGTGATGCGCGACCTCGGTCTCGACCGCCCCCCGATCGACCCCACGACCCTGAGCAGCGAGGAACTCGTCGCCGAGGTCCAGCGCATCGTGAAGGCACTGCTCGGTTACGGCGCACGCCTCCCCAAGGAACTCATGCTCTACGTGAAGAACATGGTGTTCCTCGACGGCGCCATCGCCCGGCTGGCCCCCGATCTCGATCTGCTCGGTGAGGTGGCACACATCTCGATGCTCTTCGCCGAGAAGCACGGCGAGCGCTTTGCCGCCGAACTCGGCCTCACCAGCGACACGTGGCGACTCGACATGCAGGGCGTCAAGGCGAGCCTCGGTGTGGACACCTCGGTAGACCGCCTCACCTACCGCGAACTGCAGGAGCGTCGGGCGCTCATCCAGAAGCGCATGCGCGAACGCGCTGCTGGCTAAGTTCGCCACGTGCGTCTGGTTGTTGCACGCTGCACGGTGAGCTATCTGGGGCGTCTCGACGCCCGCCTGCCCGAAGCGGTCCGTCTCATCATGGTGAAGGCCGACGGCTGCGTGGCGATCCACTCCGACGGTGGCGCCTACAAGCCGCTGAACTGGATGAATGCCCCGAACACGCTGCGTGAACTGGACGCCGTTTGGGAGGTCGAGAACCCGAAGGGCGAGAAACTCGTCATCGAGTTACACGAGGTGTTCTCCGACTCGTCCCACGAGTTCGGTGTCGACCCCGGTCTTCAGAAGGACGGCGTCGAGGCACACCTGCAGGAGTTGCTGGCTGCGGCACCCGATTCCATCGAGGAGGGCCTCACGCTGATCCGGAGGGAGTACCCCACGGCGATCGGGCCGGTCGACCTGTTGTGCCGCGATACCGCCGGCGCCACCGTTGCGATCGAGGTGAAACGCCGTGGCGAGATCGACGGGGTGGAACAGCTCGCTCGCTACATCGAGCGGCTGCAACTCGACTCGTCGCTCGGCAGCGTTCGGGGCATCTTCGTCGCACAGAGCATCAAGCCCCAGGCGCGTGTACTCGCGGAGTCGCGAGGATTCCGCTGGGTAGAGGTGGACTACGACGCACTCCGCGGCCTGAAGTCCGACGACCTCACCCTCTTCTAACCTCGCGTTCTGACGGGACTTTCCTCAGGCATTACTGGGAAAACCTTGTCCAGAACTTGACGAACGTGCGGCGCGTCGCGCTGCGTAGGCGGCGCCGGCCGCGATCGCCAACTCGACCGGGACCAACAGCCACTTCACGGTCGATGGTCGGGTTCGCATCACGTCCTCGGCCGCCCCGCTCCCCAGAATCACGAGTACCACCGCAAGTGCAAGACCGTGCCACACGATCGCCCGCATGGCGCCGCCGACCACCCCATACCGAGCAGCCCTGACCGCGAGGACAAGCCCGACGACAGTGGGTGCGACGAGCAGCAGGCTCGCCGGCAGTTCGCGCAGCACGCTCTCCCAACCCCGGACGCGCTCCCCGTCGTCGAGCATTGCGCTCGTGCTCACCACGTTCTCCCACACCACGAGCACGACGAGCGCGACCGGTACACCGATGAGCGACAGGCGCGACGCCCGGAGCAGTCGGTCACCCTTCGAGACACGCTCGATCCGGCTCACCACATGGCGCGTAGACACGTCTCACCTCCGAACATGAGCGCCCGTCAGGCCGCACCGTAGCGCCGTAGCGCCGGCGCAGTGGATAGGTCATGACAGCAACGGGACCTTTGTCCCTGTCGGTTCGCGCATCGTCGGTGTTTGCTCGTGGGATGAGAGTGCTGCTTGTGGAATCAACCCCCGGTTCGGCTCGAGAGGTGACGGCCTGGCTCAACGAGGCCGGGCACGAGTGCAGTTCGTGCTTCGACACCCCGGTGACCTTTGGCTGCCGTGGGGCCGCCACGCACGACGACTGCTCACTCGAACAGCCCACCGACGTCGCCATCGTCGTCCGCGACCTCGATCACGGGGGTCACACCCTCACCGAGATGGGTGCCGTGTGCGCCATGCGCCACCGAGTGCCGGTGGTGGGGATCGTCGAGCCCGCAACGAACGAACTGGACTCGATCATGCTCGCAGCGCTCGAGGAGGCCCAGCACCACACCGCCCATCTCGACTACGTCCTCGCAGTGCGCGAACAGTTGCACCACGTGCCCGACATTGGCGACCCCTCACGTATCAGCATCTCGATCACCCGTGCGGGTGGCCGTGTCCACGCGATGCTCTACCTGCCCGACAACATCACCGAGAAGCAGGTCCCCCTGGTGGTCGACCGGGCGGGTCGGGCCCTTCGCCAGCACGACCCGTATGCGCGGATCATCGACGTAGGCGTCTCGCGCTGACACGATGGGGTGCGTGAAGCACCCCCTGACGACGGCCCGCACGCGATGAGCCGGGAGATCACCGAGTTCATCGGGGTCTACGACGCCGACTCAACCCTCGTCGGCGAGGTGTCGTACTGGATCGGTGCCCGCCTCGGCCGACGCCACTGCTCGCTCTGCGAGATCACGCACGGACTCTTCACGAGGAAGGCCGAGTGGACCGAGTGCGAACGCAGGCTCGCGGTTCCGTTCCGCACCTATCACCGCAACGACGCGCCGGCCGACGTCCTCGAGGCCGCTGCGGGAACCTATCCCGTGGTCCTCGCACGTTCGCCCGACTCTGTCACCGTGATACTGACCCCCAGCGAGATCGACGAGTTCGGCGGCTCGCCGGAACGGTTCGCAGATTGGCTGACCCGCCACCTCGATTGAGGCAGGGGCCAGCCAATCCCGCGAGCTCAGGCGTGGGTCACTTCAGGGTCGTCTGCGGCCAGCCACCGGGCTCGCCATCCATGCCCGAGTTCTTGCGGGCCTTCGCCAGCATCTCGCGCACGGCCGGCCCGATCTGCGTCGGGTCCTCGATGGGCTTCACGCGTGGTCCGCGCACCCAGCCCTCGGCGACGGCGAGCACCTGACCCGACGCCTCGAAGACGCGACCGGTGACGTCCTTGGACTCCTCCGAGGCGAGCCAGGTGACGATCGGTGCGATCCAGCGCGGCGAGCGCATCTCACGCTCTTCGTCGGTCTCCGGTGCGGGCCCGAGGCCCTCGGTCATACGCGTGAGTGCCACCGGGCCGACAGCGTTGACCGTCACGCCGTAGCGCCACAGTTCGAGCGCAGCGATGTTGGTGAACGCAGCGATGCCCGCCTTGGCGGCGCCGTAGTTGGTCTGGCCCGGGTTGCCGTAGATGCCCGATACCGACGTGGTGTTGATGATGCGACCACTGACCGGCTTGCCGGCCTTGGCCTGCTCGCGCCAGTACGCGGCAGCCCAACGGCTCGGCGCGAACGTGCCCTTCAGGTGCACGTTGATGACGGCATCCCACTCGGCCTCGGTCATGTTGGCGAGCACGCGGTCGCGCAGAATGCCTGCGTTGTTCACCACGACGTGCAGGTCGCCGAAGGCCTCGATGGCCGCGTTGATCATTCGCTGGGCACCCTCCCAGTCGGACACGCTCTCGCCGTTGGCGATGGCCTCGCCACCCATGGCCTTGATCTCGTTCACCACCTGCTGCGCAGGCGACAGGTCGCCACCCGTACCGTCGACGTTGCCGCCGAGATCGTTCACGACCACCTTTGCGCCATGCGCAGCGAGGCTCAGTGCGTGTTCGCGACCGATCCCGCGACCGGCACCGGTGACGATCGCCACACGGCCTTCACACAGACGTCCCATGTCAGTTCTCCTTCTCGCATGCGGCCGAGGGGGTGGCCGCCGGACAGCAAGGGCCCATTCTCGCGGCTCGCGGCGACTTGCGCACAAACCTCCCTAGCCTGACGTCTGTGGCAAGTGGTTCGGCCCCGGGTGACCGTCAGGACGGGAACATGCCCGGCACCGAGTCGGCCGTCGACGTGCTGATCATCGGCGGCGGGCCCGCCGGAAGCGCCGCAGCCATCACCCTCGCCCGGGTGGGCCGGCGCGTTCTC
>Ga0129333_10004171_pt1 | contig 13533 bp, 10 predicted proteins | sample CPB6_08_DNA_FD_94474 | JGI IMG/M metagenome (GOLD analysis project Ga0129333, IMG submission 94474) | Freshwater to marine salinity gradient microbial communities from Chesapeake Bay, USA - CPBay_Sum_0.6_0.8_DNA | ecosystem: Environmental > Aquatic > Marine > Coastal | place: USA: Chesapeake... | reverse complement strand
CTTGGCATTGTTGCCGCAGGGAGAGCCTGAAAGAAAGCAGCGTGTAGTAAACATGATTGCTCAAATGGACAAAGAAGGCTTCGGAAGTTGCACCAATACATATGCATGTGAGGCGGAGTGCCCGAAAGAGATTTCAGTGTTGAACATCGCCCGACTGAACCGCGAGTATCTCGATGCGACTTTGTCGGCTGATTAATAGCAACATCCTTCAGAATATAAGTTTATATGCGCGCCCTCCGGGCGCGCATTATTTTTTGTCCCCTTTCCTCAAATGACTAACTTTAAATCAACATTCAAACGATTGATCTATGTCATCCAACAGAAGAAAATTTTTACGTCAGCTTGGTGGTACTGCAGCCTTGTTTACGGGAGGTACCATGGAAGCTTTTTCAATGGACGAAGAGAAAATTCAGATCCTCCAGCCCGAAAAAAGATACATGGCGAATGACAAGATTCGTGTGGCAGGTATTGGGATGGGGATCATGGGATTCGGAGATATGCGCGCAGCACTGAAAGTGCCGGGCGTTGAAATTGCCGGCGCATGTGATTTGTATCAGGGTCACCTTGATCGTGCCAAAGAACTTTACGGCAAAGATCTCTTTACAACCAGAGATTTTCGTGAAATCCTCCAACGCAAAGACATCGACGCAGTCATCATCGCTACACCAGACCATTGGCATGATCATATTTCCATAGCTGCGATGAAAGCAGGCAAACATGTTTATTGCGAAAAACCAATGGTTCAACACCTGGATGAGGGACACGCTGTGATCAAAACACAAAAGGAGACAGGAATGGTGATGATCGTTGGCTCACAAGGTGTCAGCAGCATCACCTTGGCCGAAGCAAAAAAAAGAATCAAAAACGGTGATATAGGCGAAATCAATCTGGTCGAAGCCGTCAATGACAGATTCAGTTCGAATGGAGCCTGGCAATATGCGATTCCATTGGATGCTTCCCCCGAAACAGTAGATTGGGAGACCTTCCTGGGAGATGCCCCCAAGCGCCCATTTGATCCCACCAGGTTCTTCAGATGGAGAAATTACAAGGATTATGGCACTGGAGTGGCAGGAGATCTGTTCATTCACCTGATTTCTGCCGTACATCATGCGCTGGATTCAAACGGCCCCACCAGAATATTTTCAAGTGGACAGTTGAGCTATTGGAAAGATGGCAGAGATGTTCCGGATGTATTGGCTTCAATCATGGACTATCCTCAAACTGATCAACATGCTGCATTTCAAATGCAACTCCGTGTCAACTTCGCTGACGGTTCCGGTGGAAGCAACAGAACCCGTATTGTTGGATCAGAAGGAGTTATTGAGTGGGGCAACAACAAGTTTACCATCAGAAAACAAAAACTCCCCAAAGCTGAGCCGCTTGGCACCTACGATGCACATATCAATTTCTCTGAGGAACAAAAAAATGCTTACGTCAAATGGTACAATGAAAAGTTTTCCGAAGATGACCGCAAAGTTTTTCCTGCAGAAGAGTTCAAATATGCTGCACCCGTTGGATACGATCAAAGAGTCGATCATTTTGCAAACTTTTTTCAAGCCATCAGAACGAAAGGAACGGTGGTGGAAGATCCAACATTTGGGCTCAGGGCAGCCGGACCAGCACTGGCAAGCAACCTCAGTTATGAAAAAAAGAAGATTGTCAACTGGGATCCCATTGCGATGAAACTGATTAAATAAAAAATGTGTCGATCAGAAGGGTTTTGATTGTATGGGGACTGATTACTTTATGCATCCCCGTATTTTCACAACAACTTTCTAACATCAGAAAGAAAAAAATCTTTGTGTCATCCGACACAACCCAAATTGATACTGCCTCTATCGTTCCAGGTTCATTGGTGATCAAATCTGACGAACCGCTTGATTTTTACATACATTACCCTCAATCCACAATTTTCTGGAGAAAAAAGCCTCCAACTCCATCGCTTGACATCGAATACAGGGTGTTCCCATTCTCAAATCAGTCAATTTACAAGCGCCTTTCCTTCGACAGCATTTTTTACAGAGTGGGCGCTGCCCCCCATAAAATCACATCTGAGAAATTCAATGCCAAGCCAATCGATTTTGGGAAAATTGCAACCGCAGGAAGCCTGGGGCGCTCTTTGTCATTCGGAAATCGACAAGATGCCATCTTGAATTCCAGCTTGAATTTGCAAATGAATGGATACCTCGCAGACAGCATCTACTTGTCTGCCGCCATCTCAGACAACAACCTTCCAATCCAGCCGGATGGCTCTACACAGAATTTAAACGAAATTGACAGAGTCTCCATTCAATTTTCTAAACAACAATGGAAGCTACAACTGGGTGATTTTGATATCCGACAACAACAAAATTATTTGGGTTTTTACAAACGCCTGCAAGGTGTTTTTTTTCAGAGAAAACATGAAATCGGTCACCAACTGAGCAATGATCTGCAAGTCAGCGGCGCAGTGGCGAGAGGGAAGTTTACCAGAAATATTTTTCAAGGACTTGAAGGAAACCAAGGACCCTATCGTTTGAAGGGCGCCAATCAGGAGATGTTTTTTATTGTATTGGCAGGAACGGAGCGGGTGTTTATCGACGGAGTGATGATGCAGAGGGGGGAGGATCAGGATTATATCATCAATTACAATACGGCTGAAATTACATTCATGCCAAAACAAATGATTACGAAAGACAAGAGAATCCAGGTAGAATTTGAATACGCTGATCGCAATTACCTGAATTCTCAATTGTTTCTCAACAATACCTTATCCAACCGTAAAAATTTTACTGTCACATTTGGGTACTTCAACAATACAGATGCCAGAAATTATCCCATCAATCAGACACTGGGAGCCCAAGAAAAAACATTTCTGGCAGGATTGGGCGATCAGGTAAACAAGGCATTCTACTCTACAGCCATGCCTGAGACATTCGGCAGTGGAAAAATACTCTACCGCAAAGTCGATACAACCGTTCAGGCGGCACTGAAACAAACCATTTATGTTTACAGTCCGTCTGCAAGTCCTGATTTGTACTCGCTGTCTTTTTTTGACAAAGGTGCAGGCAATGGCGACTACCTCTTGGATACTGCTCTTCAAATCAATGGTAAAGTGTATAAATGGATCGCTCCCGATCCCATAACCGGCAAAAAACGAGGAAGGTTTGAACCAGATGTTTTGCTTGTCGCCCCCAAGTCGCAACAGATTTACAATCTTTCATCCACGTGGGACCTGAGCCCATCATTTCAAATCATATCAGATGCGGCATTGAGCAACTATGATCTCAACACTGTTTCTCAGAAGGACAAGCAAAACGACCTTGGTGCAGCTGCAAAACTTCAATTACTCCACAAAAAACAATTTAACAATCGGGCACAACTCCATCTGAAATCAGCCGCTCAGTTTGAATACGCAGATGCAGATTTCAAGCCCGTTGAAAGATTGAGGACGGTGGAATTCATGCGAGATTGGGGATTGGATTTTATTCCAATTGCTACAGATGAAAAAATACTCAATGTTGGAACTGGCATAGCGAATGAAACATCCACTTTTTTGAAATATGGATTTACCAGGTATGAAAGGGGAATCGATTACAAGGGTGATCGCCATCAAATTGATCAGCACTTTAACCAAAAAAATTGGGTTGTAAACAACGTAATATCTTATACATCTTTTAGAGACAAGAACATCAGGGGAAGTTTTATACGTCCTGATATTGATATCATGAAAATTCTCCCCATCTTATCCAATCAAACCATTGGACTGAAGTATTCAAAGGAAAATTCAATATCAAGGTTTCAGCTCAGTGATTCCATTACACCCTCCAGTTTTTCCTTCAATACATTCCAACTTTCAACCGGTTCAGATCAAAGTCAGATGAACAAGTGGACTTTCAAATATTTTACACGGACAGATGAGCTTCCTGGTGGAAAGGAAATGAAACGGGTTGACAGAAGCCAGAATTACAATTTTCAATACGAATGGATGTCGAGTGAATTACATCAACTCAGGACCAGTGCAATTTTTAGAACATTGGAATACTTTCAAAGAGCTGCAGGCGACAATAAAGAACAAAGCCTGTTGGGCAGAGTGGAATATTTTGCCAAATATTGGAGAAATGCAATCAATGGTACTGCATTGTATGAAATAGGATCAGGACAAGAGCCCAGAAAAACATTTTCATTTTTTGAAGTACCTATTGGTCAGGGAGAGTATGCTTGGATTGATTACAACAATGACAATATTCAACAATTGAATGAATTTGAAATTGCAAGATTCAGGGATCAGGCAAAATTTTTTAAAATATTTACACCCACGAATGATTTTGCAAAATCCAATTATCTGCAATTCAATTATCAGGTAAGCATTGATCCCTCCAAATCCCTGCTTTCTACAGGCCCATTCTCTGCTTTTTTAAAGAAATTGTATTTCCAATCCAATTTCCAGACAAATGACAAGATGTTTGCATCTTTTGGCAGAAAAATAAATCCTTTCAAAAAAACAGGTTTGGATTCGGCAATCATCAGTTCAGATCGCATATCCACCTATGCGCTTTCCTTCAATAAATTCAGCCAATTATGGGGCTTGGATTTGAACATCAATCAAAATGCCCAAAAAGCATTTTTGAGTTACGGACCTGAGTCGCGTTCATTTTCAGATTATATGATCAGGGGCAGGGTTAATTTTAAAAGGACCTGGACATTTGATCTTACTTCGAGAAAAAACATATCCAGTCTTTCTACTCCTGCATTTTCAAACAGAAATTATGCCATTGTTGCATATTCTTTTGAACCGAGGATTTCATATACCCGCATGACCACGTGGCGTATTGCAAACAGCCTGAAATATGAAAAGAAACGCAACCAGCATGCTGAATTGGCTTCCGTCGTTTCTTTCATTACTGAAGCCAAATACAACTTGGTTTCCAATGCAGCGATTAATATGAAAGTCAATTTTTCCAATATTCAATACAATGGGAACACCCAGTCAACCCTTGCATACGTCATGCTGGAAGGGTTGAGAACAGGCAACAATGGTGTTTGGGTATTGGATCTTACCAAGCGTATTTCCAAGTTCATAGAATTGAATATCATCTATGAAGGGCGAAAGTCAGTTGGTGTCAATACCATTCATTTGGGTAGGGCACAGATAAGGGCATTGTTATAAAAAAACCACTGAATGTTTTTCAGTGGTTTTTTTAAAGACTTATATGAATTTTATTTCAGATTCGCAGTTCCTTGTCCGATTTTGAATCCGTTTTGATAAACAATGATGGAGTAACTTCCTTTCGCATATTTTTCTGTTTGCCTCAAATCAAAACTTACATATTTGGTTTCACCTTGCTTGTAATCTACATCCACTTTGGTAGTATACTGCACCTGTCCCTCTTCTCTGGTTGCGAGACTGCCTGACGCAAGCGCCTGTTCTTTGATGGTGTTTCCATTGGGATCTTTTGCTACAATAAACAGTTGTTTTGCTCCCGAAGTACTGATTCTGTTGGCATCTAAATTGAAAGAAATACGAAGCTTATCTGCTCTTTTGGAAGAAGATGTTGATCTTTCTTTTCCAGATGATTTCTCATTGATGGCAACGATGTTGAAAGCAGAGGCATTCAGGGTTGACCCAACATCTACTTTGTTTTCTGCTTCCTTTTTGGCAGTTTCAGTTGTTGCCAATGTTGTAGAAAGGGTTTTATTTTCTGTGGTAAGATTTTCTTTGTCGGTCGTCAACTGCTTGTTTTCTTTTTGCAGACGGGCGATTTCCTTGATGTAATCATCAATTTTACCATTGAGGTCACCTACCAATTTTTTTGCTGCAGCAAGATCAGAGGCAGTTGCATTTTGTTTATTGACGAGTCCCTTGAACTTAGACTTGAGTTGATTCAATTCTTCGTCACGTGATTTCACCAAACTGTCCAGACTTGTATTGGTGGCTGTCATCTGTTCGAGTCGCACCATGGCGTCGTCGTATTCTTTTTGAACTGCATTTTTAGTAGAATCCAATGATGCGATATCTGCGTCTTTCATAGCAATCACATTATTGGCCTCATTCCTTGCATAAAAGAAATATGCCCAGGATGCAATCAAGATGATCACCAAAATGATGACCGCATTGTTTTTGTTGTTTGATTTGTTCTCTGACGGACCTACAGAGGAAGGATAATTTGTGCTCATGTCTGAATTGGTTTATAGTCAGGCAAAGGAAAGAATTTTATGACCATTTCCCTCAAACAGGCATGTTAATAATTGTGAATATGGCTTTTTTGCAGGAAATTTGAACAAATATGACCTCACTGAATGTATCCAGAACAGATCATACAAGATTGGAAAAAAGGTATTTATCATCCCGTATATTGGCTGGAAGGCGAGGAGCCTTATTACATAGACAAGCTGATCGACTTTGCTGAAAAAAACATCCTGAATGAAAGCGAAGCCTCCTTCAACCTCAGTATTTTTTATGGGAGAGATGCAAAGTTGGACGAGGTTGTAAATGCATGCAGGCGGTATCCCATGTTTTCCGAAAAACAGGTGGTTATTTTAAAAGAGGCACAACAAATGAGAGATGTGGAAAAACTGGAATCCTATATCGATCATCCACTGACCTCCACCATTTTCATTGTTGGACACAAAGAGAAAAAGATAGACGGCAGAAGTAAATTGGCCAAGCAGCTGAAGCAAAAAACAGTCCTGCTTTCTACAAAAAAGTTATATGACAATGAACTGCCGGAGTGGGCAAGTCAGATGGTGCAGGGCAAGGGACTCGAAATCCAAACAAAGGCTTTGCATATGCTGGTGGATCATATTGGCAATGATTTACAACGCCTGGAAAATGAGATAGAAAAAATTACGGTAAATCTTCAAAACAGAAAACAAATTACCGAAGATGACATCGAGCAATATGTAGGTGTGAGCAAAGAGTTCAACATTTTTGAACTGCAGGCATCTGTGGGGAAAAGAGACATGTCTTCTTCGATTCGCATCATACAGTTTTTTGAAGCCAATCCCAAAGCTGCACCCATTCAATTGATTTTGCCAACATTGTATTCCTATTTCAGCAAACTATATATTGCTGCATCAAGCAGTTCAAGAGATGAACAAACCATAGCGGGTATGCTTGGACTCAAAGGCTTTTTTGCAAAGCAGTACATTCAGGCATTGCAGGTATACAGTTTCTCAGATATTGAAAAAGCCTTGTTGCTATTGCATCATTATAACCTTAAAAGTGTGGGCATTTCCAAGACCAATGAAACAAATGATGCAGCATTGATGAAGGAGTTGGTGGCAAAAATTATTTTGAGGGATTGACAGCAGACAGTATTTCAGTGATTTCTTCTTTATCCTTGTTCAACTGACTGATCAACGCATCGAGTCCGGCGAACTTCATCTCTTTTCTTGTATGCCTGATCAGTAATACTTTCATTTGCTGATGATAGATGTCCTCATCAAAATTAAAAATGTGTACTTCAATTCTTCTTTCTTTGCCGTTGACTGTAGGGCGGTAACCAATGTTCATCATGCCTTTTTCCCACCTGATACCATCATTTTTGAAAAGCTTTACAAGCACCGCATATACACCTGATGAAGGAATCAGTTTGTCGCTGTCGATCAAAGATAAATTTGCAGTAGGGTATCCAAGTGTTCTTCCTAGCTTATCGCCTTCAATGACTGTGCCATGCAATTGGTAAGGATAAGTAAGCAATTGATTGGCCTGCTCAATTTCACCGTTCAACAGAAATGTTCTGATATGTGTGGAACTGACCCTGGAGGCTTCAATGATTTTCTCTGAAATTTCAACTGCTTCGAATCCATTTGCAGATGATATATTTTTCAGATAAGCAAAATCTCCTTTTCTGTCTTTTCCAAATCGGTGATCAAAGCCAACCACAATGATTTTTGGATGGAACAGATCAATCAGAAATTTTGTAACATATTCTTCTGCGCTGAGCTCTGCAAATGCATGGTCGAATGGAACGACCACCAAATGATCGATGCCGAGCAATTGAAAGCGTTCGATTCTTTCCTCCAGGCTTGTCAGCATGGAAGGAGCATCCACATTGTTCAGGATTCTTCTGGGATGCGGATGAAAGGTGATCACGATGGTCTCACCCTGTACTGCCTCTGCATTTTTTTTCAGACTTTCCAGGATCGATTGATGGCCAGCATGTACCCCATCAAATGAACCAATGGTAAGAACCGCATTTCTGAATGGAGGGAGCTGATCTATCTGGAAATGTACTTGCATAGCGCGTGCAAATTTACTTGAAATGACCAAATCAACATCCTGTTGATAAGAAAGGTTGGAAATCATTGTATTTAATGGGATCTGGATTAGCTTTGTATATCTATTATTGATCATGAGTCTATACAACCAGCGGGGTGTTTCAGCACAAAAGGAAGAAGTTCATCAGGCTATTCAAAACCTGGATACGGGATTGTATGAACATGCTTTTTGCAAAGTGTATGAAGATTACCTGACGGGTGATCCTTCACATGTTAACATCATGCATGCCGATGGTGCAGGAACCAAAAGCATTCTTGCATACCTGTACTGGAGAGAAACAGGTGACTTGAGTGTTTGGAGAGGTATTGCGCAGGATGCCATTGTCATGAATTTGGATGATTTATTGTGCATTGGAGTGCATGATCAAATTGTTTTCAATTCTACTATTGATAGAAACAAACATTTGATTCCTGCTGATGTTCTCAAAGAGATCATTGACGGATCAGCTGATTTTTTTGCAACCCTGAAAAGATTTGGTGTCAATATTCATTATCTGGGAGGCGAGACCGCAGATGTTGGGGATGTGGTAAGAACTGTTGCTGTGAATGGAACCATGACTTGCAGGTGGCCCAAGCATCAATTGATCACAAACGAAAAAATCAAACCCGGCAATGTCATAGTTGGGTTGTCGAGCGCTGGACAAGCAAGTTATGAATCAGCATACAACAGTGGTATAGGAAGCAACGGACTCACCAGTGCGCGCCACGACATGTTTTCAAAATGGTATGCAGAAAAATTCCCTGAATCATTTGATCCAGGTATTGATGCGTCGGTAGTTTACATTGGAAAGCATCGCATGACTGACAAAGTTCAAATAGATGGAAGCTTGATCGATGCAGGTAAGCTCGTATTAAGTCCAACAAGAACGTATGCGCCAATCATGAAAAGAATCCTGACCGAACACTTTGATGATGTATACGGACTCATCCATTGCAGCGGTGGCGGTCAAACAAAATGTCTCAAATACTTACCTGGTAAGTTCAAGGTAGTGAAAAACAATTTCTTGCAAGTGCCACCAATCTTTGATCTGATCAAGGAGGCAAGCGGTGCAGATTTCAGAGAGATGTTCCAAGTATTCAACATGGGTTGCAGGATGGAAATCTACACCAATGAAAAAGCTGCTGCCAGATTCATTGAACTTGCTGCATCATTCAACATCGATGCGCAGGTGATTGGAAGGGTGGAAGCGTCGGATTCAAAAATGGTTGAAATTCACCACAACAACGAGATCTTTCAATTTAATGCATAACAGATCGATATGAACGAAACAGTACTCGAAATAAAAAATGCTAATATTTATCAGGGTGATTCACTCATTTTGAACAATGTAAACATTGAAGTTTCCAGAAGTGAATTTGTTTACCTGGTTGGTAAAACAGGAACAGGTAAATCCAGTTTGCTTAAAACATTGTACGGAGAATTGCCTTTGCGGGAAGGAACTGCCATGGTAGCAGGATTCAATTTGAAAGACCTCACTTGGAAAACAGTGCCCTTTCTCAGACGAAATATTGGAATTGTTTTCCAGGATTTTCAATTGCTTACAGATCGAAATGTGCACGATAATTTGAAGTTTGTTTTGCATGCAACCGGCTGGACAAATGAGCGGGAAATTGAAAACAAAATTGATGAAGTGTTGGGGAAGGTTGGATTGAAAACAAAGGGGTTCAAATTTCCCTATGAACTTTCCGGTGGTGAGCAGCAGAGGGTTGACATTGCAAGGGCTTTGCTCAATTCTCCCAAATTGATACTTGCGGATGAGCCGACCGGAAATTTGGATCCGGAGACTACTGAGGAGATCATGAATTTACTTATTCAAATTGCTAAAGATCTGGGTACTGCCGTGGTCATGGCCACACATGATTACCTGGTTATCAACAAATATCCTGCTCGAACCATTAAAACCGAAGGCGGTAGAGTAATTGACAATGTGAGCTTAAACGTTTGATCATGTTTGAAAACCAGGAAAATACCCGTCCGCTCATCCCGCGTTTCTTGAGAATCATCTGTTATTTGACCATTTTCGGGAGCATTTACATGATTTTTACATCACTTTCTGCGATTTCGAGTCCCGAGACCGTGACCCAAGCCATGTCCAAGAGCATAGAAGACTGGCAAGAAATCTTTCAGAAATCCATGCAGGCAGATGCACGCGCTGAACAGAAATTCGATGAAATACTTGTTGATCTATCCAGTGCCAATACAACAAGAAACATGCGCGACAACAGTTTCTTCTCATTGGTTTCCAATATTTTAACCCTGATAGGCGCCTGGTTGATGCTAAGGCTGAAAAAGAGAGGATTCCATTTTTATTTTTTGGGAAACATCATCGCGGTCATTGCCCCTTTGCTTGTTTTTGGATCAGGGAATTTCCTGGGCATTTCATATGCTGTTTTTGCCGGCACCACAGGCGGAATCTTTACGCTGCTCTATGCATTGAAAATCAAACACATGCATTGAGACAGTTTCAGCTGTTTTGGTCCATTTTTCTTTGAATTTGGTATAATTTCATTACCTTTGCGTCCAATTTCGAGATGTAAAATTGAGATGAATTAAAAAATTATTGAGATGTCAACTGTAACAAAAGAAAAAAAATCCTCCATTGTAGCTGAATTCGGAGGCAATGCCAAGAACACAGGTTCCATCGAAGCACAGGTTGCTTTGCTGACCGAAGAGATCAAAGAGATCTCCAACCATTTGCAATCAAATAAAAAAGATTTCTCCACCAACCGCGGTTTGATGAGAAAAGTTGGTCAACGCAAAAGACTGCTTACTTATCTCAGCAAGCACAACCTTCAGGGGTATCGTGCACTCATCGAGAAACTCGGTTTAAGAAAATAATTTCAACTCATTGGTTCTATTCCCAACAGTTTGTTGGGAATAGTGCTTTTTGGGCAACTCCAAAAACAATATCATGTTATCACAACCTTTTCAATCAAGTTTCGACCTTGGTAACGGTCGAATTGTAACCATAGAAACCGGACGCCTGGCGCGTCAAGCTGATGGAGCTGTAACAGTCCGTCAGGGAAATTGCATTTTGCTTGCAACCGTATGCGCGAACAAAGAACCAAAAGAGGGACAGGATTTCTTCCCGCTTTCGGTTGATTACCAAGAAAAGTTTGCATCAGCTGGAAGAATTCCAGGATCTTTTTTCAAGCGTGAAGCAAGATTGAATGACTATGAAATTTTGACCAGTCGTTTGATTGATCGTGCGCTACGTCCTTTGTTCCCCGAAGATTATCTGTGTGATGTTCAGGTGCTGATAACACTTGTTTCCAGCGATCCTGAGATCATGCCTGATGCACTGGCCTGTCTTGCTGCTTCAGCTGCATTGGCTGTATCAGATATTCCCATCAAGGAAATCATCTCAGAGGTGCGTGTTGCCAGGGTGAATGGCAATTTCATTGTTAATCCAACCAGAACAGAATTGGCGAGTGCCGACATGGATTTCATGATTGGTGCTACACACAAGAATCTGATGATGGTGGAAGGTGAATCGAAAGAGTGTTCTGAAGCTGATTTCATCAAAGCTTTGGAAGTAGCTCATGATGCCATCAGAACACAAATTACTGCACAAGAACAACTGCGTGAAAAAGTAGGTGTGCAAGGGAAAAGAGATTACACTAAACCGTTGACGGATGATGCTATTCACCAAAAAGTGAATGCATTTGCAACGGACAGGGTATACGCCATTTCAAAAAGCGGCACCAGCAAAGCAGATCGCTCAAAGGCATACGATGAGCTGAAAAAAGAAGTGGTTGAATCTCTTGGTGAGGAAGCAACAGACGTACAAAAGAAATTGGCTAAAAAATATTTTGAGGACCTGAAATGGGATGTGGTTCGAAATATGATTTTAGATGACAAAATCCGTCTCGATGGCAGATCACTCGATCAAGTAAGACCCTTGAACATGGAGGTCGATGTACTTCCTTCTCCACATGGATCTGCCTTGTTTACACGCGGTGAAACCCAATCACTGACAACTGTTACTTTCGGTACGCCACTCGACGAGTTGCTCATTGAAAGTGCAGCCAAATCAGATTATAGCAAATTCATTCTTCACTACAATTTTCCAGCGTTCTCAACTGGTGAAGTAAAGCCGATGAGAGGTCCGGGTAGAAGAGAAGTGGGACACGGAAATCTTGCCTTGCGTTCATTGAAGCAGATGATGCCAGGCAACGAATATGCATATACAGTAAGAGTTGTTTCTGATATTCTTGAGTCCAATGGATCTTCCTCCATGGCTACAGTTTGTGCTGGTTCTCTCGCATTGATGGATGCAGGTGTTCCTGTTCCCAAACACGTAAGTGGTGTTGCAATGGGACTCATTACACGTCCAACCGATGGCAAATACGCAATCCTTACTGATATCCTCGGTGATGAAGATCATTTGGGTGATATGGATTTCAAGGTGACCGGTACACGAGACGGTATCTGCGGAATCCAGATGGACATCAAAATCGATGGACTCAGCATGGAAACCATGCGCGAGGCATTGGAGCAAGCCAGAAAGGGCAGGTTGCACATCCTTCAAGAAATGTATCAATGCATTGAATCACCAAGAGAAGAAGTGAAGCCACATGCTCCACGAATGGAGAAGCTGATCATCGACAAAGAATTTATTGGTGCTGTGATCGGACCCCAAGGAAAAATCATCCAGGAAATTCAACGTGAAACTGGAACAACAGTGAACATCGAAGAAGTTGGCAAATACGGTGAAGTCAGTGTTTTCAGTCCAGCGAAAGAAGGACTCGACAAGGCGATTGCATGGATCAAAGGAATTGTTGCCATACCTGAAGTTGGGGAAGAATATGAATCAACCGTAAAATCAATCATGCCCTATGGCGCATTTGTTGAGTTCATGCCTGGCAAACAAGGCTTGTTGCACATCAGTGAGGTAAGCTGGAAACGTCTTGAAAACCTCGATGGAATTTTGAATGAGGGTGATGTTGTAAAAGTGAAATTGATTGGAATTGACCACAAGACAGGTAAATTCAAGCTGAGCAGAAAGGCATTGATCCCAAAACCAGATTTTAAAAAACCAGAGGACGAACAATCTTCTGCACAATAAAAAATCAGCCGGTTCACTCCGGCTTTTTTTATGCAATACATTGAAATACATCTTAAGCAAATTGATCAATCAGAAAAAGAGTTGATCTATGCTTTTCTTCCATCGTTTGGGTTCAGTCAATGGGAAGAATTAGACACAGCGATCAAAGCTTATGCACTCACAACTGATGCAAATTTGGAGGCATTGAGGCAGTGGGTAAATG
>Ga0129333_10004169_pt1 | contig 13534 bp, 11 predicted proteins | sample CPB6_08_DNA_FD_94474 | JGI IMG/M metagenome (GOLD analysis project Ga0129333, IMG submission 94474) | Freshwater to marine salinity gradient microbial communities from Chesapeake Bay, USA - CPBay_Sum_0.6_0.8_DNA | ecosystem: Environmental > Aquatic > Marine > Coastal | place: USA: Chesapeake... | reverse complement strand
CTCGGCTGAATCACGACGATCAGTTTGCCCTGATTTTCCGATCGTTTCCCCACTTGGATCGCCGCAGACACCGCAGCCCCGGTGGAAATTCCAGAGAGCAACCCTTCTTCCCGGGCCAGACGGCGACTGTACAGAATGGCATCCGTATCGGTCACGGGAATGACTTCATCAATAAGATCCACTCGCAACACGGCGGGAATAAACCCAGCCCCCAGGCCTTGAATTTTATGGGGCCCCGGTTTCCCCCCAGATAAGACGGGGCTGTTAGCTGGTTCCACGGCGATGGATTGGAGGGAGGGTTTCCAAACCTTGAGCATTTCCGAAAGCCCTGTGATTGTGCCCCCCGTGCCTACCCCCGACACCAAAATATCGATCGTCCCTTCCGTATCCGCCCAAATTTCTTCCGCTGTGGTTTTGCGGTGCATTTCAGGGTTCGCGGGATTTTGAAACTGCTGCAACATATAGGCGTGGGGCAGTTCCTCCAGTAACTCCTGAGCCCGCTGAATACAGCCTGCCATCCCTTCACCACCGGGTACCAGTTCCAATTGAGCACCATAGGCACTGAGCATTACCCGCCGCTCCACACTCATACTGTCCGGCATGGTCAGTACCAATTGATAGCCTTTCGCCGCTGCAATCATGGCCAGGGCAATACCCGTATTACCGGAAGTTGGCTCCACCAGGGTCGTTTTGCCCGGTTCAATTAACCCCTCGCGCTCCGCCGTTTCAATCATATTGATGGCAACGCGATCTTTCACAGATGCTGAAGGATTCATGCCTTCTAACTTGAGCGCCACTTGGGCTCCACAGCCCTCAGAGTGGGGAATGCGGTTGAGCAAGACAAGGGGGGTTCGCCCAATTAATTCTGTGACATTCTTAAAAATCCGCACCGACTGGCTCCGACTCTTTGAAACTTGATCAGTTTATCCACTAATTATAGGGGTGGGGATCTCTTTATCCCATTAGTTGCGGTGATTATTCACATGGTGCAGCCGAGTTCCGGCCCACTGAAGCTTTTCCCGCAGAGTGGTGTAGTAAGAATAATTTTCCCGCAGGATCAAAAACTTGGCGTAAGACTCTGCCATTTTCACATCCACCCGCTGCCCGGGCCAAATGGCGGTGGCCTGTACCCCATCCATCCACAACCGGTTACTCAGATCTAAATCCGCTAAGGGCCAAATGCTAATCACACACCCCGCAGGCAAAACGATCGGACGACTGGAGAGGCTCATGGGGCAAATGGGGGTCACCACGATGGCATCGAGGCCGGGGTGGACTAGGGGGCCGTTGGCGGATACGGTGTAGCCCGTGGAGCCGGTGGGGGTCGAGACTAATAAGCCATCTCCATGATATTGATCCACAATCTCCCCATCCACTTCCATCTCCAAAATGGCGATGGCGGTTCGATCGACGGCGGCGGGTTTGACGCACATTTCATTGAGGGCAAAAAAACGATCGCTCAGGGGTTCTAGGTTGTTGGCGTTGCCCTCATGGAGCATGGCCTGAAGCATCATCCGTTGTTGGACGGCATAGCGATCGGTGGTGAGTCGCTCCCAGAGCAACGGGGTATGGTCTAAAAGTTCAGCGGGCTCCGTCAAAAAACCCAGGTGTCCCCCCGCATTAATGGACAAAATGGGAATCCCCTCCGGTGCTAAGTGACGGGCCGCCCCCAAAGCAGACCCATCCCCCCCCAAAACGATCGCCAGATCAATGGGTTGGGAAACGGAGGCTAAAAAGACAGGGTAGGGATTATCCTTGGAGCCTGAAGGGCCGATTAAAACACGACAGCCAAGGTCTTCCAATTCCTTACCACACCGTTCCGCCACTCGCTGAGAATAGGGATCGCGGGCTTTATAGGCGATAATGACCTGTCTTAACTCCACAACCCTCTGCCTTCCCCTAGCGTAGAACTTCAATTTCAGGCAAAGAACCGGGCCGAATCCAGGCAATACGAGGGATGCGACGATCGTGGGCAAACTCCCGCACGATCGCTGGATCCGCCACAGATTCTAGATACAATTCCACCCGCACCAACTCAGAAGACTCCCGCAGTTTCTGAGCATAGGCTAAGGCTTCCGGCTGGGCTTGTTCTGTATAGGCTACCACCAACCACTGACTCGAAGGACTGAGGTTAGGCAGTTGCCCCAAGGCTAGCAATACCTGTTGCAAAGGCTCCACATTCAAACAAAATCCCAGTCCAGGCTGACTTTTGCCCTGGGGATGGTAAATGCCCAGCAACTGATCATACCGGCCCCCTTGACCCAACACCCACTGGCCCGCCTCACTTTGGTGAACCACTTCAAAAATTAAACCTGTGTAGTAGTCAAAGGTTTGGACTAAGCTCAGGTCTAACACCACCGGCACCTGAGTTTTAATTTGGGGAAACCGCTGGCCCAAACCCGATCGATACAGATCTAAAATCCGTTGCAGGTTCTTCACCCGCCCCTGCTGACTAGCGGACAGGTCAAACTGACTCACTTTGTCTAGTACCGTATCCGGGTCGCCCCGCAAATCCAGAATAGCCAGAGCCCGCTGCCGCAGTTCGGGGGACAAACTCAAGGCTTCTAACCCAATGCGATCGAGATTAGCAATGGCTTGAATCACCTGTGTCCGCACTTCCGCCGGAAAGGGCTCTAATAAGCCGTGGGTGAGGCTCGCTTCCCCCAACACCAAACACCAAGGCATTCCCCGTTCCTGAGAATCCTGTTGCGCTTTGGGCAATAGGCCTAACTTGGCTAAACAATCGGTGATCAGCAATAAAATTTCCGCATCCGCCATCAATGCCTCACTGCCTAAGAGTTCTACCCCCGTTTGATAAAACTCCTGAGGTTGGTTCCGTCCCCCCTGTTGGATCTGCCGAAAGACATTGGCGGTGTAATAGAGTCGTAGGGGATAGGACGCTGATGCTAAACGGGTGACGGCGGCCCGGGCAATGGAAGCGGTTACCTCTGGGCGTAAGCCTAAATCCCCATCTTCGCTGGGCAACACCTGAAGCACCGCCCCCCGATCGATCGCTCCCCCCGCCATTAAGGTATCTAACCGTTCTAGGGTGGAGGTAATAATAGGATGATAGCCCCAAGCCTCAAAAACTTGACTCAGGCCTGCTTCAATCCAGGATTTTTGAGTGACATCTAACGGTAGTAAATCACGGGTTCCCCTTGGCGGCTGATAAATCATTTTTTCTTGCCTCCAAACAGTCCCCCAAAGAAACCGCCTCCCTTATTGGCATCCTTACCGGTAGAAGGACTCGCTTTGGGTTTGGTGCCAGAGGCCGGGGGAGATTTGGAGTCTAAACTTTGGCCGAGGCGCTCCAATTGGAGCTTGACCTTGAGGGCGTTAGAGTCCTGAGGATTTAACTCCAAAGCCCGTTTAATTGAGACCTTAGCCATGGTCAATTGATTTTGTTTGAGGTAAATCGTCCCCATTAAACTATGGCAGCGACTGTCTTTCGGAGCCATATTCAGGGCATCTCGCAGTTCTAAAATGGCCTGAGCGTAGGCGTTCTTGTTCATATACTCCTCCGCCCGGCGTAAATAGCCTTCCACAATACTCGGTTTAGCGGTTGAGGTAGTACTGGCATTCGTTGTGCTGTCAGGGGTCGGGCTAGCAGTAGGGGCAGTACTGGAGACAGCGCTAGGAGTGGCCGGGGTCGATCGTCCAGCCCCCGCCTTTTGATCTCCTGCTTCCCGACGCATCAGGTAGACCAAATTCAGTTCACTGAGTTGCCCCGTAATCTGGAGGCTTTGGTTGAGGTCTTCATATTGAACCTCACTCAGTTCTGCGACTGCTTTGGCGTAATCTTCTTGCAAATTATTACTACTGCCCAATTGCCGGGCTAAGTCAGAAAAGCCAGCGATGGAGGTGCGCTGTTGAACTCCCTGCTTTCCCTTAAGACTAATCAGCAGCAGATATTCCTTCCGCTCTCGATCTTTGCACAGGGTGTTATAGGCGGGCCCCACCAACTTTGAGAAGATCTGGGTGGCTAGGTCTTTTTCTTCCTCACTACTCTCGATAAAACTATCGGGGTGTAACCGTTGAGCGACTTTCAGGTAACGTTTACGGATGACCTTAGCATCGGCTTCTACGGGCACACCCAGGATAGCGTGGCAATCCGTAAAGTCATCGAGGAGGAACAATCCGGTTTCAATCTTGAAAGACATGAACGAGTCCTTGAGGCAACGTAGGCAATCGGAAAAAATACAACCTGCCCTCCAGTCTACAGCATGATCTAAAAGACTTGTCGAAGTTGATCCGTTCTGGCAGTTCCCGATCGCGTTAGAATTTGCGCTGTTCTGTACCTACCGATCTAAGACTGTTCCCTGTGATCGCTCATCGCCCCTACACTACCGTGATCTTAGCCATGAGCGCAGATGGCAAAATTGCCGATCGTCACCGGCAGGCGGCCCGGTTTGGTTCAGCGGCCGATCGTCGTCATCTAGAACAACAAATTGCCGCAGCCGATGCGGTGCTGATTGGGGCGGGAACCCTACGAGCCTATGGCACCAGCTTAGGGGTTAAAGATCCCACACTCCTGGCCGAACGCCAAGCACAAGGACAACCCCCTCAACCGATTCAGATCCTCTGTTCTGCTTCCGGGCTCCTCGATCCCCAATGGCGCTTTTTTCAGCAAGCCTTTCCCCGTTGGCTCATCACCCGCCAAAATCCCCTAGAGTGGTGGTGGAATCCTGCTTTATGTGATGCGTTTGAGCACGTTTTGATCGGGCAGAGTCTCTCCGATCCCTGCAAGAGTGATTCTGAAGACCTCAACTGGCAACAGCTAGGGGGAGTGTTGGTGGATCAGGGCATTCGATCCCTCTCGGTATTGGGGGGCGGTACTCTCGTCGCGTCCCTCTTGGCCCAACAGGCGATCGATGAACTGCACCTCACGATCTGTCCGCTGCTTTTGGGTGGCGAGGCCGCCCCAACCCCCGTGGAAGGTAGGGGATGGTTGCAAAATACCGCCATCTCCTTACAACTGTTAGAGGCAGAAACGATCGGCCATGAGGTTTTTCTGCGGTATCAAGTGTGTAGCCCCTGAATTCTGATCTCCCGTTGCTCAAGGATTTCGGCTAGATCTCTCGGCTAGATCTCCCTGACCCCTCTCTCCTCAGTTGCTACCGATTAGGGTAGGATAAAGGCAAATTTTGGATACCGAGCAGGGGCATTGGTGGATTAAGTGGAGTGGGGTGATGCCAAATCACTATACAGCCCTCTACATTACGCTTAATCTACTCTTTGATGATTAATGATTTAGATTACACTGAGTCCTCTTAAATGTCCTCTTGAATGTTCACAGATGTGATACCATCCCGCCCTATGTCCCCTTCTACAGATCAGTACCTCCGGTTTTGGGGCGTTCGTGGTAACATCCCCACCCCAGGTCAAGAATTTCTTCGGTATGGCGGTAATACGGCCTGTGTAGAACTGTGCATTGGTGGACAGCGCTTCATTTTTGATGCGGGCACGGGCTTAAAAACCCTAGGAAGTGCCCTCTTCCAGGAAGCCACCGCACAACTTGCCCCACGGGCTGAACCCCAGATTTCCCCACCGATCGACCCACAGACTAATCCAGACCCTTCCGCACAGAGCTTGCCTCCTCTGAAACTTCATCTCTTTTTTACCCATTCCTATTGGGATCGGATTCAAGGCTTTCCCTTCTTTAAGCCTGCATTCTTCCCCAACAGCGAGATTCATATCTATGGGGCGATCGCCATGAATGGGGCATCCATTAAACAGCGATTGATGGATCAAATGACCCGTCCGGGGTTTCCCGTCCCTCTCCATGCCATGAAGGCTCAGTTGACCTTTTTTGATTTAGCCCCCAGTGCCGTCATTACTATTCCCGCTTCGGAAGGGAATGTGGAAATTGAAACCGGCATTATCAACTCAGCCGACTCTTCCCTAGGGTATCGGGTGACCTGGGGCGATCGGGTTGTGGTCTATGCCACCGATGTAGACAATCAGGCAGGGGAGTTAAACGGGGTTTTATTGCACCTGGCCCAGGATGCGGATGTCTTGATTTATGATGTTTCTCATCCTTGTTATTGCACCCAATCCGATGATCACAATAGCGATCGGGTCGGATTTCAGAAAAAGCTCTGGAAAAGCGCCCTAGAACTAACGGAAGCTACTCAGGTGAAGCGCCTAATCCTTTTTCATCACGATCCTTGGTGCCAAGATCAGGACTTAGATCAAATTGAAGCGGAGTTAAGGCTTCATTGCGATCGGGGCTCCCTGGCTCAGGAGGGAATGTTCCTCGATTTAAGCTTGGGCACAGGAGGGTAGTGATGAGTTATGAGTGTTGAGTTTTGAGTGTTGAGTTGAACCAACCTGTCCCTTAATTCAAACTTTCCACACCTCATAATTTCAAAGCGCTATCACCTATAATCTAAAAACTCATCATTCAAAACCTCAAAACCCAAAACCCAAAACTCAATACGATTCCCTGTTCCCTATCTAACTTGTCTTGAATAACCGTGCTGCCTTCTGTCAATTATTACCAAGTTCTAGGAGTCAAGCCGAGTGCTTCTGATGCCGAAATTCGGCAGGCGTATCGGAATCTGAGCAAGGAGTACCATCCTGACACCACCCGTCTACCCAATCCGATCGCGCACAAAAAGTTCCTAGAGATTCAAGCAGCTTATGCGGTGTTGAGTAATCCAGAGCAGCGATCGTCCTACGACTTACAACGGCGCTATGCCCAAAATTTGCAACGCTATCTGGCCCGCACTCAAGGGAAGTCTCCTCTCAGTCCTGCGGTCAAACCCTCACCTCGGTTGAGTTCCTCTGCCTATCTAGAACCTCACGATCGTCCCCTGTCTGCCGGAGAAGTTTTTGCCCTCTTCATTTTGGGCTTAACCTTGCTAGGATGTGTGTTGTTGGTTATTGCCCTAGGATTAGCACGGGGACAGGTGTTAATTGATCCTCCCCCTCACCTTTAAATATTAAATTATTTTTTTCAAGGGAAGAGAATTTAATGACTGTTTTAACAGCAGAGTCATAAATATACTTAAAGCAATTCTTACCTAGATTTTAGACCTATATTTTAGACCTATATTTGATGCTTAGATTTTGATGATGGATTTCATCCCTTTGCTGTGGATTAGTGCAAACGGAGCTAACCTGTTCTGAAAATCAGTCTTCAGACAATCCCCCTTGCTTTAGGCAGTCTGGGTAAAAGATGTTCTATGATAACCATGAGGCAGCGGATGACTGGTTGCAGTTTTCCCCCTTTTCTTGGCGGTCTGAAATTAATCATCTGCTTAGACTTCTGGATTTTATCGACCTTAACCCTCCATGCCCACCCAGCATTGTCTTGACAGCGATCGTCCGACGGATCTATTGCCGGAGCGACTCCCCACACACGTCGCCGTGATTATGGATGGTAATGGCCGCTGGGCTGCTAAACGGGGTTTGCCTCGTATTGTTGGACACCGCAAAGGGGTCGAAACCCTCAAGTCTCTCCTTCGCTGTTGCGATCGTTGGGGCATTAAAGCCCTAACCGCCTATGCTTTTTCTACGGAAAACTGGGGAAGACCCACCGCAGAAGTGGATTTTTTGATGGCACTCTTTGAGCGGGTGTTACGGAGAGAGTTAAATGAACTGCTGGAAGAGAATGTGCGGATTCGCTTTGTTGGGCAGCTTGGGGAATTACCGGAATCCCTACAGGCAGAAATTTGCCGGGCAATGACGGAAACCGAACAGAATAAAGGAATTTGCTTTAACGTTGCTACCAACTACGGCGGTAGACAGGAAATTATCCAAGCCTGTCAGGCCCTGGCCCAGCAGGTCAAAGATGGGATTTTGACACCGGCTGAGATTACGGAGGAGCGTTTTGCCCAGCATCTATACACCCAGGATGTGGGGGATCCGGATCTGCTGATTCGTACCAGTGGAGAAATGCGGATTAGTAATTTCCTCCTCTGGCAGTTAGCCTATGCGGAAATGTATGTGACCCCTACCCTCTGGCCGGATTTTGATGAGGAGGAGTTTCATCAAGCCTTGATTGCCTATCAACAACGCCATCGGCGCTTTGGCAAACTATAGATCAGAAGTAGGGCTCAGGGGATGGGAATCAGATCTGGGTTCGCTGCTGGTCAGAGTTAGCGAATGATGGTGTGCTTTAAGCTGGATTTCCGCTTAAGATAAACCGGGGCCGGCATACGTTTGTGTGTGCTGAATCCTTCTGACCTGATCCCCCTGATCCTTATACCTCTGACCCTTAATCGTTTTAATCCTTACTCCCTTATCTCTCCATGCTGACTCTGCTGCAACACTGGAAGTTAATTATTCAACGCTGGTGGTCTGAGTTTACCTTACAGACCAAGCTAATGGCAGCGGCAACCCTAGTGGTTTCCCTGATTATGAGTGGGCTAACCTTTTGGGCGGTGAATAGTATTCAACAGGATGCCCGGTTTAATGATACTCGTTTTGGGCGGGATTTAGGCTTGCTCTTAGAAGCGAATGTTGCCCCCTTATTAGCGGAGGGAAATGCTCAGGATGTTTCTGAATTTTCCTATCGATTTTATCGCAGTACTTCGAGTATTCGGTATATGCTCTATGCGGATCCAGAAGGGAAAATATTTTTAACGATTCCGTTTTCAGAATTTGAAGAGGAAACGGATCTGACGATCGATCGTCGTATTCAATTATCTGAGGGATATATTCAAAATCCCGATTTACCTTTAGTTCGACAGCATCAAACCCCAGATGGAGAGGTTACGGATGTCTTTATTCCTCTGATTCATCGAGGGGTTCATTTAGGGGTTTTAGCGATCGGAATTAATCGTAGCCCTATCGCGGTTACCTCTTCTAATTTAACCAGAGATGTGACGATCGCGGTGTTTATTTCTATTTGGGTCATGGTTATTTTAGGGGCTGTGTTTAATGCCCTGACGATTACCCGACCCATTAAAGAATTACTGCTAGGGGTAAAAAATATTGCCAGTGGAAATTTCAAACAGCGGGTGAATTTACCCTTTGGGGGAGAATTAGGGGAACTGATCTATAGTTTTAATGAAATGGCAGAGCGGCTAGAGCGTTACGAGGCTCAAAATATTGAGGAATTAACCGCAGAAAAGGCAAAATTAGAAACCCTCGTCTCTACGATCGCAGATGGTGCGATTTTGTTGGATAATCAGATGAAGATCGTATTGGCAAATTCCACCGCACGACGTATTTTTAATTGGGAAGATGCAGACATTATTGGTCACAGTATTCTCAATTGTTTACCCCTGACGGTTTGTAATGAATTAAGCAGCCCTTTAGCCAGCATTGTTGAAGAAGAAAATCATCGGGAAGAAAAACTTGCTCAGGAACGTTTAGCCCATGCCTCAGGCAGTGGATCCCATCATGAATCAGGCAATTCATTAGCACATAACTCGGATAATGGGTTAGGTCACACTGTTGCCCTAGACCCTAAGCAGGAGGTTGATCTATCCCGTTTACCCTTGGAGGGTAGTGAGTTTCGGGTAACCTTAATGGAGCCTACCAAGCGAACCATTCGCATTATGTTAACCACGGTTTTTGACCAATACCGGGAGCACGTTAAAGGGGTGGCTATTACCATCCAAGATATTACCCGTGAGGCAGAACTCAATGAGGCGAAGGGGCAATTTATTAGTAATGTCTCCCATGAATTACGCACACCTTTATTTAATATAAAATCCTTTATTGAAACCCTCCATGAATTTGGGGATGAACTCAATGCAGAAGAACGTCGGGAATTTCTATTAACCGCCAATAATGAAACCGATCGTTTAACCCGCTTAGTCAATGATGTTTTAGATTTGTCCCGACTGGAATCCCATCATACCTATCCCCTCAAATCCGTAGATATTTGCCAAGCGATCGAGCAAACCCTGAGAACCTACCAACTGAATGCACGGGACAAGGGTATTGATCTCTATCATGATTTTGCCCCAGATTTACCCAATGTTCTGGGCAATTATGATCTATTACTTCAGGTGTTTGCTAACCTAGTGGGCAATGCTCTCAAGTTTACGCAATCCGGCGGAAAGGTGATCATTCGTGCCTTTCTTCTCTCTCCAGGCCATTCCCCCCGTTCACCGAAGGTACGCATTGAAGTCTCCGACACCGGCATCGGTATTGATCCTCAGGATCAAGAAGCGATTTTCGATCGTTTTTTCCGCGTTGAAAATCGAGTTCATACCCTAGAAGGAACGGGCTTAGGACTAGCGATCGTCCGTAATATTATGGATAAGCATCACAGTAAGGTGAATTTAGTGAGTGAAGTTGGGGTCGGTACCACCTTCTGGATTGATCTGGAGGTGTGCGACAATATCAATCTGGCCTCGGTTCCCAAATAGATCGCAATGGATTTTGAATTTGCTGTGTGACAGTCCCCAAGTTGTGGTATGGTATTTAAATATGAAGGGGAGTAGCTTGGGCAATTGCCCGTTACCTGAATCAACATACTGGTGATGAGCCTGGTTCAGATAGCAAGTTACTAGATTAGTCACTCACCAACTCGATCGATTTCTAGGCTAAGGCTAGATCGTAAGACCAGATCGATCGTTAAATCGTTAAATGAGTGGCTCAAGAATTTGTGAGCGAGACCTTCACTAAGTCCACGGAAAGAGTGGGCTTGGTGGGGTCTTTGTAGATATCCGTCATGCCTACTCAATCCATTTCTATACAAGGGTAGAGCATGAATTTTTTATCAGGATTCACATCTGGTTTATTACTGATTACATTATCGGAACTGGGGGATAAAACCTTCTTCATTGGCGCTATTTTAGCGATGCGCCATCCCCGTCGCTATGTGTTTATTGGGGTCACCCTCGCCTTAATTGCCATGACCTTACTCTCCGTTGGCATTGGCCAGATGGCTTCCTTTTTCCCGGCCCATTATGTCAAAGGCATTGCCGTGGCCCTATTTATCGGCTTTGGGTTAAAACTCCTCTATGATGCCAACCGCATGTCCGGTAAAGAAACCTTAGAAGATGAAGCGGCGGAAGCGATGGAAGCGGTGGAAGAACGGGAAAAAGATATTACTACTTGGTCTTTTCGATCGATCATTATCCAAGCTTTTAGCCTCACCTTTATTGCTGAATGGGGCGATCGTACTCAAATTGCCACCATCACCCTTGCCTCAGCCCATGACGCTTTTGGAGTACTCTTAGGCGCAATTTTAGGCCACTCCATTTGTGCAGCCATTGCTGTGGTTTGTGGCAAACTCATCGCTGGCCGCATTTCCGAGCGGATGCTAACCGCTTTGGGGGGAGCACTCTTTCTGCTCTTTGGTGTCCTAGCTGCCATGGAAACAGCGTGACCAGCGTGACATACTATTCAGTATTTACTCCTCACTGTTCACTCTTCATTTCCGACTCTTCACTCTTCTTCACTCACGACAAGCAGCAATGACCAAGAAAATTACACCTTCTCAACCCTATCAACCGTTTGTTCTGCGGGTGTTCCATGGTCTCACTGGGCTGTGCCTCCTAGGTGCGATGGTAACCGCCTATTGGACTTACGACACCTACGATCGTCGCTGGGGTGGGCTTTCCCTGCCAATTTTCAGACCCATTGAAGGCATTCACGGTACCTTGGGGCTGTGGACTTTGATGATTTTTCCTGCGTTTTTAGTCTACGCCTGTCATCGAGGTCAACGGCGACTGTTACAGCCAGACTCCTGGCGTAAATTAACCGAAGTGGGTAAACCCATTTGGTGGTACACCTGCAATCGTTTGATCAATGTGGTGGCTTTGCTGGCCTTAACCTTTGCCCTCTTTAGCGGCAAGAAAATGGGGGAAACCTGGCTACCCAAGGGAGAGTTAGACCACGGTTGGTACTATGCCCACCTAATCTCCTGGGTGGTGATGGCTGTGGTGGTGGCGCTTCACGTCTTAGTGAGTGCTAGGGTGGGGGGCTTGCCTCTGCTGCTGTCCATGTTCAGTTGGCAAGTTCGGGACAAAGACAGCCCTGCTCTTTGGCCCGCTCATCTGGCGGAGGGGTGGTCAGTGATTCAGCGGGGCGCTTGGATCCGGTGGTTTCAGCCCTTCACCACAACGATCGCTATGGAATTGAGCATTTTAGTCATTTTGGCGTTGGGGTGGCTGTAGAAAGGAACTACTTTAACCTTGACGGTGTGGATGCGCCAAAGATCAAAATTTTTGGCGTGTCTAGCCTGGTTGTTATTCTGACGGAAGACCGCTACTATACGGGCGACTTTCTCTACGATCGTTTTTGGGTTTCCCGAACTTCCCCCATACTTGCTTAAATCCTGTCTCAAATCCTATGGTCAATTCTCCTCGTTCATTTGCACCGTCCCCCCCGATCCACCTAGATTCTGCGGCAACGGAACTTAAGGCACTGTTTGAAGAGACCCGCTCCCTCGATTTCCCCCTATCTTCACCCCTAGCTTCTACTGGCACAGTTCATTCTGAGGCTGGGGTGATCACTCCTGGGCTCTCCGCTATGCCAACAGAGGGTTCTGCCCCTAGATCACGGGGGCTTAAGGGGATTATATTAGCGGCCCATCCTCTGGCTCGCCGTGGTGTTGGGGTAGCTCTCGGTGCGGGGGCGATCCTGTTGACGATGATGGGGGGAGTATTGTCTGGAGCGATGGTGGCCCAACTGTATCCCCAGTGGAGCGAAGGGATCTTAGGACAAAGTTTGTCGGGGGGGAGTGCTTCCCCGGTTTTAGAGCAATTTTTTCAAGGGGTGGAGCATCAACGGCCTCGGTTGGCTGTCCAAGTTTATGACTGGTTCAATGGCCCGTCTGCGTTGGAACCCTCTCGGTTGGCTCAGTGGCAGCCTGGGGAATTAGAGGCAGAAATCGATCGGCTTTTGGCGGCGAGTCAAACCCTAGAAACGGAAGTGGCCAACCTGGAGCAGCAATTAGGGCTTCAGGCTCAGGCTCAGGGGGCGGCACTGTCTGGGCGGTTACTGGCCCTACGCCAAGCGGTAGAGTCCCCCTCTGGGAGTATCCTACCGTTGCAAATGACCTTACCCGCAGATTTACTCTTTGAGGATGGTAAAACAAACCTGAAGGCAGATGCTCAGGATTTATTAAACAACTTAGAAAAGAGTTTACGATCGGAACTCAATTTGCCCCAGGGCACGCGCTTAAATTTAACGATCGCTACCCATACGGATAGTGTGGGCAATGCTGCTCACAATTTAGATCTGTCTTTGCAGCGCAGCCGATCGCTTCAGAACTATTTATCCCAACGGTTGAATAGTCCGGCCCTTACTTGGATTCCCGTAGGCTATGGCTCAACTCGTCCTTTGGCGGATAACAGCACTGAAAGTAATCGCCAACGGAATCGCCGGGTTGAGATGACGCTGGACTGGTAGCCCATGTTTGTGATGACCGTGCATTCGATAACCCTCACCCCCCAGACCCTTCTCCCAAACCTCACGGTGATGAGGATCTAACCAGTGATTGCAGATCAGGACGGCATGAGTTTGCGCCCTGGGCTGCTCTGTTGGCAAGAGTCGCCTCCGGGGTTTCCTGAGGAACTGCTGATGTATCGGAGGTTTTTGCCCCTGCCCTGGGTGGATCTGTGGT
>Ga0129333_10004167_pt1 | contig 13535 bp, 16 predicted proteins | sample CPB6_08_DNA_FD_94474 | JGI IMG/M metagenome (GOLD analysis project Ga0129333, IMG submission 94474) | Freshwater to marine salinity gradient microbial communities from Chesapeake Bay, USA - CPBay_Sum_0.6_0.8_DNA | ecosystem: Environmental > Aquatic > Marine > Coastal | place: USA: Chesapeake... | reverse complement strand
GTTTGGATTCGCAACTACTCCAGTAGAATAAAATAAATTGTTTGAACTTCCTATCGATTTGACATCTGTTGATGCATTTATCTCTTTTTGATATTCACTGAGATAAAATGATTGAGTTATTTCACTAGGGGAAGCTTCTGTGGGTAGTCCTGATGTTGATTTAAACTGATTCCAGATTACCTTTGTTTCATCAGCCGCAACAACAGTATTCCATCTAGGATTAGTCGGATCTAAGATTTTTCCATCTTCATATATTCCTTTGATCTTCAAATCATTATCCAAGATAAAGACATAGGAAGCTCCTGAACCAGAAATACTATAGGATGTGCTTTTCGTAGCTGCCATTAATTTTTACTGTAAACTCTGTGTTTAGGAACAACAATGCCACGCATATCAACGAATCTTTCAGTGGGTAATTGTGCTACTTCAGACCACTCTTTTTCTGGTATTTTGTAAAGCATTCCCTGTACTCCAGAATACCGATACTTATGTAAAGTTCTGGGAGGGACTGCGACTGCACCTTGCGCTGAATTATTTAGAAGACTTTTTGCAAGTTCATCTCTTCTTTGAAGTTTGACATAGTGAAGATTGCATCCAAGAAATCCATCTTGTCTCAATTCGATTACATAAACTAGTGGATATGCATCATAATATGGTAAACTTTGAGTAATAGGATTATATGAAAAGAAAAACATTCCACCAGCTTCAAATCCAGATGTATCTGATGCATCATCATTTAGATTTGGAGATTTAAGTTCATCCAACAATTGAGACCTAAACCAGTCTCCACTTCTACTTTTATTTCCTACCTTCTTTTGAATATTTGTTAAGATACTCATATTCCAAGTTCCTTCTCTGTCATTATTCGAAATTCTAGTTTCCTATCTTCACAGAATTCTTTTGCAGCTTTCCATTTTGCTTGATTTCTAACGTAATTTGTTGCTTCGGTAATAAGTGTCTTCTTTGACTTGCCTTTTGTTATCTTTGGTTCTACAGTTTCTCTCATCGGTTTCACTTCAATTACCGATCTACGAATATTTCCTTCTTTATCTTGATACTTGATAAAGAAATCTGGGAAATATCTACGAACTCTTTTTGTAGTTGGATCGTGGTATGGAATAAAAAATTCTTCCGAAGCCCATTCAAGAACATTTTCATTTAGGTCACAATATACCATCATTTTACGTTCCCAGAGAGAACGATAGATGATATTATTAACGTCACCTTTGTATTTCTTTGGGTTAGAGGGTTTAAATATGCCCTTATAACTCATACATAGTATAGACAGTTCAAACTATTTATTGTGTCTTTTCCGAAAGCAGGTCAGATCTATCAAGAACCTCTGGATAGAATTACGAATACCTTAGGTAGAGTTTCTCTTGATACCTTTTATCAAGTAACGTTTTCTTTTGGAAAATCCAATACCTGGTTATCTGGTGGAGTTAAAGCACAAGGTTCGGCGAGAAATAATGGGTTAGATTTTAAACAAAAGATGAGTTTATTGTGTACTGAAGCAGAACTCCCTGGAACTTCTTATGCAGTATCTACCGCTATTGGACATCATCAAGGTATTGTAGAGACATTTCCTAACCTTCGACAGTTTCCTCCTCTGAACTTGACATTTTATGTTGATGCAGAACACGTCATCATTGAAGTATTTGATAAGTGGATGAACTATATTAATCCTGTTCCTGCAGCAAAACAAACAAAATTGAATGCATATAGTAAGTTTAGATATCCAGACACATACAAAGAAGTTATTCATATCACAAAATACGAGAGAGACAGTTTTAGAACAACTAAATCTACGGAAACAAAATCGGGTCTATATCACTATGAGTTTATAAACGTCTGGCCTACTAATATGACTTCTATGAAGGTAAACTATGGTCAGTCGGATATTTTAAAGTGTTCGGTTCAACTTTCATATGATCGATATTTTACCAGCACAACACCATCGGAATTCCAACAAGTTGTAGTGCAACAACCAGATTGGGCAGCTCTTGATATTGTGAACCGAAATGCAAGTGCTCTCAAAGATGCTGGGCCCAGAATACCATTGGGTCAGGATATTGGTATAAACCAACGGGGTACAGTAGTCCGATAAATATTCATACTGATATTGACTTTATATGCCATTACCAACTATTGCAACTCCTACTTATGAGTTGACTTTGCCATCCACTGGAAAAAAGATAAAGTACAGACCATTTCTAGTTAAAGAAGAGAAAATTCTTATTCTTGCATTAGAGTCACAAGAACAGTCAAATATTACTAACGCAGTTAAGGACGTTCTGAAGAAGTGTATCCTTACCAAGGGTGTTAAGGTTGACGATCTGCCGACCTTTGATATTGAATTTATCTTTCTCAACATTCGTGCAAAGTCAATTGGTGAGTCAATTAAAATTGTTGTCACCTGTCCAGATGATGGCGAAACTCAAGTTCCTGTCACCATCTATGTTGATGAAATTCAGGTAATAAAACCAGAAGGTCATACAACTGACATCAAACTCGATGATACTATGACGTTGAGAATGAAGTATCCTTCTCTGAATCAATTTATTGAAAACAATTTTGAAGTTGCCACAACACCAGAAGAAACGGTGGAGAATACGTTCAAGGTGATTGCAGAATGTATGGACACCATTTATACTGCAGAAGAAGCTTGGGATGCAAAAGACTATAGTGCAAAGGAAAAGTTAGAATTCATTGAACAGTTGAATTCAAAACAATACAAAGAAGTTGAAAAGTTTTTTGCCACAATGCCAAAACTTTCTCATAACTTCGAAGTTGAAAATCCAAACACTGGGGTCAAGAGCACCATAGTTTTGGAGGGTCTTGCTGATTTTTTCGCCTAAGTATTGCACGAGAAGATCTTGAATCTTACTACAAGATTAATTTCGCTCTGATGCAATACCATAAATACTCTTTGACGGAGATTGAAAATATGATACCTTGGGAACGAGAAATTTATCTTGTTCTTCTCAAGGATTACATTGAACAAGAGAATCTAAAACGACAACAACAACAAGGTCTAAATGGCTGAGACAAGTCAAAAGAAAATAACTCTCAGCAATTTCTTTGAACAAATTGTTGAGATTAATAAGGTATCTCAGAAAGCTTTAGAAAGATCGAATCAGAGTGTTTCGATTTCTGAGAAGACCAGAATTGACTTGGAAAAGTTAATTGCAACTTTAAAAATTTCGTTCAACGGGGACTCACAGAACGTTCAACCCCAAGCTGCGGGTCAGGTCACGAATGTTCTGAATCGTAACGATAATAGAAGAACTACTAATATTATTAGAGAAAATACAATTCAAGGTAGTCAGATCACAAATCTGATTCGAGAAAATGCAACTCAAAAAGATCAGATATCAACATTAATTCGTGAAGATGCGGTAGAAGATAAAGAACTTAGAGAATCTTTTGTAGAACTTCAATCTAGTTTCAAAGATCTCTCTAGTGCAATCGAAGTTATCAGGAAAGATCTAAACTCACTATCTAGTGCATTCTTACAGATGCAACAAGGCAGAAGTTCAATGTTGAAATCGAGAGGTAGAGAACTCAGTAAAGAGGAAGATACTTTACAGAAAGAACAGATCTTAGGAACTGAGAAATCAAAACAAAAACAACAAGTTGAAGATCAAAAGAGACAACAGGAAAAGAAAGAAAATAAAGCTCTGAATGCTCTTAAGGGGCTACTTGGTGGTGGACTACTCACTGGCCTTGGTATGGCTTTTGGTGGCGGTGGTAACCCGCCAGGCGAAGATCCTGGTGGAATTATCGATGATGTAACAGCAGACACACCAGAAGAACGAGCACTGTTAAAAACTATTCGTTCAGCTGAAGGCACAAGTGGAAAGGATGGATATGGAAAAATATTTGGTGGTGCAGTAGTACCAGAACTTGAACAAGGAAAACTTACTATTGAAGAAGCTGCCAGAATGTCGGAAACTGGTAAGCTTCCAGAAAGACTTGGTGGTCGCGCAGTTCCATATGGAAGTTATCAAGGTAGAGTGAGTGGTGCAACTGGTGCATATCAGTTTATGCCTGGAACAATGAGACAAGCTGCAAGACGAGCAGGTATACCTCTTGATACTCCACTCACTCCCGCAGTTCAAGATAAACTTGGTTTATCAAATGTTAGAATAAGTGGAGTTGATCCATCTAAACCAGCTACTGCAGATACTTTAAGAACTTTAGAAGGTCAATGGACCGGTTTGGGTAGGAGTCAAGGTGGAGCAGGAATAGAGACAAATTTCCAAAAATATCAACAACAATTGAAACAAGAAAGACAAAAACAAATTGAAGTTGATAAGGCAACCAAAACACTTCAAGATCTTGATAAACTCACCAAACCACAACCATTACCAGGGGTTGATCCATTACCCCAGATGCCTTTTACATTGCCAAATGTATTTCAACAACAAAGTTATGTCTCACCAGAACAAAGAACTGGTGTACCAGAACTTACAAAGCCAATGACTCCAAATATTGCATCGATGACTCTTCCAGCTATTGATGCAGGAACTAAGTCGGTTTCTGGTGGCCAAAAAGGAGGAACATCTGCAACACAATCATATTCTGTCTCATCTAGTACAAATAATATGATGTTTGCCCAAGTTCTTACTTCAAGTTTTAGTGATAAAATGAATATAGTGGTAGGATAGTATGGCATCTTCAGTTCTTACCAAAGATAGTCTTCCAGTTGATGAAATAACAACCAATATTCGAAATCTTGTTTCGGGTATTAGATCTGGTAGTATTAAAAATCTTAGAACAATATCTCAAGGATTATCTCTATCAAATAGACTGGATAGAGAAGAAGGTGAACTAGACGCGAAACAGAAAAAGATATCTGCAGAAAGTTTAGCTTCAACCACAGATACTTTGGATAGATATCAAGAAGGATATGCTGATGGACTTGTAAGAGGTGTTCAAAGTGGTTTTGAAAATGGATTAAAAAAAGGTGCGGAGTATGGAGAAAAGAGCGTTTTAGAAAACATTATTGAATCTTTGGGTGGTAAGTCACCAGCCCTGATTGCCACTGTTCTTGGTGCATTGGGTCTTGAAATGTTAAATGATTACATTACACCTGCAGAACAACCATACGGCCCAGGCCAACCAATGGAGGGAACGTTGGTGACTGGTCAAGGTGGTGGTACTCCTTTCCACATTGATACTCGTTTTGCAAGAGACTTACCTCTTGAACAACAGGTATTGATCTTTGACAGTATGGCTCAACAACTTGAATCCGAAGGTAGAGTTGCTGAAATGGGTCAGGCTGGTGGTGTAAGTGGTCAGAGATATCCTGTAAATGGAACAATGCAGGAGAAGATAGACTTCTTAAGAAAAGCGCAGTCTGGGCACCATGCTCAGAGAGAGATGGCTGCGATGGACTACTTTATTCCAAAGAAGGAAGAGACAAGGTTTGGCCCGAGTGCAGAATACGCACCTATTCCTGCTCCCAATGTTCCTGGATATAGAGTTCAATATTGGAAGAACAACCAGATGGCTGGTTATGATATTATTGACGAGAAAACTGGTAGAGTGGTTGGCAGAACACTTCACGGCGATCCAAAGTTATCAACTTTGAAACCAGTACAACCAAAAAAAGATGAAACATATCCCGCAGTATCACCAGATGAACCAATAATTATTGAAGATAAGACAATTTGGACACAACCTGGTGCAAAACATAGAGGTAAAGGTCAAAGAAGAGCAAGTCTTATTCCACAAACTAGAGAAGACACTAATTTATATGCACAAGATATGGAACCCAATGGTGCAACACTAGTTGCAGTTCAACCAGTTATTTCCCAAACTATGGTAAATAATCAAATGGGAAGTGGAGGTGGATCACCAATCATCATAAGCGGTGTTCCCACAGATAATCGCATCATAACTCTCGCTAAGAACATATCCTAATGGAAAATAAGTTTTTCATCAAAGAATTAAAACTCATCCCCACCGAAGGATCATCCCTTAAAGAGGAGTGGAGTCTGTTGCGTGGTGGGCCTATCATTTCATACTACGAGAATATTAGAACACCCGCAATTTCAATGTCGGTGACGTTTGTGGATACCGATGGTGTTGTAAGTAATGAAGGAATCACTGGCGGTGAATACATTCAGATGGAGATTGATTTCAAAGAATTGGGAATATTTAAGATTGATGCATCACGTCACAGAATGATGATCAATTCTGTCGGAAATGTGAACACAAAATCAAGTAGACAAACTGCAACATTGGAAGCGATCTCTGTTGAGAGTATTGTTAATGAAACTGTTCGGGTATCCAAAAAGTTTGATGCATCAATTGATCAAACTGTAAGAAAATTGTTAGTGTCTGAAGAGAAAGGAATCAAGACAAATAAAACATTGGATAGTGAAGCCGCTGCAAATAAGTATACATTTGTCGGAAATCAAAAAAGACCTATGGATATTATTCAATGGTTATGCCCAAAAGCAAGTGCATCTGAAAAGAGTTTTGGATTTTTATTCTTTGAAACTCTGGATGGATATGTTTTTAAATCCATTGATAGTTTATTCGAATCAGAACCTGTTCAGACCTACACAAAATCTGAGATTGCTTCGAATAGTGACTTTCGTGTTCTGGATGAAAAAGTAAACAAGAATACTGATGTTGGACTCTCGATGAGAATGGGAATGTATGCAAATAAAACTTTGTATATGAATATCAAAGATTCTTCAAGAGAGGTTGTTGATTTTAAATTAAGTGAATTGGGAATAGAAAATCCACCAAAGGCTCCATTAGGTTTGGATGAAAAACCAACGAGACTGATGTTTAGAATGTTGGACGTTGGTGCATTGCAAAAAGACGCAAAGTTATCCGAAGTTCAAAAACCACAAGAACTTGCCAAATATCAAAACCGATCCTATGCTCGAAATAATCTAATCTTCTCTCAATCTCTAAACATTATGGTTCCTTGTAATCCAAATCTTAGAGCTGGTCAGACTGTTGAGATCAAACTTCCTTTGCCAACTTCTGATCAAAAATCGAAGAGATACGGAGATGGGAAGAAAGATATTGGTGGAAAATATCTGATTTCGGAACTCAAACACGAAATTGGAAACAACAGAGCGTATACTCAACTTTCTCTGATACGCAACACATTTACCGCTTAAATATACTATAAAGGAATAATACAATGGAAAACATCGAACAACACATTCAAAAGGATAAACAGATTCTAGACGACCCAACAATTTCGCCACAGATGCGTCGTCACACAGAAGAAGAGTTGAAAGATCTTGAGAGTTACAAAGAAACTCATCCTAATGATGATCACGATCCAACCCCACTCGAATTGTATTGCAACAATAATCCAGAGGCTCCAGAGTGTCTCGTCTATGATGACTGATTGAAATGCAAGAGTTATCACCCGTAAGAAATTTCTTTGGTAAAGATCAATTAGTTTGGTGGATCGGTCAAGTTACTGATCCAACTAAAGGAAAGTGGAAAAACGCCACCGAAAGACAGAGAACAGAGGATGGAGAAGAAATCTATTCCCATCGTGTCCGTGTTCGTATCATTGGTTATCACGACTGTGAGGAAGATCTGCCCGATTCGGATCTTCCTCTTGCACACGTTCTGTTGCCATCAAACGTAAGTGCAACAGCTGGACAAGGTGAACTGTTAAACTATCAAGGTGGTGAAGTTGTTATTGGATTTTTCTTAGATGGTGATGATGCACAACAACCAGTGGTTTTTGGATCATTATTCAAACAACCGTATCAAAAAGATACTCTGACACAAAAAGAGTATTCGGGTAAAAAAGCAACGTGTTTCCAACCTTGGACACCACCACAACCTATTCTAGGCAAACATCAAATTGTTGAATCAAAACTTTCGGAGGGTAATAGAACACACTCAGCTGATACAACAGAAAATCAGAAGACGGTTGCAAGTAAACAAAAGAGTGTCAATGAAGACAACGAATTAGCTCTGCCAAGTCCCTGTGAGGACACAGAAGTTGGCAGAATGCAAAAGTTTATGATTGACTTCATTGAAAGATTGAATGGATATCAGAAAATACTTGATGTTTATGTCAATCCTGTTATGGGAAAGATCGTAAACATTAATGAAGATTTAAAGACTACTGCAGGAAAAATATTTGATACGATGACGAAGTTAATTCGTCGTGCAAGAGCTTGGTTGATTCAAGAAATTCATCAAAAGTTATCGAAATTACTTGGAACAAAGACACCAAAACCACTTGAACCTTATACAGGAAAACCAGTTCAGACATTGACAGACTTGATCTTCTGTCAGTTTGAAAAGATCATCAAACAACTGTTCAAGTATATCACTGACAGTCTGACAAATATGATTGGTAAGGTCATTGATATTGCACAGTGTGCTGTCGAGAACTTCCTTGGAGATATGATGGGTCAGTTGTTCAATGTTTTGGATAACTCTCTCGGGCCTATTCTTTCTCAACTCAATAATATTCTGGGTGGAGCACTTGGAACTGCAAGTTCTATCATCTCAAAAGCTCTGAAGTATGCAAACTTGTTCCTGAGTATTCTTGCTTGTGATGAGATGAAGTGCCCAACTCCAACAAACTGGTCTGCAAGATATGGTCCTGCACAGGGAGACATCGACAACTTTAATAAAGTTCTTGCGAAGGCATCACTGAGTTCTCTAGTTTCCACAACATTGGATAATGTGGATGATATGATTGTTGCAGATCCACAAGCCGCCGATTGTGACACAAACGTCTTCAGATGTGGCCCACCAGTTGTTAATTTTGTTGGTGGTGATGGACAAAATGCGAGTGGTAGAGCCGTCATCAACGCCGTTGGTAATATCATTGGTGTTGCAGTTGATAACTCTGGTTTTGGTTTCACTGCACCTCCACTAATTACGTTCTATGATAGATGTAAGAATGGTTATGGTGGCGGTGGATATGCACTGATCGGACCCGTATCACCAGTAACTGACAATACTGGAAGTGTGGTAAATGATGATAATGGCAATCCATTGTACGTTCCTGATCCAAATGGAACTGAGACTGGAATCGTTGACGTAGTTATTCTGGATCCTGGTGAGAGTTACCTACCCAATACAACAGAAACATCCATTGATGAAAATGGAAATGAAATTGTGAAGGAAGTTATTCCAGATACAAATACTAATAGTGATGGTGTCAATTCATACGTCACAGAAATTACGGATGTGATTGTACACGATACTGGTTATGGATATTCCGATGATACCACAATTACGATCATTACCGATGATGGTAACGATGATACAAGTGGAACAGAAATTGAGGTTACTGTTGTGGATGGATTTATTGTTGATGCTAAAGTCTTGAATGGTGGATATGGATTTACCTCCCTCCCAGACTTGCAAATAAATAGTGAGACCGGTGGTGGAGCGAGATTGTTGCCTGTTCTCAGATTTACTAAACTTGAAGAAGCAAAACAATTTGCTTCAACAACTCAAAACGCTATTGTCACCGTTATTGATTGTGTTCAGAGATGACAAAGAAGAACCCAGTTTACGATAAAAGACCACCACAAGATAAGAAACAGTATAGTAGAGAAACAACTGCTAGATACTCGTTTCAGAGTGGTCAGGGAACAATTCACGGAAGAACTCTGTTTGAGGTAGTTACTCAAGAAGCTCAAGGATTTGGGTTCTATTCTGGAACTGGTCAAGGTGGTGTAAATAACGGGCCTGGTACTGGTCGTGCGGTTCTTGACACGCCAGGAATGTCTTACGAGGTTCTTGGTGCAGGTCTTAAAGCCAAAGGTAATGATAATGCTGGTGTGAATCCTGCAAAGTATATTCTTTGCAAACACGGAGATATTATTCTTAATGCAGAGGATGGTGATATTGTTTTGATGGGCAAAAATGTAAGAATTTTTGCTGAAGGTGGTGGTGATGATGGCGACTTTACCGTAAATGCGACTAAAGTTGCAAATATTAAAGGTATGGATGTCCGTCTTCAAGCAGAAAAAATCAGTTTGTCTGCACAGAATACAATGAATATCGTTTCCAAAGGTTTTATGGAAATGAATAGTGCATTTGTGAATGTCGCTGCTGCTGGAGATCTTGATCTGACCTCTATTGGTCAACTTATGAAAGGTCTTGGTATTAGTACAAAATTAAGTATCTGATAATATGGCAAACTCTCCGAAGTATGGTATTGAACATAAGTTAGTTGTAGGAACAAACGATGTATCCTATCTTCCGACTGACGCACAACCAAACGGAACTGCTGTTCTGAATGGTCCGGTTTTTATTGGTTTGCCTCTTTCGTCACCAGTTCCTAAAGCAGTCTTAAATGTTGGGCCTCCTGCTCCACAAATAATTCCTGGACTAAAACCACCACTCGTCACACCAATTAGTGTTTGGGTAGATGGTCAACATACTCACGTTGGTCTTAAGATTCAGAAGGGAGTTAGAACTCAGGATGGTCTTAACTTTGTTAAGGGCGATCGAATCACAAAAGGAACTGTCATCACTCAGGGTCGTCATTTAGTTAGTGATTCGGTTAAGGCAAAACAGTTCTTTGGTGGTCAGTTCTTTGGTCAGTTTCAGGGAACAATTAATGTTCAATCTTGGAAGGGATTTGATGTTAATCACCCAAATAAAGTAGGACACAGACTCAGACATATTTGTTTAGAAGGCCCAGAAGCTGGTGTTTATATTCGTGGTAAGTCAAAAAACTCAGTCATTGAACTACCAGATTATTGGATCAACTTTATCGATCCTGAAAGTATTACAGTCACTCTCACTTCTGTTGGATCGTATCAAAAATTGTATGTCGAGAAGATAGAAGGCAATAAAGTTTATGTTGGTAATGATACTGAGTCGAAGGAATATAATTATCAATATATGATTCACGCTTCTAGAATTGATGGAGAACCTTTGATCGTTGAATATGAAGGAGAAACACCTGCAGATTATCCTGGATCATCCGATCAGTTCTCGATTGCAGGATGGGATTACAGTCGAGGCAGTTAATGTATAAGAGGATCTAACAATGAGAGACGAAACTAAACGTATTTTAACTGAATACGAAAAAACTATTGACAAAAACTTAAACATAATTGAACAAGGAAAGTTTCTTGTTGATGGTTTAGCCGGCGTAAGTGACACAAGTCGTGTTGGTGTCACTGAAAATGATTTGATCATTCTGGAACAAAGTGGAAATCCATTAGATCGATCAATACAAGATCGAATTGATGATTATGGCCCAATGACTGTCAGTGTTGATAATCGTCTCATTGAGATTTCGAATTCCATCAGTACACTTAAGGGACAAATCTATAATCTGATCGTTGAAGCAATCGGAAATAATGTAGCCATTGGAACAAGCACCATTGCAGATCCTGGTTGTGGAACGTTAACAGGATTGTGTACTGTTTATAATGGAGGTATCTCTACTTGTTTGGTTGGTTATAGTCAGATGAAAAATGACTCTTTCCAAGTTCGCGTTCAAAATATGAGTAGTAGATCTTATGTAAGTATTGACCCACAATCATATTCAACTTCTGCACTGTCTGCATCAAATGTTGGTATTGGATCTTTTAATATTCTCAGTGCAGATGGAGGTACTGCAATTGGATACACAGCTGCATTGAGAAGTAGTGGTGGTTGTGCAACGTATTATAATCAAGTAACTAGTAAGTATGCAGAAATAGACACTCTTCGCGCAGAAGCAAACACATTGATCTCAACAATCAACGTTGCCAAAAGAGAACGGTCTACATTACAATACGATAGGTGGGCAGTTTTGTATTCTAATGATCAGGCTCTTCAAGAGAATGAAAGACTTAGAACCACATCAACCAACATTCAATCATCTACACTTGAATCTTACGTATGAGGCCTGAAACTCGCACTGCAATGGAAATGTTGTTTAGTGCTAAATGGAACTTGCCAAAAGCAGCAAGGTATTGTAACCTTACTGATAAGGAGATGAAGATTACCTTCAATGAGTATTGTAATTTTCATTATGCCACTTATCGACAAGAAGACAATAATCAACTCAATCTTTTCTGAGTTTTTTATGCCCGTGTGACCCAGAGGAATGAGGTTCTCGACTTAAAATCGAGCAGTCGGCGGTTCGAATCCGCCCACGGGTATTAGGGGTTCTTAACCAACCCCTAAATAATCCAAAGTAAAAGACCACTATGAAGTACCGTATTGATACCAGATATGTTTGGTACAATAAAGGTTCGCAAATAGTTTTGATGTACTTCATCAATCATATTCCATTTACTTTTGATGAACTTCCAGATGAAACAATGTATGATTTGGAAGTTATAAAAATTGCAGATAACGAAAGAAGATTTGAACCAGACGATTTATACAAAACATCTTTCTATTTGATTGATGAACAGTGTCATCCTTTGATGTTTGAATTGGAACTGGAAAACCCAGAAATGTTACCTGCTGATTAAGCCTCTGTAGCACAATGGTAGTGCATCTCACTTGTAATGAGAAGGTTGCTGGTTCAAATCCAGTCGGGGGCTCTCATTGAGGAGAACTATGAATATAAAACTCTGGTATTGTGAATCAATGAAGATGTGGAGATGGACACTCACAGACTCCACGAGACCTATTCGTAAACAAGAATCTGGTCAGAGACCAGATCTTCGTGATGCAATGAATGATGTTGCGAATACTGTTGAGTATATGATGAAGAAGAATGAAATCTGATTATCATATTGATAGAATTAATAAGTCTGAAGCCGCAGAGTTACTTCTGCGGTTTCACTATTTGAAGGATATCTCAAAAAGTTTCAAATGTGGATACAACTACGGGTTGTATAAGAATAATGACTTTTGTTTTATGAACCTTGGTGGTATTCAAGGTGTCTGCATCTTCACAGGATTACCAGTACCCGAAATTGCACAAGGTGCATTTGGACTACAACGAGATGATCAAGATGGTCTGTTTGAACTTTCAAGACTTTGTATTCATCCAGACACACAGAAAGAAGAATACAATATTACATCGTGGTTTGTGTCTCGTTGCATCAGACAACTGAGAAAAGATACTAATGTTCGTGCAATTATTTCATATGCAGATAGTGACTATCACGAAGGTACAATATACAGAGCTTGTAACTTCCAATATTGTGGACTGACTAATGCAAAGAAAGATTTTTACTTTGCTGATGGTACAAAACACTCTCGTGGTAAGGTACGTGGTCAAGAAGGTGAATGGAGAGAAAGAACTCGCAAACATCGATATGTGATGGTATTTGATAAAAGTTTGAATCTCTTGTGGGATAAATAACTAAAAAACAGACTATAATGGCACTTACCAAAATTACTGGTGATGTTATTGCAACAAACACTAGCATTACCGCAGTTGGCGCTACATTCACTGGTAATGTTTCGGTTGCAGGTACAATTACTTATGAAGATGTAACAGACATTGATTCTGTAGGTCTGATTACTGCGAGAAGCGGAGTTAATATTACTGGTGGGGGACTAATTGTCACTGGAATAAGCACGGTTTCTGCAGGTTCTACTAGTGCTCCATC
>Ga0129333_10004166_pt1 | contig 13536 bp, 13 predicted proteins | sample CPB6_08_DNA_FD_94474 | JGI IMG/M metagenome (GOLD analysis project Ga0129333, IMG submission 94474) | Freshwater to marine salinity gradient microbial communities from Chesapeake Bay, USA - CPBay_Sum_0.6_0.8_DNA | ecosystem: Environmental > Aquatic > Marine > Coastal | place: USA: Chesapeake... | reverse complement strand
GACTACAATGAGTGAACTTGACTCAGTGTTCTTTTCAGAATTAAGTTGCTTTTTAGCCTCTGCGATCTTCGCATAGACTTGCTTTTCTTGTTCACTTGGAATATGCTGACCAAGAGCAATAAGCGTTTTCGTAAAGGCAGTTCTCTGATGTGTCACTACGTATACAATATTTTCAAGGAACCAACCATCATTCAGATAGAATGTATCAGTAGTAGTGTGCTTCAAATCGTAAGTCACTGTAAGAATAATAGTGTTGTCATACACAAGAATTGTTTGAAAGTCCAAAGACTGTTGAGACCCATTGACTTGATAAATGTAATAGTAGCCATTGACAAGCGTTGGAAGAAGCTTCAAGTGATCACCCTTTTTCTTTTTCAGAAGAAACTGGAACCCTAGTTCCTCAAGAAGTGCGGCAAAACACACTTCGTGATCTGTTTCCTTGTTTCCCAGACTTTGTGTTTGTTTCTTCGCTTGGCCTTGGAATTTGGCAACAATCGCAGGAAAGTCTTTGGCTTCTTTTTTAAGAATAGCTGTATCTCCTGAACACCTTTTACAGACTTCGCGATTCAACCGTTTGAACTCAGTGAGATAGGAATTCATTTTATGTGTGGTAGGATCCCACACACTTTTTTATTCAATTTTTTATACACGTGTATATACCGTAGTTCTGCTTCTCCATTCCTTGTAAACATAAACGACGAAGCCAATAATACATCCCCCAAAGAGAAGTGCCATACCTGCTATTGCCCCTGCGTAGACTGGATCCATTAATTAGTATAGAGTAGTTCAGTATTTAGATATCTGATTTCTTTCTGCAAATTCTTAAAAATTCCCCTTTCAGTCATAGCGTGTCCCGCAATGGGTATACTTAATCTTGCCTGTGGGATTGCTTCTTTCAATAACAAAGCAGAAGAAACAGGGCAATTCATATCATAACGACCGTGAACAATGAGAACAGGAACTTTTATTCTGGATGCTGTTTTCAGTAAGAGTTCAGGTGTAATCCACGCATTGTTCACATAATAATGCGATTCTAAAACAGCAGATTCCTCATCTGACTTAGGGTCCTCTTGAAAAGGCTGCTTTTCTATAGAAGATAAACGATGTTCCCACTTTGTCCAAGGTTGTATCGCAGCCTTTCGTGTTTTAGGATTCACTAAGAGTTTTGCGTAAGGTTTAAGAGCTCTTCGTGTCCCTTTTCGCAAAGGTTTTAGAAATTCCTTGTAATTCTCAGGATATATTTCTGACGCATATCCTTTGTTCATCGTCCACTGATTTTCTTCTTGGGTAAACAAGCAGACTCCTCTCAGAATAAAAGCGAGGACTTTATCCAAATGTTTGGATGCGTAGGTCAAGGCCAAAGTAGTTCCCCAAGATCCACCCATCAAAGCCCATTTCTCAACTTTCAGATGCTTCCGTAAGGTCTCCAAATCATTTACAAGATGCCACGTGGTATTGTCTTTTAATTCAAGACGCGGTGTAGATTTTCCACATCCCCTTTGATCATAAAGAATAACAAACCATTTTTTCAACTGAAAAAGTCCAAGAGCCTTTCTAGTTAGACCACCTCCTGGTCCTCCGTGAAGAACTACAACAGGAATTCCCTTAGGGTTCCCGTGAGTCTCATAATACATTTTATGTTCTTGACCAACATCTAGGAACGGCATTGACGCCTCTCTAAAAAAAGTGTTTCTTTTTTTTGTGAGTCTGTTGACTCTTTTTGTTTTTGTTTTGTTTTTTGTGTTTTGGTTTTAGTAGGCGTCATCATCACCAGTAGTATCAACGAGAATACGAGTCTCTCCATCACTGAAAGTGAAGCGACCCTCCCTGATAGAGCAGCGAACAGGATACTTAAAGGTATACATATGTCCGCCGCCGTCATTCTTGGCCATCAGAGACTTTGAGCAGATACCGATGATGCCAGCATCCACTGCGAACGAATTTCCATCAGAACCAGGATACCTGCCATCGCCATAGGCAGTATGTCCAACCAAGAACACGCGCCTAGTCGCCTTCTCTGAGTAAATACCAGGACTATAACCAGTGCCACCAAAGATATTGTCATAGACGTCATCGCCGAGGACATAGCAGAGATCACCGATGTAGTAGGTTCCAGCAGGGAGGTTCACGTGAAAACCATTTGACTTGGTTACAAACCAATCCTTCAGGGAAGCCTTCTTAGGGGCCCTGGGGTTCGCAGGAGCAGCAGGAGCAGCAGCAGCAGCAGCAGCAGCAGCAGCAGCAGCAGGAGCAGGCTCCTTGGCCTTACCCAAACGAAGGGTGATCTTGGGCTTCAGATTCTCCTCCCAGTGCTGCTGCCACTCTACCTCTGTCGTAAACTGACGCTTGACAGGATACACCTGGAGGATAGAACCGGACTTGACCTTGACCGCAGTGCTGATGCGGTTGTCGTTGTGGTAAAGGCGCAGAGTGGAAGACATCTTGAACTTAGAGAAAACGATGGGATTGCTGGAACAAGGGCGATCCTAGGCTTCAATTTTCAAAAAAATTTTTTTTGGTTTTTTTTGGGTTTGTTCTTTTTTCTTTGTGTTTGTGGGCAGAGCCCTTTTTTTTACAGATACACCTTGACCTCAATAGTCATTGTAGCCGCTCTCGTTCCAGCCGTTGTCGTAGCCGTCGTCGTCATCGTCAAAGTAAGACTCCTCGTCGTAGCCGTCGTCATAGAAGCCATTCCGATACATCTCCTCAACGGTAGACATACTCAGAACGTTCTCAAAGTAACGGTCCTCGTCGCCCGCATAGGGGTAGATCTCAATCACGACGTGGTCGCCCTCCTCCGCGTGAGAGGGCGCAGAACCCTCAATGGACGCTGAAGCCTCAGGCGCCATAGGGACAGGTGCGGGCGGAACCTCAGGAACGGCGAAGAAGGTGTCCAGGTGCTCCATCGCATCCGTGCAGTCACGGCAGTCGCCGCCGCAGAGGTAGCCGCAGACACCGACAGGGATGTTCTGCCAGCCGTCGCGGCGCTCGTGACGCTGATACTCACGCATCGCCACGGCGATGCTGTCATACTCGGAGTTCATCTCCTCGTTGATGATGGCGAGAACGCGGGAGCGGGTAGAAGACAGGGAGTCCATTTGGTTTGGGTCAGAGGCAAGGGGGAGGGTAACTGCTTTGGTAGGCAAACTTTGATTCAATTTTTCCAAAAAAAATTTTTTTTTAGTTTTGGAGTTTGTTCTTTTTTTTGGGTTTTTGAGTTTTTGTCAGAAGCAAACAATTACGCGAACGCGATGAGGACCTGCTGGATGGCCTGGATCTTCTTCTCCAGCTCTTCCCAGCCTGCGGCGCCATCCTCATTGAGCTCGGACTGCTTCTTCATCAGCCTCTCACGGAGGGGCTTGAGCTGCGCGATGATCTCCTTCTCCTCCACGCGCTCGGCGAGGATGCGCATTAGAGATGCGCTGTCCTGAGGGCTGCTCAGAGGTGAGGCCATTGCCTTCACACGCTTCAGAGGCGGCGGAGCGGCCAACGTAGACATCTCGCCCACATCGGAGTCCTCCGCCACCCACCGCCCGTCAAACCAGATCTGGTTCGCAGGCGCAGGGCCGAGAGCAGGAAGAGATGTGGCCATTGTGGTTGGATAGAAGATAGGGTGGTGCTTATGTATGAGTGCGGATGACCTTCAATTTTAAGGCGCACGAAAATAAAAAGTTTTTTTTTGGTTTTGGGATGTTACTCCTCTTTTCTTTTTGTTTGTGGGCAGAGCCCCTTAGTAAGTTACACAGGAACCGTCTAGTCCAGCTCATCCACGTCGCTCACGGACGAGGGCGCGGGCTTCTTCTCCACGTAGGCGCCGCCCGTCTTGGGCGCACCGGTGCGGTGGAAGATGCCCGCCCAGTCACCGCGAGAGTCATCGGGGTTGCGGAAGTAGGCGTGCCCGTTGGTCTGGTTGACCCAGTAGGCCTTCTTGTCCACGAGGACCTTCTTGAAGGAGCTCTCGTCATCGCTCGGCGGCTCAGACGGAGGGGGAGAGGGCGGCAGGGGGAGAGCCGCGGCCTCGCCCGTCTTCTTCGCCTTCGTCGCAGCGCGCTTCAGAGCCGCAGCGGCCTTCTTCTCATCAGACCACTTCGTGCCCTTCGCGGGGCCGCGCTTCTTGTGGGAAGAGGTAGTGCTCTCCACGTCCGAGACACCCGCGCCCGCCGCAGCGGGGCCAGAGGGCGAGGGCGGGGCGGGCGCAGACTCGGTGTCAGACTCAGGCGTGGCCTTCTTCTTCGCAGCGCGCTCGGGCTGGGCCCAGGCGGCGCGGCGCGCCAGAATGTCCTCGTCAGACCAAGAGGCAAAGTCACCGTTCTCCTCCTTCAGAACCTTACAGAACTGAACGCAGCCGACGCCCAGGGCCGTGCCCTCGTAGTCCGCAGACCGCAGGACAGAGCGCACGCGGTCCGCAAAGAGGCGCCACGCCGTGGGCTCACGGGGCGCGCGCTCCGCAGACTCCTTCTTGGCGCGGGCGGCCTTCTTGACAGAGGGCTCCGCGGGGACGGGGTCTGCGCCGAGCTGCGCCTTCAGGGCGGCGAGCTGCTTCTCGAGGGAGGTGATGGTGGCGAGAACAGAGGCGGTAGAGGCCATTTGGGGGTGGGGGTTGAGTTGGAGGGGATGGGGAGTATACCCTCCGTATCCCCCAATTTGTCATTCAATTTTACTCCTAAATTGAATTTCTACAGAGGAGGTTCAGATGCCCATAATTCAATCTCAGAGTAAAATTGAAGAAGGGATATTGAGCACCCTTCTAGGGCAGCCTACCCGCGCATTCAATCTAGAAGTAAAATTGAATTATGCCTCTTCTCTGGGTAAAGTATACCTCTCAGCAACTCTTAGCGATCCCCACACCCCAGACAGACAAATGGCCACCGTGATCTGCGAGGGCGCAGTCGTCATCGTCAAGGAGAGCCGCCACTGCGGCCTCTGCGGTCTGGCGGGCCACAACCGCCGCACCTGCTCCCTGGCGCCTCCCCCCGCAGAGCCCAAGAAGGAGGAGGTGGTCTCCTGGACCCCCGATCTCTTCTCTGGGGGAGGGGTGCGCGCCCTCCCCGCTGCGGTCGCCTGGGCACCAGGCACGGACTCGCTGGCCTTCCACGCCCAGATGAAGAGCCTGCCCTTCTACCGCTATGACAGCGAGGCCAAGCTCTGGCGCCGCGTCTAGAAGCCCCTCTTAACCAAACAAACCAAAAAAAAGACCAAAAAGACCAAAAAAACCCAAAAAACTTTTTTTTAGAAATTTGAACGGCGGGCCTGAAGGCAGGGTTCCTATACCCTCCCCGCAATCCAATCAAGAATGGCCGCCATCCCCCCCAAGGACAACGTCAACAGCTGGTCGGTCGCCGTCTTTGAGACCTACCGCCCCCTCCTGACCACCTTCCTCAAGACCAAGGTCCTCCCCCTCCTGGATGCGGCAGAGTGCCGCCGCGTCCTCATCCGCGCCCCCGTCAAGTCGGGCAAGCGTGAGATGGTGGAGTATCTCGCTGTGCGTGACCACGCCAACAACCCTCTTCGCGTCCACGCATTCGTCTCTGCGTTCCACCGCGTCGCTGACCAGGAGCAGCGCAACGAGCTCGATAACCACAATATGAAGGTCTTCTCACTCACCACCAAGCTTCACGCCGACCGCTGCTGTGCGTGGATCAATAGCCACATCGCCGCTGGAAAGCAGGTGGTTGTCCACATTGATGAGTGCGACTTCGGTGCGGGCCACCGTCAGATCCTAAGCAAGGTCTACCAGACGGTCCGCAACAGGAGTGAGGTCACCACCATCCTCTACAGCGCGACACCCCAGGAGATCCTCTTCAGCGGGGAGGTAGAGGAGGCGGAGTTTGATGAGATGGTCCGTGACTTCTTCAATGTCGGTGAGCGCCTGGAATACACCCCCCCTGAGACCTTCTGCGGCCCGCAGCGGTTCCTCGCGGAGGGTCTGATCCAGGAGGCGCAGCCCTTCTTCCACAAGGAGGAGGGTGGCCTGGAGCTCTCGGACCAGGGCGTGGACATTATGGCTGCTCTCTATGCGGAGGTTGAGGGACGCACTGGGCGGAACATCTTTGTCCTCCGCCTCTCCTACTCCGACCTCGGTGGCTCTCAGGCTCAGCGCAAGGACAACAAGGCCATCTACCAATTCCTCCGCGGCTGGCAGAGCATCATTGGGCTGGAGGACTGCGTAGTGATCGTCGACAAGAGCGAGAAGGACATTCCTGCTGCTTCCAACGTTCTCCAGGAGAAGATCTGCTGGTCTGATCGGAATTACTGGCGCACCAAGACCAAGGAGATCCCCATTATCCTCGTCATTGATCAGACCTCCTCTCGCTCAACCGAGTGGGCGTGCCACGATCGTGTTCTGGCCTACCACGATTTCCGCAACACCATCGTCTTCAGCACGATCTCTCAGGCGCAGGAGCGGGTGAACCATTACTCTTCCAAGTATGGTGGGTTCCAGGCCATCCAGGTTTTCGGACACCTCAACACCTTCAGGCTCTCCGCAGGACAGATCACCTACGAGCAGTATCTCCACTACGACTGGGAGGCCCGGAAGCTGGACCGCCGCACAACAGGAGTGGACGAGCCTCTCTACCAGATTCGCAGCACTGCCGCAGGTCACGCCCCTCACCCTCGCTTTCCTCTTCCTCTCATCCGCACTCTTGCGGATCGCGCGCTCCAGGAGCTCGGCTGCTTCGCAGAGATCAAGGTCTCTCAGCGTGTGAAGGGCTCCGCACGCGAGGTTCCTGTGTTTGAGGCTCTCTTCTTTCCCTGCACGCCCGCTACGTTCCTGGGTGTGAGGGATGCGCAGCTCGCTAGGTTCGGTCGTGTGTTTAACAATCCCTTTGACCGTTCTGAGCGCGAGGGGTTGGAGAACGGGAAGTGGAAGGGGTATCTCCGTGAGTGGAAGGTGTTTGACTTTGAGCGTGACGTGAAGACGCAGCCAGGATGGGGTGTTGGTCCTGATGAGCCCCGCCTCACTATCTGCTACCGTGGCGAGGAGCTGGGAATTGCTCTGCGCCGCAACACGGGTCGCACCCGTTCTGTGAACACCCTTACTGCGTTCAACTCAATGTATAGTGCGTGAAGAACAAAAAACAAAAAAAAAGAACAAAAAAACCAAAACAAAAAAAACTTTTTTTGTAAAATTGACTGCTTTACTGGAAGCAGCTAAAAACAAACAACTAATATGGGTTCTTCTACAAGCAAATTGGACTGCCTTTGGCTACCTGGTCAGAGTGGTAAGACAAGAAACATTATGGAACGTATGAAAACATTGGAGGAATATGCGCAAGAAGAGTATGATTGTGAAGGTTTCTTAAATGTTGTTATATCAGCTAATAACAGGTCCCTAGTAGATCAAACTGAGGTCCGTATGAATAGAGAGCTATTTGTAGATTCTGAAGATGATGAGGAGGCTGATGTAAAAATCGAAGGGTCCTGTTTTAAGTGGCGTTCAGGCATTAAAGGCAACAATATCACCTATGGTGAACTAGCCGATAAAATTAAAGAAGAAGAAGTGACGATGGTCGTTTGCTGCGCACACGCAAAACGTTTAAAATATGTTTATGATCTTCTTACAAATCTTAATAATAGCAAGATCTTCAAGAAAAAAATAAATATTTGGATTGATGAGGCGGATGCTTCTATTAAACTGTGGTCAAAACCTAGCTTGATAGACGTATCAACTTTTGCTAGAGTTCATAAGATTACACTCGTTTCTGCTACATATGATAGTGTTTTAAAGAAGTATGGGCGCATACGTGTCCTTCCTTGTTTGGAAACCACACTATCTATATACCACCGTATTCAGGACTGTATAATCGTTGAAGAGGATATCGCAGCATTATCTACTGTGGATTATCTATTCAATATTTATCTTAAATGCCAAAAGAGTTTATCAAAACCAGGTGTACGCCTTTTCGCACCTGGGGATGTTGAAAGGATGTCTCACGAGGCAATCGCAGAATTTCTTTATTCACGAGGCTTTGCTGTTGTGATTATTAATGGTGAAAGAAAGGAGATTCTGATTCCTGATCGCAATGATCCTATCCCGCTTACTCCTTATGTAGATGTAGAAACAAGTGCTCCAGAGGAAATAGGACGAGTTATTACAAAAATATATCGTCAGAATAGACTGGAACGCTTTCCATTTGCTGTAACAGGCCATCTCTGCTTAGGAAGAGGCATTACCTTCCAAAATGATGAATTTCTCTTTACTCACGGTGTTATATTTAATATAGCAGACAAGGCTAATGCATATCAGACAGCCTGCCGTCTTGCAGGAAATATTAAGGATTTTGATGACTATATGCCTGCTATACTTTACACTACCAGTAAAATGATGAAGGTCATTTTGGAGAAGGAAAATACAGCGATCGGTATTGCGAAGCACGTCGCAGAAAACAGTTCCAGCCACGTAGATAAAGAGATGATTGATTACTTGTATGGGGGCAAGACACTCGCCCGTGAAGAAGACTTCACTTGCGAATGGTTTGAGTTCAAAGATATGGACGAAGCAACTCGATTTTCCCCTAACATTCGCGAGAAGCAGGAAGATCAAACTGATAACCGCTTTAAACTTTCATCCATCACCAAACTTAAGCGACTTTCCTACGAAGAAATTATGGCTACGAAGCTTGGGAAAAAGACTGCAAATATGCCAACTCCTAAGAAGGTAGGTGAATACAAGGACCGTTTGTATGTAGGTTATAAGGATTTGAATGATCATAATACAGCTGTCTATGTAATTCGTCGCCTTACACGCGTTGCTAAGTCTAGTTTCTAAGCGAAAGAGGGAACATACAATAAAGAAAAAAAACTTTTTTGGAAATTTGAAGGATAGAATGTAGGGACTCCAAGTATCCTCCCCTCTTCTCCAATGTCTTGCGCAAGCTGCGCCTATCCCATTCACCCCACGCAGATCTTGTGCCGCCCTTGTTACAACAGTGACTATCCTGTTCGCTTGCCACTATGTCAAACGTGTGGGTATGGCGAGCTCTGTGGCGAGACCTGGTATACTTCGTGCCGAGCGTGCTATATTCAAGAGCTTCGGATCAAGCACTTCTCAGCCATCCCAATCCAGGCTCTGATCCGAGGTCATCTTGCTCGCCTCCTTCTTTTCAAACACCAAGTCGCACGGGCGTTCCAGGCTCTTTGGCGAGGTTACCAGACTCGTCTTCAGCTTACGTTGGCCCCGAAAAATTGAACTAAAAGGTGGGTATCCAGCAGTAACCCTTATCACTCCTCAAAATGTCCGTGACCTTCTCTGCTTTCTGTCAAGACTGTGGTGTGGAGGTGGATCCGTGTAAGAAGTGCGAAAAGCATAGTGAGAGCAGTCAGTGTGGAACTTCCAAGTATTTCTGTATCAAATGCGAAAACAAGCGACTGATGGAAGAGAAGATTACTCAGTGGACCAAAGAGATAAAGGCAATGGATATCCCAGAGCTGAAGGAGGCCCTGGATGAAATAGATTATGAGCGCAAGATCCACAACCGTTCTCTTTGTCAAAAGGTATGGACAGAGGAAGACCGATATATGCTGTCCAGTATGAACGCGTGGGCGAAGATTGTGTGGGATGAGCTTGTGGCCCGCAAGAACTAAAAGTGAAGAGAAAAACCAAAAACCCATAAAAACATTTTTTGGAAATTTGAACACGCAACATTCCTCCAGACTCGCACACCTCCCCCACAATCCAAAATGCTCCGCTCAAAACTCAAGACCGAGGACACTGGCAAGATGTTTGAGAAGGGTCTGTGTATGGCTCTCGGCATCGCATATGACGGTCCCTACAAATACGGTATGGAGCTGCCTACAAAGCTTCAGCCTCGTCTTCAGAAGCTCTGTGGGCAGTTTATGACCCAGCCCTATGTTCACACAGCGAAGCGAGGCGCACGCTATGATTACACCAGTTCTGAGGATCCCAACCTTCACTTCAGTGCGAAGAGCATCAAGAAGGGTGGCGGCAAGGTCGCGCCTCAGGTGATTGGCCAGGCCACTCCCAAGAAGTTCTGTGAGGTCCTGGCGATTCCTTTCACAGATGTCCCAGCTCTGAAGCTTCATATTCAAGAAAACATTCACACTATCCTGCCGCACCTTGTGTCCTACACCTTTGACTGCCCCAACGTCTATTTCAACGAACAAAAAGATACCATCGCCTACATTACGTTGACAAAGCCTATTGATTGGTCTCTGTATGAATACGAGTGGACGTGTCCCGCTTTAGAGTGGAACAACTCGTCTACTGTCAAGATCAAAACGCCCACTGGTCCTGTGTCTCTGGTTGAATTCCAGTTCCACACCAAGAGCCGCCAGAATATGGCTGTGCGCTGGTGCTATGAGAACTTCCTCACTCTCTTCAAGGACAACCTTACTGTTGTGCCTTTCTAAGACAGAACAAATATTCAAAGATCTGCTTATTCTGATTGTATTCATAGGATTTGAACCGCTTGTGTTCTCGCTCAATTACAGATACTGTTCCATATTTTTGTAGTATCTGTAAGACTTTGTCTTTTGGGATCAGACTTTCACTGTTATACGAAAGGAAGATCCATTGCGCCTTCAGATTCTGAATCAATCTTTCCATAGAATTCTCTACTTCCTTTTTTTTACAGAATTTGGACAGAAAACAATCCGTGGGAATTCCTGTCTTGCCTTTCAAAGGTGGTTCATTCAGAAGCTCAGTTGGAGTCTTTGCAAGAATATTCAAAGGAAAGTAATTCTTGGAATATTGGCGTTCATTGTAAGGTGGATCCAGATACACTACATCTGCTTCAATTGTATTCAACAATTCATCGGACAGCACATCTTTCTGATAGGTTTTAGAGAAGGGCGAAGCTTGCGTTGTGAGTGTATGAATAGGCTTCAGTTCTAGATCCTTTTGAGCAGTCGCTTTGAATTGTTTCAGATACGCACCATAGACAGATGGAATGTTGGCCACACAATCAGCACTTACAAGGAGTGACGCAAGAAGAAACACATATTCATCCTCCGTTAGAATGTTACGAAGTCCCTCAATTCTAGCACGCAGATAATCAATCTTTTCAGCATTTTCTTTGGTAAAGAACATTCGTTCATTGGATTCATACGGACTGTAATATTTGGTAATGTATCCAATGGTTCTATAGGAAACAAGTTCATCGTTCATTTGTTCTATATAGAACTTGACTTTGTCAGTATACACAGAGGTTGTAAAGGCACGGGTAATGATTGAACTGTAGAGTTCAGCGTCGTTGGAAAGAACTGTTGCTTTTAACAGGCGAAAATGATAGGAAACAATGCCTGTTCCACCAAACAGATCGGCTACTGTTTTTCCTTCAAAGGATGTCCAACCTGTTTGGTTCAGGATAGATTCTGTAATCCAATCCAATAATTTAAACTTCGAACCAATGTAATTCAATCGCTGGACAGTGCTTGACATCTGTTAGGTAGTTTCATTGTATTATGGAATTATTACTCAATTTTTCAAGCAAGCAAAATTGAACAATAGAAAATCACTAGAATAGGGTAACAAATGGATCTTCCACCTCCTTCCGACCTTTCCCGTCAAGTAGGGATTAGCAGCCCTAGGTCTCCTATTTCTCGGAGCACTACCCATTCCAGTGACCGTTCCGAGATTCGTCATCCAGATCTTGAGATTCTGTATCATCTTACTACCTACAAGACCTACCTAGAACACGAAAGCACCTTTGTAGATTCGGAGATACGAGCCCTAATGGATAGGGAGCCTACTTCTGATGCTGAGCGAGAGCGACAGCTTCTCGATCTTCGTCAAAATCTTAAAACGCGTTACAATATGATGCAGATACGCTTGAGTCGCGTTCGCGCACTCTTGGATGTTCTTCAAGGATGATTCTAGTTTGCGTCTTTTAAGAAAACTTTATAGTCTTGCGTCCAAACAATGGGGCCAGCGAGTCTAGTTGCGAATTTAAAACAAGCCTTTGAAGGGAAGACCTTGCCCTTACAAATTTTTACAGACAATTTGAAAACGTGTTTGTCTCACCCGGATGAACTTTTTCTTGCTCTTGCCTTTCGCATAGGCTTCTTTATTCCTGCAAAGGTTCCTTTGGATTCTCCCAATTATATTTTTTGTGAAGATATGCTTCAGAAAGTTTCTAGATCCTTTGCTCTTGTCATTCGTGTGTTGCCTAATTCCCTTCGCATAAGTGTATGTATTTTTTATCTTATTCTGAGAGCATTGGATACAATTGAAGATGATATGGCCCGCTTTGAAGGTAAGCAGCAAACAAAAATCCAGCTTTTGCGTGGGTTCTCTAAACGACTCAGCCAGCCCAACTGGGGACTCTTTAGCATTGGCCAAGGCGATGAAAAGCTTTTGTTAGAAGAATTTCATAAAGTTCTTTCTGTATTTCATACTCTGAGCAAAGAGGATCAACGCATCCTAACAAATACCTGCGAGAGGATGGGAAATGGAATGGCTGACTTTGTAGAAAAACAGATTCGCTTAGGAACAGAGTCCAAAGAAGAATACAACTTATATTGTCACTATGTTGCTGGTTTAGTGGGCCAAGGCCTCACAGAACTCTTTGTTGCTCACGGCTTTGAAGATCCGTCCCTTTTGCTGCTTACAAAAGAGGCTAATGAAATGGGCTTGTTCCTTCAGAAAGTGAATATTGTAAGAGACTATTTGGAAGATCTTCAAGAAGGAAGAACATTTTGGCCACGAGATATCTGGAAGAAGTATGGAGAGACTTTGTTGGACCTTCGCACAGGCGACAAGGAAAAAAGCCTACAATGCTTGAATGAATTAGTGATTGATGCGTATTCTCACGTTCCTGCTTGCTTACGCTATCTTGAAAAAATAAAGAATTCGCAAGTCTTCAAGTTTTGTGCGATTCCTCAAATAATGGCTCTTGCCACTCTGGAAAGACTGGTCAACAATGTGGATGTCTTTTCAGGCGTGGTGAAAATTCGCAAAGGACTTATGTTTTCCTTATTTCAACACACAGAAAGTATTGAAGAAGTAAAGGGCATAGTCTCCACCTACTCAGAAGCAATTCTCGCAAATATCCCTGTCCATCACCAAGCACACAAACTCGCCATTCCTCTTGTGTATGAAGTCCAAGGAATGTGTGTAGATGGAATTCAACCACAAAAACCTTGGCCATCCCTTGTTTCTTTTTTGTTTTCCCTTTCCATTCTGATGTATGCGTTTTTCCAAAAAGGGAATCGCCGATGGATGGACTTACTTTTGGTCGCAGTCTTGTCCATTTTTATGATCTTTAAAAAGTCTGCGGCTCTTTCTTCAAAAATATGGACCAAACATTTGCCATAGTATTTTGTATGTAATTGGCCATTTTGGGCTCTATATCCTCGGACTTATAGTCAGCAAGTATAAGATTTTGTTGTTCTTGCTGTCCTCCTCTCTGTGACTTTCGCGTCAATCCAAACCGACGACCACCACGTCCTCTGGTTCTGCGACTACGCCCCCTTGGCGCTGCGGGTTTCGCTGCTGCCTTTTCAGCTTCTCGTTCAGCCTTCTTTCTCGCAATAAATTCAAGAGATTCTTGAATTTTTGCCTTGGCCTCATCTGCT
>Ga0129333_10004165_pt1 | contig 13539 bp, 10 predicted proteins | sample CPB6_08_DNA_FD_94474 | JGI IMG/M metagenome (GOLD analysis project Ga0129333, IMG submission 94474) | Freshwater to marine salinity gradient microbial communities from Chesapeake Bay, USA - CPBay_Sum_0.6_0.8_DNA | ecosystem: Environmental > Aquatic > Marine > Coastal | place: USA: Chesapeake... | reverse complement strand
CTTACCCGCATGCAACCCAACGGCAAATGACCATGACATTTGGATGTTTTAGGTCACCTGCTCTTTAAGTCCTCTGCTCTAACCAACTGAGCTATAGGCCCGAAAAAATTGATTGTACTTTGCCCCTTTTTAGCCCCAAAAATGCTGCTTAAATTTTTAGCAAAGTGTGGAAGCGGTGTGGGAGCAAATTTTGACAACTGAGGCGCTGTAACCTGTTGATTTCATTGAGGATTTATATACAACTTAAGTTATTAAATTGTTTATGAGCAGCTTCAAGAAATAAAACTTCTTATAGATCAACAGGTTACAAGCGCTCTACAGCGGTGTGGAAGCAAATGTGGAAACATGTAAGAGTCAAAAACCGAGCAGCAGCAAAACAGTAGCCATTGACCCAAGCTGATAGCACTGCTATCTGCAACCCTCGACTTCTAAAGTCAGCAGATCACTAAGGGTGCGCGCGTCATCGATACGCCAAACGACAACCCGCATCCGCAATCGACCGCGCCCGACGCCCGGTGCTTTCTGCATCACTGGCTGATGCATTACCTTGCCGAGATCGCGCCAGGATGCCCTGCAAGATCGCAGCCATGCGAAAAATATTGAACACGATGTAGTAGTTCCAGTCTTGCGGCTTATCGATGCCTGTACGGTCAGACCAACCCTGGACATGCGTTTCCACATCTGGAATGCCCAGAGCTGCGAGATCAAAGTCTTTGATGCCTCTGAATTCGCTCGACGTCAAATACCAACTCATGCAGTGGTATGCGAAATCGACCAACGGATCACCGAGGGTAGACAACTCCCAATCGATGACAGCGATGGCGCGCGGCTCGGTGGGGTGAAAAATCACATTGTCAATACGAAAGTCACCATGCACCAAACCTGTTGATTCACGCTCAGGTAGATGCGCCGGCAGCCAATGCATCAGCTGTTCCATCGATGCAATGTGCTCTGTCTCACTGGCACGGTACTGTTTGGACCAACGCTCAATTTGTCGTTTCAAGTAGCCTTCAGGCCTCCCAAAATCAGCCAACCCCACATCGCTGGGTCGAAGGCTATGGATCGCTGCGGCGACCCGGCGCAGTTCTGCGTAGATGAGCTCGCGCTCTGTGTTCGAAAGACCGGGAAGTGTCGGGTCCATGAAGACCCTGCCCTTGGCAAACGACATGATGTAGAACGCACTGCCGATCACTGACTCGTCCATGCAAAGTGCGATCATGTCTGGCACGGGCACATCCGTGTTGGCCAGAGCCTTCATTACTCTGAACTCTCTATCGACGGCATGGGCAGAAGCCAGCAACGCCCCTGGCGGTTTTTTCCGCAGCACCCATTCTTGACCATCTGCCGTCATCTTAAAGGTGGGGTTAGATTGACCGCCCGCCAAGGGTGTCAACTCAATCTCCCCTGCGATGCTCATGCCGTTGGCGTTCAGCCAAGCTTTCAAATTCTCGACAGGAATGGTATTCATAGGCTATTGACCAAATGGCCACCGTCAACCGCCACCACCGAGCCCGTCATGAATGCACTGGCGTCGCTGCAAAGTAACAACAGAGGACCTTCTAAATCTTTCAGCGACCCGAAGCGTTTTTGTGGAATACGCTGCAACAACTTTTGTCCTGCTGCAGACGCCAAAAATGCTTGGTTCAAATCTGTCTGGATGTAACCGGGACACAACGCATTGACCCGGATCTGGTGCTTGGCCAGTTCTAACGCCAATGATTTCGTCAAATGGATCAAAGCCGCTTTCGAAGCCGCATAGGGTGCGATGGCCCCGGCCACACGCAATCCGATGATCGAGGCGATGTTGGTGATCGACCCGGCTTGATTGGAGGCGATCATCAGTTTCGCTGCTTCTTGGGACACCAACCATGCGCCCTTGAGATTGGTATCCAGCACCTGGTCCCAATCGGATTCGGTCTGGTCCACAAAAGGTTTCGACACTGCCACACCAGCACAGTTGATCACCATGTGTGGAATGCATTGACGACTCTGAAGCTCTGCGAACGTCTTTTGAACGCTTTGCGAATCTGTGACGTCACACGCACAGATATCGATGGAAGCGTCAACCGAATCGATCTCTTTCTTCAGCGCTTGAAGGCGGCCCACTCGCCTAGCCAGTGCAATGACCTTCGTACCTCTGCCGTGAAGGACCCTGACGAAGTGTTCGCCGAGTCCGCTCGATGCACCGGTGACGAGTGCGACCTTACCCCTGAAATCAAACCAGTCGTCGCAGGAACTCATGCAAATTCCTCGACCTTTTTGGTTTTCAAAATGCTCTTGGCCAAACTCCAACGATGCACCTCTGAAGGACCGTCGTAAATTCTGAAAGCACGCAAATCGGCAAAAATTCTTGCCACGATTGTTTCGCTGGTAACGCCCTGGCCGCCCAACACCTGCACGCATCGATCCACCACGCGCCACAGCGCTTCGGACACGATGACTTTGGTTCGACTGGACTCTTTCAAGCCGAGCTCGCCTTGGTCCAGTACCCACGCGCAGTGCCAGATGGCCAGCCTAGCGATGTGCAAATCCATTTCGTTGTCGGCCAATGCAAACCCGATGCCCTCGTGCCGACCAATGGCTGTGCCAAAGGCGTGTCGTTTCTGTGCGTAACTCACTGCAACGTCATGCGCACGTCGTGCCGCGCCCAACCAGCGCATGCAATGCGTCAATCGTGCCGGTGAGAGCCTGACTTGCGCATTGATGAGGCCTTGACCCACCTCGCCCAACACATCGGCCTGACTCACAAACAGGTTCGTGAACCGCACCACACCATGTCCGCCGGGAAAGCATCGATCCAAGGTGTCCATGTTCCGTTCGAGCGTGATGCCTTCCGCATCCATCGACGACAAGAACATGGTGGCACCCACATCCGGAATCTTGGCCATGATGATGGCCAGCACTGCCCCATCGGCACCGGTGATGAACCATTTCAGTCCATTGATCAACCACCCCCCTTTGACTGGCGTGGCCGTGGTTTGAAGCATCGACGGATCAGATCCAGCGCCTGGTGACGGTTCGGTCATGCAAAAGCACGAGCGAATCAGCCCCGACGCCAGCGGGCGCAACCATTTGTCTTTTTGCTGTTGCGTGGCCACCACCTCGAGCAAATGCATGTTGCCTTCGTCGGGTGCAAACACATTCATTGCCACCGGGCCGAGTGGCGAGTAGCCGGCCTCCTCAAATGTGATGGCCCGTCCCAAGTGACTCAAGCCCAGACCACCCCATTCTGGCGCGACATGGGGTGAGAGCAGTCCCCAGTTTTTGGCTTTCAAAATCAACTCATCTCGAAAATCAGAATCAGGACCATGAGGTCCTTGCCTTGGGTCTTTTTCCAAGGGAATGATTTCTTCAGCGATGAAGTCTTGGATTCTTTTTTGCAACGACAGATGCTGCGGGGGAATCGAAAAATTGATCATTTAGAAGCTACTCCTTTGCGCCACTCTTCTTCTGCGGTGTCCCATGCGCCCAGCGCTTGCAAATCGGGGACCCATGCCAAACCAGACTTTGCGTCAGACGATGCAGCTTCAGGTGTCACCAAGACATCCAAAAGTGCAGGTCGATTCGCCATCGCGCGTTCGATGGCCGCAGGCAAGTCTTCAGCCTTTTCCACCCTTTCCGCGTGCAGACCGAATGCCCTTGCCATCGCCGCGTGATCGGAAAACTGCAGACGTGTTCCAACGACTTTGCCGTGGGTTTCCTGCTGATCGCGCACCTCGATCGCCCACGAACCATTGTTCGCCACCACGATAAGCACCGGCGCTTGATGCCGCGCAGCGGTGTCGATCTCCATGGCGTTGAAGCCGAAAGCACCATCACCTGTAGCGACCACCACCTGTCGCTCTGGAAAGGCCAAACTGGCAGCCACACCAAAGGGGGTACCAACACCGATGCACCCCAGTGAGCCCGGATCCAAATAGGTGGACGCGGGCAAGCCAACCCGCGCAAAACTCAAAAAGTCACCCCCATCGGCGATGACGATGGCGTTGTCATCCAAAGCCTCACGTAATGCAGAGATCAACTTGTTGGGATGCATCAAGCCGTCTTTGCCAGGTGCGGCTTGTTGCATCGTGGTGACCAACTTTTGAGCACGCTGTTCATGGGCTTGCCTGACGGTGCTGCGCCAGTGCGGGTCAACATTCGATGCTCGATCTCCAGCGACTGCCAAGATGGCATCCAAAGCGACAGACACGCTCGCGAAGACTTCGGCCTCACCCCGTCGGTTGTCGCGAAGCTCCGAAGTGCAGTCGGCAATGCGCACAAATTTCGCATCACCAAAAACTGCCGGGGATCCGTAGGCAAGCTGAAAGTCGAGCTTGCGGCCCAGCGTGATCACAACATCGGCTTCAGACATGACTGAGCCACGCATCGCAGCCACCACAGAAGGGTGAGATTCAGGTACCAAGCCACGGCTCTCACCTGTGTCTAGGTAGAGTGCCCCGAGCTTGTCCAATAAAGCAATGAGAGGCGCCGAGGCTTTGCGGGCACCACGTCCTGTGATCACCAGAGGACGCTTAGCCTTCCACATCACCTCCACAGCGGACTCCACCGCTTGAGGGTCCGGCAGCATGTGTGGCTTTGACCGTTGTTGAAAGAATTCAGACAACTGAACGGCTTTGCTCACACCTGCGCGCAAGGTATCGATCGGGAAATCCAAATAGGCAGGGCCAGGTTCCGAGCCAAACCCGAGGGCTCTGGATACCGCTTCATCCAGCTCTTGCAACACCAGATTAGGGTCACGCACGGTTCGGGCATAGCGTGTCAATGGTTTCACAAACTCTGTGTGCACCATGTCCTGCAGTGCGCCGCGGTTTTCCTGTTGCTGTGGCGGTGTACCCGACAAAATCAACACCGAAGCGCGCGCCACATAGGCGTTGGCGATGCCGGTCATGGCGTTGGTCACCCCCGGTCCTGCGGTCACGAGGGCAACACCCAACTGCCCGGTCAGTTCGGAATGCGCGTGTGCCATGTAGACCGCTGCACGCTCGTCGCGGACATCGACGATTTGAATGCCCTCGGCATCCAGGCGCATCCAAATCGGCATGATGTGGCCGCCGCACAGTGCAAACACACGGTCCACACCGCGGGCCTTCAAAAATTTGGCGATCAACGCCGCTGCGCTGTCGTTGGAAACAACGGGTGAACTCATGATGCATGACCTCCGTTCAAAATGGCCTTAGGCAGTTTTAAGAAAACAAGTCGAAATCCATGGCACGACCGTCACGATGGCCAAGCCCACCAGCAACGCGCCCGCGTAGCCGACCATGGGCTTCATGCCCTCTTGTGGGTCTACCTTGCTGATCGCACAGGCGGCGTAATAGCCCACACCAAAAGGTGGCGCAAACAATCCGACGCCCATCGAGAGAACCACCACCATGGCGTAATGCACTTCGTTCACGCCCACTTGTTTGGCAATCGGGAACAACAACGGTCCGAATAGAACAATGGCTGGTATGCCTTCAAGAACACTGCCCAGAATCACAAACGCCAGCACCGTCGCCAGTAAAAACACACTCACGCCACCAGGCAAGGTCGCAAACCACTCGGCCAGTTTGGAAGAAAAACCAGATTGCGTGAGCGACCACGCCATACCCGTCGCTGTGCCGATGATGAAAAGAATGGCGCCTGACAGTGATGCCGTCTCCACCAGCATGGGTTGAATTCTTTGCCAATCAAATTGGCGATACAGGAAAAGTCCCACCACCGTGGCATAAAGAATGCCCAGCGTAGAGACTTCCGTGGCTGTAGCGACACCTTCCACGACAGCGGCGCGAATGAAAAATGGCAAAGCAATCGCTGGCAATGCCACCATCAGGCTCTTGCCAATGGTTGCCCAGTCGGATTTGCTGACATGGGTCATGTCCTCATGGCGGAAGCGATACCCCATCCAAGCACACAAACACAGCCCCATTACAACGCCAGGCAGCATGCCACCCGCAAACAAGGCTGCAATCGATACACCTGTGACTGAACCGATGGTGATGAGCACCAAGCTCGGTGGAATGGTTTCCGTCTGTGCCCCGCTGGCCGCAAGCATCGCGACCAGCTCGCCATCTTTAGCGCCGCGCTTGCGCATCTCTGGAAACAACACCGGCGCCACTGCGGCCATGTCGGCCACCTTCGAACCCGAAATGCCGGACACCAGGTACATCGCACCAATCAAGACATAAGACAGTCCACCACGCACATGACCGAGGAGACTCGCCAAGAAGGCGACCATGGCCTGCGCCATGCCGGTCATCTCAATCAACAACCCTAAGAACACAAACAGCGGCACCGACAACAAAATGATGTGCGACATGCCCTCGTCCATGCGGCCCACCATCACCGTCACAGGTAATCGGGTGGTCAGATAAAGAAACCCGAGCGTGGCAAAACCAAACGCCACCGCAATCGGCAATCCTGAGAGCACACACACGGTGGTGATGCCCACAAAAAACACAATCAGATTCAGGTATCCCAAATCCTTAAAGAGCGGGGACAGCAACCCCATGAAGATGCAACCGCCCAACACCAATACCAGCGTTTTGAAAGACGACGCTACGGTCTGCGTCAAACGCACCCAACGCATGAGCGACATCAGCGCCATCAGCGTGATGCCCACCGGGAGCGCAGCGGCTCGCCAGGCAGAAGAAATCTCCAATGCAGGCGTCACGATGTCCATTTCCTCACGCACAAACTCGTACGCGGGCATCACCAACAGCGCTAAGAACACGAATGACGCAGCCATGGCCAGGCTTTCAAAATACGCGCGATGCGTTTTCGACAGCTTGTTGACCAAGGCGGTCATTCGCATGTGTTCACCACGATAAAAGGCGATCACCGAACCCAACACCGCCAGCCATAGAAACAGCAGCGAACCGACTTCATCACTCCACACCAAGGGAGACTGAAAAAAGTACCGAGCCACCACGGCTGATAGCAACAAAGCGATCTCTGCCAAGATCAAAGCCGATGCAGCCCACTGGATGCACGATCCAAGCTTCATCTCGAGGTGTTTGCAAAATGTTTTCCAACTGAATCCAGAAGACTCGGGTTTAGCTGGCAGATTTGCTGCGACTGCGCTGGCGATGTGGGAGTTCATACAAACCTCAAGCGACGGAGCCGGTGAACGGCTGCAGCAGGGCCCAAGCCTCGGCACCAAACTTTTCTTTCACCTGGGTGTAAAAGCCCGTGTTGGCCAAAACTTGTCGGAACGCTGCGGTATCGACGTTGTTGAAGATCAAGCCTTTGGTTTCCAACTGCTTTTGCAAATCGACGTTGGCTTTGGCAATGTCGTCGCGCTGCTTTTTGGCGGCGGCGTTGATGTGCTTCGAGATCACTTGCTGCAGATTCGCAGGCACACCGCTCCAAATGTTTTTGTTGGCGACGAACCAGAAACCATCCCAGCTGTGATTCGTGAGCGAGCAATATTTCTGCACTTCGTAAAACTTGGCAGACTCGATCAACGCCAGTGGGTTTTCTTGCCCATCAGCCACTTTGGTTTGCAGTGCTTGGTACGCCTCGGACAACGGCAAACTAACGGGCGCACCGCCGAGCGACTTGAACATCGAGACCCACAGTGGCACCACGGGCACACGAATCTTGAAGCCCTTCAAATCTTCAGGCGTACGGATCGGCTTGTTGCTCGTCGTGATTTGTCTAAAGCCGTTGTCCCACACAGTGGCAAAAGGCACCAGGTTGGTCTTTTCAATCGACGAACGGATGTAGTTACCGACCTGACCGTCCATGGCAGCCCACACCTTGTCGTAACCACTGAATAAGAAGCCTGCGCCGGTCAATGCAGTAGCGGGAATCAAGGTGGACATGACCGTGCCGGGAAAGGTCGCCATCTCGAGCGCGCCAGAGCGAATTTGGGACATCATGTCCGAGTCGCTGCCCAACTGATTGTTTGGAAACAGCTCAATGGACACGCGCCCGGCTGTTTCCGCCTGAATGGCTGCAATGGCCTCTTTCAAACGCACATTGACTGAGTGCGACACAGGCAAATCGGTGCCGAGCTTGAAGCGGTATTCAGCCGCTTTGTTTTGCGCCAATCCCAATCCGGGCAGAGCAGCTGCGCCGACGATTGAACTGGTTTGAATGAACTGTCTACGGTTAATCAAATGCTTCTCCTGATGGTTGGACACGATCGAAATCAACATCGCGTCATGCGCAGTATTCTGAATTCAGAGTTCAATATGAATTGGGATTTTCCCTAGTGTATTCTGAATTCAGTATTCAATTATAATCCAATCCACGCTAGACACCCACAAGGAAGAAGACCATGAACTTGTTGCTCAATATTTCTGATGCGGTCGCCAAATACGCACGTCTAACCCCTCAAAAACTGGGGGCTCGGGACTCTCGCCGTGCCTTGACGTTTGAGACCTGGAATCAACGTTCGACCCAGCTGGCAAACGCCTTACGCGCCTTGGGCCTGCGAAAAGGCGATCGCGTCGCCCTCCTCGCCTACAACTGTGTGGAGTGGATGGAGATCTATGTGGGCCTGGCTCGCGCGGGCTTGGTGGCCGTGCCCTTGAACTTCCGTCTGATGAGCAGCGAAATCCAATACATCGTCGAGCATTGCGAAGCCCAAGCCTTCATCGTGCAAGGCGAACTGACCGATCGCGTTGAGCCTCTGCGAGGGACACTGAACATTGCAGCCAAGGCTTACATCTCCTTCGGCGCTAGCCAACCCACAGGCTGGAGCCACTATGAGGCCTTGTTAGAGCGCGCACCCGCCTACATCCAACCGGTCGAAGTGATGCCGCAGGACATGAGCGCACTGATGTACACCTCTGGCACAACGGGCAAACCCAAAGGCGCCATCCGCAGCCACGAAGGCAGCGCCTTGATTGCGCTGGCAACAGCACTGGAAATGGGGTTCACAGAAAAAGACACCGCGCTGCTCGTGATGCCCATGTGCCATGCCAACTCGCTGTATTTCAGCCACACCTTCACGCAACTGGGCGCGACTTGCATCATCGATGACCGCAAGAGCTTTGACCCCGAAGCGTTGCTTGAAAAACTGTCAACAGAGAAAGTGACCTTCACCTCGTTGGTGCCCACGCACTACATCATGATGCTGGGGTTACCAGAGACGGTGAAAGCCAAGTACGACGTCACTGCCGTCGAAAAGCTGATGATTTCATCGGCCCCTGCGCGTAAAGACACCAAACTGGCCATCATGGAATTTTTTCCCAACGGCAAACTGCATGAGCTCTATGGATCGACCGAGGCAGGTTGGGTCACGTTGCTACGCCCCCATGAGCAGATCGAGCGCCTGGGCACCGTAGGCAGAGAGTGGGCAGGCTCAGGACCGATCAAGATTTTGAATGCACAGGGCGAAGAAGTCGCAGATGGCGAAGTCGGCGAGCTTTATTCACGAACCCCTTACGTCTTTGATGGCTACTGGAAGAACCCTGAAAAGACCGAAGAAGCATTCCAGGGTCCTTGGTGCTCTGTCGGCGATATGGCGTTTCGTGATCCAGATGGATTCATCCACCTGGTCGACCGAAAGAGCAACATGATCATCAGTGGCGGCGAAAACGTTTACCCCTCCGAGGTCGAAGCAGTCATCGGCGAACACCCAGCCGTCAAAGATGTGGCTGTCCTGGGTTTGCCGCACGAGAAGTGGGGCGAGTCTGTGCATGCAGTGGTCGTGTTGCACGAGCAAGCGCAGGTCACAGAACAAGACATCATCGATTGGTGCAAAACAAGAATCGCTGGTTACAAACGTCCGCAAAGCGTTTCTTTTGTCAGCGACCCGGAGATGCCGAGAACTGCCACGGGGAAAATCTTGCACCGTATCCTGCGCCAGCAACTGCAAGAAAGCACACACGCGTGAAGTGTCTCGCCTGGTTTGCATCGGCTAGACTTGCTCTCCTATGAAAACGTTGTCAGTTCAACCCAACCTCGTCGATCAAGTCAAAGACGCTTTGCTCGAAGAAATCACCTCTGGACGACTCAGCCCAGGTGGACGCATCATTCAAGAACAAATTGCACTGGCGCTGGGTGTGTCTCGGCAGCCGGTGCAGCAGGCTTTGCTGCTTCTCAAAAACCAGGGCATTCTCAAAGAAGCCGCAGGTCGTGGCTTGGTGGTGGCTCCCCTGGATGCCAGCCATGTGGAAGACATCTACGAGTTGCGAGCGGCGATTGAAGGGCTTGCATGCAGGCTGGCCGCCCAACACCGCGCTGATCAAGCGCGCAAACAAGGCGCTACCATCATCGAAGCCGGTCGCAAAGCCGTGGTCAGTGGCTCTGTGTCCCGCATGATTGCTGCCGACATCAAATTCCATGAGCTGCTTTACAGCTTATCTGGTAATCCTTTGATCAGCCCGGCCATGGATTCCCACCTCACCTACACCCAACGCGTCATGGGAGAGGTGCTGGTAGAAGACCAAGCACCCAGAGACATTTGGGACCAGCATGAAAACATCTTGAATGCGATCGCCAGTGGCAACGCTGATCTGGCAGAGAAGTTGGCGAAAGAGCATTTGATGCAAGCATCGAACTTCATGGTCTCAAGGTTGAATCAGCTCCATACCCATTAAAAAAAACCACTGACCGAAATCAGCGGTTTCTCCATTTTGGTAGGGCGTGTTGGACTTGAACCAACGACCAAAGGATTATGAGTCCGCTGCTCTAACCAAGCATGAGCTAGAGGCCCGCCTCGTCGATTGTATCGACAGCGGCAATCTGCTCAGGTTGCTGAAATCACAGTTTGTGGTGGCTTAGGGCATTGCCCACCAGCTTGGAGGTGATGTCCACAATCTGGATCATGCGGTCATAGGCCATTCGGGTGGGGCCAATGACACCCAGGGTGCCCACCACCTGACCATCGACCTCATAAGGAGCGCTGACCACTGACAGCTCTTCGTAGGGAACCACCTGGCTTTCGCCACCGATAAAGATACGCACGCCCTCGGCCCGTCCTGTCACATCAAGCAGACGCATCAGCTGCGCCTTCTGCTCAAACAGCTCAAAGGCTCGTCGCAGATGCGCCATGTCGGTAGAGAAATCGCTGACCGATAGCAGGTTGCGCTCGCCAGAGATCACCACCTCATCCTGGGATTGCGAAATGGCTTCGCTTTCCACCGCTACAGCCGCCTGCATCAGTGATGCAATTTCCGAGCGCAGTGTTTCGACTTCGGTCTGGAGTTTTTCACGAACCTGCTCCAGGGTCAGTCCCATGTAGTGGCTGTTGAGGTAGTTGGCCGCTTCGACCAGCTGAGACTGGGTGTAGTCATGTTCCGTGTTGATCACCCGGTTCTGGACATCCCCATCGGGCGACACGATGATGACCAGGATGCGGCGCTCAGAAAGCCTCAGAAATTCGATCAGTCGAAAGACCGAAGCCCGGCGCGGCGCCACCACCACCCCAACAAACTGGGACAGGCTGGACAGCAGACTAGCAGCATTGGCAATCACTTTTTGCGGCTGGTCAGGCGCCAGGCTGGGGGTGGCAATCTGGCCACGCTGCACGGTCATCATGGTGTCAACAAACAGCCGGTATCCCCGCGCCGTGGGCACACGCCCGGCCGAGGTGTGCGGGCTGGCGATGAGCCCAAGCTCTTCCAGGTCAGACATCACATTGCGGATGGTGGCCGGCGACAGCTCCAGCCCAGGCGCGCGCGACAGGGTGCGCGAGCCGACCGGCTGGCCTTCGGCGATGTAGCGTTCTACCAGCGTCTTGAGCAGCAACTTGGCACGGTCATCGAGCATGAGGCCATTTTAATGATGTAATTTGAGGATGCAGCGCAAATTCCAACGGGTTGCCCTGATCGGCAAATACCAGAGTCCCTCCTCGCCGGGATCGACCGGGGTGTCACGCAGTGCCCTGGAGGAAGTCGTGCGGTTTCTGCGGGCCCAGGGCTGCCAGGTTGCCCTGGAGCAGCAGACGGTTACCAATTCAGGCATCCGGGTTGATCCGGATGTACAGGTCCTGAGCGTCGATGAAATTGGCCGAAGTTGCGACCTGGGCCTGGTGGTGGGGGGTGACGGAACCATGCTGGGGATAGGCCGGCAGATTGCGCGCCACGGCGTGCCCTTGATTGGCATCAACCACGGTCGGCTAGGCTTTATGAACGACATCCCCTTTGGCAGCTTCGAGCCTATCCTGGTGCCGATGCTGGCTGGCGAATTTGTTGAGGAAGCCCGCAGCCTGATGCATGCGCGCGTGCTGCGTGACGGCCATAGCGTGTTTGAAGCCCTGGCAATGAATGATGTGGTGGTGCACCGGGGCGGTACTTCCGGCATGCTGGAACTTCGGGTAGAAGTGGATGGTCATTTTGTTGCCAATCACCGGGCTGACGGCATGATTGTGGCGTCGCCAACTGGCTCGACGGCCTATTCCCTGGCCAGTGGCGGGCCGATTCTCTACCCGGCCATCGACGGCTGGGTGCTGGTTCCGATTGCCCCGCATACCTTGTCCAACCGCCCGGTGGTGGTCCCGGATCAGTCCGAGGTGGTGCTCGAACTGGTTGCTGCCCGCGAGGCAAGCGCTAACTTTGACATGCAGTCCCTGGCCTCACTGCATCATGGCGACCGGGTTGTCGTGACCCGCTCCGAGCACAAGGTGCGCTTTCTGCACCCCCGCGGCTGGAGCTACTTTGACACCCTGCGTCGAAAACTTCACTGGAACGAAGAGGTTTCATGAGATCGCACCAGCTATCTGTTGCACAAAGTCTTAGCCTCACCTTGAGTTCGGCACCCCCACCATGGGCCTGAGAAGAATTGTCCTGCGCGACTTTGTGATCGTCAGCGAACTCGACCTGGAGCTGGCTGATGGCTTCAGCGTGCTCACCGGCGAAACGGGTGCCGGTAAATCAATCCTGATCGATGCTTTGCAACTGGTCACTGGCGAGCGCGCTAATACGGCGCTGATCCGTGAGGGGGCGCAGCGGTTGGAGGTCTGTGCCGAGTTTGACAATTGCCGCTCGCTAGATAGTTGGCTGAACGACACGGGATTCGGCCTGGAAGATCTGCTTTTGCTCAGACGAACCGTGGATACCCAGGGCCGCAGCCGCGCCTGGATCAATGGCTCGGTGGCAACCGCCACCCAACTGCGCGCCCTTGGAGAGCAGTTGTTTGACATCCATGGTCAGCATGCCTGGCAAAGTCTCAACCGCAACGAAGCTGTTCGAAGCTTGCTCGACGCCTACGCCAAGCTCGATACCGGCCTGCTGGTTCAGTGCTGGCAGACCTGGCGACAAGCCCAGGCCGCGCTGGCCCAGGCCAAGTCCGCTCAGGACACGCTCGCGCTGGAGCGTGAGCGGCTGAGCTGGCAGATTGGCGAATTGGACAAGCTGGGACCACGCCAGGACGAATGGGACGAACTTAACACCGCGCACAGCCGCCTGTCCAACGCCCAGGCCTTGCTGGACGCTGCACAAGCTGCGGTGGGTCTGCTGGACGAGGCCGAGGACAGTGCTACAGACCGCCTGGGAAAAGCCCAGGACTTGTTGCAGACTCAAAGTCAGGTCGAGCCAGAATTTGCCGCACTCGCTGAGGTACTGGGCTCCAGCCTGGCGCAGGTTCAGGACAGTGTGCATAGCT
>Ga0129333_10004164_pt1 | contig 13539 bp, 9 predicted proteins | sample CPB6_08_DNA_FD_94474 | JGI IMG/M metagenome (GOLD analysis project Ga0129333, IMG submission 94474) | Freshwater to marine salinity gradient microbial communities from Chesapeake Bay, USA - CPBay_Sum_0.6_0.8_DNA | ecosystem: Environmental > Aquatic > Marine > Coastal | place: USA: Chesapeake Bay... | reverse complement strand
TGCATCGACTAACGCAGACACTCTCCAGTTTTCATCAAGAATTTTATTAAATGGGACTGACAATTTGATTAATCTTTCACTATTACCCATTTTATCAGAAAAGATTCCAGCCTCTAGCTGAGATCCAACAGTTATACCATAGCTAGTAGGATTGATCGTTTTTACACCCGTATGAAAAGTAACAGCAGAGTAACGTTGGCTATCATCTTTAGAAATTGGTAATACTATAGGAGTGCGAAAGCCATAACGATTCACTTGATCCAAATTGTAACGAACTCCTGCATCAACATTCAAGTTTTTTGACAAAATTTTTCGAAACCCATTGAGTGTGATTTCAGATTGTGAAAATTTTTGTAGCGGAAGTTTACCTTTGGCACTTTGATAGAATACAGAGGCAGACAACCCTTTACTTGCCCCTTGCCCTTTACTAAAATATAAATATGCGTAAGGTGATTTTAAATTACCATAACCAATTTTTGCATAAATCTTGTCAGAAAAAGGTGAGTCAGATTTGATAGGTAACGCAAGTGGACGCAAAGGAGCGATTTGGAAAGGTGGAGTAAATAGTTCTGAAAAAGAAACGTAAGAAAGAGTAATTCTATTGGAATCTGCTACACGCAGGTTTGGCAAAAAGTGAAATTTTGAACTTGTGGCAATCTGTGGGCGATACGCTGAAACAATATCGACGCTTTTAATCTGTGCACTTAATGACTGAAAGAACAAGGAAGAAACCACTAGCCAGCAAAACAAGCGAAGAATAGCAGTTGTGATAGGAAAATTTTTTATTCGCATCATTAATTGCCTTTTTCATTTTTTTTAACTACTGCAATTTTTTCCAGGGCCTCATTACGTAACGCAGGATCACTTGCATTTTCGTACACACTTTGATAAGTGGCCTGTGCATTGAAATAGTCTTTTTGTGCCAAATAAATATCACCCAGCAATAAATAAGATTTTGTAACCCACCACTCATAAGATCCAGACTTATTTATTGTTTCAAAAGCCATTTTTTCTGCTAAATTCCACTGCTGAAGTCTAAAATGTGAAAGAGCAAGTTCATAGCGGGCTTCAGCTGCCAACGCAGCTTTATTTAATTGTGGAATACCAGCAAGTAATTGCTGCCCCTCCATTTCTTTACTGTCAACAAAATACTGCTTAGCTTTTGCCAGTACACTTAATGCCTGGTCTTCTTTACTCTTTTCTTTATATATAATGAGTGAATCCCCAAACTGCGAAGCCGCTGCCCAGTTTTTTTGTTGGTAATTTGTACGCAGTAGTGCCCTAAAAATTTCAAGCCGATCTTCCATTTTTACCGTCAAAGGAAGTAGTTGTTCATACCAATAAGAAGCTTTATCAATCTTCTTGAGTTCAAAATAATAAATACGCGCTAGCATGAAAGTAGCATCAAACTGATACTTCCCTGGATTAGTGTTTAATAGCTCTTCCAACGGTACTACAGCTTGCTCCCACTCTTTTCGTAAATAATAAGAAGATGCCAACCTGAACTGCGCATCAGAATAATATTTTCCCTTTGGAAACTGATTTAAATATTGTTGAAAAGAAGGGATGGCACGCATATAATCCTTTGCATCGAATTGCTGGTCGGCCACCAAGTATTGCAATGAATCTTCTAAGTTAACAGAAACGGCTATACCCCTTGTTTTTAAGTAGGTAGTATATTCAGTTGCTCTGCCCAAATCAACATATACAGCCTTTAACTCTTCTAATGCGTCCGCAGCTTCAGCAGATTTGGGGTATTGCTCAAAAAGACGCTGGTAATACAATAATGCCCTCTCATTTTCGTCAAGGTTATAATAAACAACAGCCATTTTAAATAAAAGACCAGGCTGCTCAGCAATGCCTGCGTTTTGTAGCAGATCTTCTAAGACCGGAAGTGCATCACGAAATCTTTCTCCTTCCATGTATGCATCAGCTAAACCCATTTTTGAACTCAAAACATAAGACGATTGAGGAAAACGAACAATTAACTCCTTTAGTAATCTTATTTTATCACCTACATTATCTATTCCTGCAATAGTTGCTAACTGAAAAAAAGCATATGGTGCCGCAGGGGCATCGATATCCACAAAGGTTTGGTATAATTGTTTAGCATATTTATATTGACGTAAAAGTAGTTGACAATCTGCCGAACGTAAGCGCGCATCTAATTCTAATGACGTATTACCCGACTGAATACCGTATCTGACTTTTTCAAATTGACCAAGCGCTAATTTATATTGACTAAGATTTAAATACGAATACCCCAAATTGTAATGCGCATGAATGGGCGAGGCCTCGCCTGATACGACTCCCCCCGAAGAAAGATACTTATTATAGTAAAGAATTGCCGTTGCATATTCTTTTTGCAGATAGCAAACCTCACCTAACCAAAAATGCGCTTCTCCCTGCATTGAAGTAGCCCATTTATCATTTATGATTCGAAGTAAAAGTTTTTTTGTCTCCGATAAATCACCATCGTAAAAAAGCTCAACCGCTCTTCCAAAACGAACAGATGGGGTGAGTAGTTGGGTCTGAGATGAGGGTGCCGCAATCTGCTCAAGCACCTGAAGAGCACGTTTGTAATTACTAGAAGCCGCTAATGATGCAAACAACAGCTCTTGCGCCTCAACCAAACTATATGAGGATGGATTATTCCGAATATAGGACTCCAATTCACGTACTGCTTCATCAAAATAACCCAGCTCATAACTAAGTTTTGAAAAGTTAAGTTGTGCAGCAGACTGCAATTCTTTCTTTCCTGCACTTTGCATACAGAGTGAGTAAGCAGAGCGTGCCTCTTTCTTATTATTGCGTGCCAGGTAAGACTCCCCTAAATAAAAAAGTGAGTAAGCAGCAATTGTATCCTTTGCATCAGTTAACTTTTTAAAATTATTAATCGCATCAGAAAATTGTTTTAGTTTAAACTGAGAAAATGCAAGTTCATATTGGTCGACCCTAGAAACTCCCGAACCCGTATTTACGTATGAGGAGAGCAAGGGCAAGGCCTTAGAAAAATCTGCTTTTACAAAGTAAGCATGTCCTAAAACCTGATTACGCGCAGCAGAGGGGTAAGAAGTGTCTTGGAACAAAGAGGCATTTTTCTCTAGGTAGTTGATCACTTGCTCCGCCTCTCCCCTGGCCATCATTATTTGGCTACTGTAATACACAGATAACTTACCAAATTTTGGATCACTCTCAACTTGTTGAAAACAGCTCATTGCCTCACTCATGCTGCCTTCTCCAAAAAGAATGAGGCCATAATAATAACTTGCGGCAGGTTTATAAACCCCCTCTGGTAGTTGACGTATGCTATTTAGTAAAGGTTTAGCTAGCACATATTGCTTTAAAACAAAATGAGAATACCCTTGGTGAAATTGCATCGTAGCAATTTCTGAATTAGATAAGTTGGAAACAGACACAAGTTTATAATGATTTAGCGCTGCAATCCAATTTTGCTGAGAGAAATAATAATTGCCTAAATAAAAACGTATTCGATCTTTCCATGATTGCACAGTGGTTTCGACTAAAAATTGAAGGGCATTATCTTCTCCCTTTTTATCTGCTTGAATCAATTGACAAACGATAGAGAAGTGACGAAACTCTTGCGTTTCTGAATCTTGATTTTGGAGAAAAATAGTTGGCTGCTGAATCATAACGCGCTCTACCAAAAGACAACCTTCCTCAATTTTCCCCTGCCTAAATGCAGCAAGCGAACTTTGTAAGGGTAAGCCCTGTTCGGTAGATTGCCGAGTGCGTTGACCAAGCAACGTGTAATGACTAAAAAGAATAAATGAAATAAGCAGAGGTAGCCGCATAATCTAGTTCCTATAACGGGCGAATATTGCAAATATTTTTGCCTCACCCAAGCAATGGTTGCAAACAGATGTGGATAAGTGAGTAATTAGGATGGCTTTAACAAAAAAATCTTATGTTAGTGGAGTAAAACTGCTGGATATGAAAAAATTATTTAGTACAAGGTATACAGAGAATGGTATTTCATTTGCTCTTTTACTTTTACGGCTCGCCATGGGTGGCCTGATTATTCCGCATGGCTTTAATAAACTGATCAAGTTTATGACAGTCGTAAAAGACTTTCCCGACCCTTTTCATGTCGGAAGTACCGCATCGTTAGCACTTGTCATTTTTGCTGAATTTTTTTGCGCCGTTTTGCTCATAGCGGGATTAATGACAAGACTCGTGGTTATTCCCCTCATCGTTACCATGGCAGTTGCATTATTTATGGTTCACCATAGTGATATTTTTGGAGAAGGAGAGCATGCTGCTCTTTACTTGGCTGGCTATTTAGTACTCCTTTTCACAGGTCCTGGAAAAGTAAGCATGGATAGAATGCTGGGAAATTATTAAGCATGAATAAAGTTTATGCGTCTATAATTACAATTGGAGATGAGCTACTAATAGGGCAAACCATTGACACGAACAGTGCATTTATAGCCCAACAACTTAACGGAATAGGTATTTTAGTTTTACGCAGGATCGCAGTAGGAGATCGCGCCGACGAAATTCGATTTGCACTTGACCAAGAATCTAGCTATGCTCAGGTTATAATTTTAACAGGAGGACTTGGCCCCACTGCAGATGATATTACAAAGCCTTTTTTATGTGAATATTTTGGAGGGAATTTAAAAAGGGACCCTGCCACACTTGCACATATTCAATACCTTTTTAACGAAGTTTATAAAAGACCTGGTGGACTGTTAGAGCGTAATCAAAAACAGGCCGATATTCCTGACAATTGTACTGTTTTACCGAACCCAGTGGGTACAGCACCTGGAATGCTCTTTAAGAAAAACAATGTGATTTATATTTCACTTCCCGGGGTTCCACAAGAGATGAAAGATATCATGAAAAGCTCTGTTTTGCCACTTTTGCAAAAAGAGCTTTCCACTCCCGTCATTTTACACCGTACACTACAAACAATCGGAGTAGGTGAGTCAGTACTTGCTGAACAACTTATCAATTTTGAAAAAAATCTCCCACCTTTTATTTCTTTAGCCTATTTGCCTCAATACGGAATGGTTAAACTAAGGCTTACTGCAATCGGAGACAACAGAGAAGAGCTTATTTCAAAAGTAGAACACCAGGTAGCATTACTAAAAAAAGAAATTGCAGAACATCTTGCCATTGACACAAATGAAGAGTTAGAATCCTATATCGGCAAGTTACTGCTTGAAAGAAATGCCACAGTTGGTACAGCAGAGAGTTGCACAGGTGGCCTCATTGCTAGTTTAATCAGTACTGTACCCGGAGCCTCCCGCTATTTTGAAGGAAGTGTAGTTAGCTATTCCAACGAAGCGAAACAAAAATTACTTGGAGTAAACCCCTCCACCCTGAATCAATTTGGAGCGGTGAGTGAGCAAGTTGTCAAGGAAATGGTAAAAGGAATTCTTACATCGCTAGGCTGCACGTATGCCATTGCGGTTTCCGGAATTATGGGGCCCAACGGAGGCACCCCTGAAAAACCTGTCGGCACAGTTTGGATAGCAGTTGGCAATAAAGAAAGAGTTGAAACAAAGCAATACAAGTGGGGGTTTGACAGATCCCGAAATACAAAGCAGACCGCCCTAAGTGCTTTAAACTTACTACGCCTTTTGCTTTTAAAGGAATCCATGGATTGAGTACAATATTGTAGATTTGCACCTTGATTGCTGCTTTAAATTCATAATATGGCGATAGTTGAACTGGTGATGCCAAAACTTGGTGAAAGTATCATGGAAGCCACGATTTTAAAATGGCTTAAAAAACCAGGTGATGCTGTGGCGCTTGACGAAACAGTCCTTGAAATTGCGACAGATAAAGTTGATAGTGAAGTGCCCAGTACTGCCGCAGGTATCATTGATGAAATACTTTTCAATGTAAATGACATTGTCCCAATTGGAACGGTCATTGCCCGTATTCGTACAGAAGCCGCTTCCACTTCCTCTCCTACCACCCCTCCTGTCACTTCCACAGTTCAAACTGTAAAAGCAGAAACTGCTAAAGAAATTACCTCCTCCGTTACTCATCATGAGACCAAGCCAATCAATATTGGATCCACTCGGTTTTATTCCCCTCTTGTGTTGAATATTGCAGCAAGCGAGGGAATTAGCATGAGCGAACTGGAAAACATACCAGGCACAGGAAATGAAGGGCGTGTTACTAAAAAAGATATTCTTCACTATGTAAGTACCCGCAAACAGCCAAGCGGTCAGCCATTGCAAGAAATAATTGTACCGGTTCAAAAGATTCAACCAGAAACACAAGTGAATCACTCATTGCCTGTAAGCTACACTGGCAATGTAGAGATTATAGAGATGGACAGAATGAGGAGGTTGATTGCTGACCATATGGTCAGAAGTAAACAAACCAGTCCGCATGTGACCAGTTTTACAGAGACCGATGTCACCAATTTGGTTCTCTGGAGAGAGAAGGTAAAAAAGGATTTTGAAAAAAGAGAAGGGACTAAAATCACATATACCCCACTTTTCATTGAAGCCATTGTTCGTTGTATTAAAAAATTCCCTTTAATCAATTGTTCTCTTGATGGCAACAATATTTTGATAAAAAAAGATATCAATATTGGTATGGCAACTGCCCTTCCCTCTGGGAATTTAATTGTGCCTGTAATTAGAAATGCAGATCAATTTAATATGGTTGGCTTAGCCAAACAGGTTAACCAATTAGCAGATTCGGCCCGCCAGGGAAAATTAAGACCTGACGACACGCAAAATGGAACATTTACTTTAACCAATGTAGGAACTTTCGGATCTTTGATGGGAACACCCATTATCAATCAACCACAAGTAGCCATATTAGCTGTGGGTGCTATAAAAAAACGACCTGTAGTGATAGAAACACCCGCAGGAGACAGTATTGCCATCCGTCACATGATGTATTTAAGTATGAGCTACGATCATAGAATTGTAGATGGAAGCCTGGGTGCTACTTTCCTCACAGCAGTAGCAAAGGAACTAGAGAATTTTGACCCAGAACGACCACTTTAATCCACAAGATCTAAGCCCAAGTCTTTTCCCTTGTTCACAGCTGGAATCCCTTCTGTGATCCAACGCGCAGGACGTTCTCCTTTGAGGAGCCAATCAAAATACTGTTGTTGCCGAAGGGAGATATCTTTTTGATTTTTTCTTTCACGCAGATTATGCGCTTCTCCATTATAATTTAACATCCATACTTTTTTTCCTAAACGACGCATTGCCGTAAATAATTCAATCCCCTGATACCAAGGAACAGCTCCATCTGCATCATTGGCCATTATCACTAAAGGCGTTTTAATTTGTGGCACTTTAAACAAAGGTGAATTTTCCAAATAAAGATCTCGTCGCTGCCACAAAGTGGCTCCAATTCTACTTTGTGTCATTTCATATTGAAATTGACGATTAACGCCACTCTCCCATCGTATTCCCCCATATGCACTTGTCATGTTGGCAACGGGTGCACCTGCCCAAGCAGCCTTGAAAATAGAGGTCATCGTAACTAATTGTGCAACCTGTATCCCCCCCCAACTTTGCCCCTGTATCCCCATGTTTGCAGCGTCAATCCAGGGTTCTTTCGCAAGTTGCTGTGCAGCGCTAACCACGTAATTATAGCAGCTTTTTGCAGGGTAACCAATTTGGTAATGAATGTCAGGACTCAAAACCACATATCCCCTGCTCACATAAAAAGATATATTTAATCGACTACCCGTAGGAGATGGAGGGATATAACTATGTAAGGTATTTGTATGGGTCTCATAAAAATATAATAGCAAAGGATATTTCTTTTTGGGATCAAAATTCTCGGGCAAATAAAGCACCCCCTTTGCATTTTTACCGTCAATAGCTTTCCACCTGTAAATAGAAGATGTACCCCAATTGTATTGCTTTTGCTGCGCATTAATTGCGGTCAACTTTGTTTCCGCGTCAACTTGATCTCCAAATTGCCATACGTGTAAATCAGGAGTAAGTACATAACTCTCCTTGGTATAAACTACCACGGAAGACGATTTCGACTGAACTGGACTTCCATATAGATAGGGCCCTGATTTGCGTTTTTGCCAGCGTAAGTTTTGCTCACTCCACTTTGCTATTGCAAAACCTGCAGACTTATCTTGCTCCTGCTGAAAACGCCAAAGACTCCATCCTTTTTCAGCTACATATTTCTCTTTGGCATCCACTCTTACGTAACGAAAATTTTCTTTTTTAAGTCTCCCCTGGAGGGTGATGTTACGAGGCTTTTTCTGTCCATTCAAAGACACTTGCCACGTATCAAAACGATCGTAGATCCAAACAGCAGAATCTCCCACTTCAAAACCAGCAATTCCATAAGGATCTGGAGCACTAGGAGAATCATGTTCCTCATCAAATAACGCAAATGGGATTTGACGACTAATCACTTGCGTCTTTCCTTTATACCAACTTAGATACTGTTTCAAAGTATAATCATACCATATGATTGCATCACCATTAGGCGAAACAAAAGAAGAATACACAACACCATCCAACCCTTTTTTGATTAATAGGGCGTCTCCCGTTGACACATCTATTTTGTAGATGTCTTTCTTTGATACCCCCCTCCATTGCGTTTCAACCCGATAACCCCAATCACTTATACCAAAAGCAGTCTCCCCATCTCCCTCGGATGTAGTGATAACCTGCGGAATTTTATCAGACTCAAGATGCATAAGCGTAAAGTCACGCAAATCAAAAACCGATAAATAATTACGCTCCAGGTCTCTTTTTAAATTGAAAAGCTGCTGTGTTTGCAGATAGTCATCGTTGTAATGCCACACATCTACTTTAACCTGGTCAATTTCTGGCATGCTGGTATCAGCAGCAGGCTTGATGGGGGCAGCTCCAAAATAAAGCCGGTTTCCAGATTTACTGAACCTAGGCTTACCAAACTCACTTACTGTATAGCCTAATTTCATACCCATGGTATTGCGGTCAACTAGTTGACGTGCGGTATCATCAGTTGGGCGAAATAGAAATAATTTATAATACTTAATTAATTCTTTAGGCCTTGCATCTCGCTCGGCTAAAAAAGCAAGCTGAGTTCCATCCTCTGAAAAAGTAAAAAACCTGAAATCATTTCCACCCGTTGCAATAGTATCGAACTGTTTGGTTGTTGAATTTATTAATAGCAGCAACGTTTTACTAAGTGAGTCTTTTTGATTACGAGCTTGCTCAGCAATGACACTACCTCCTTTTTGTGCCACTTCATACTCCGTAACTCGTTGAACCGTTGTTTCAGCTCCCTGATTTAAATTGATAATAACCAATGGAGAAGGCGTTTCATTCGTTTCAGTAGGCTTTTCTACTGACTCCTGATGAACAACCAAAAAGCCATCTTCCTCGGTGGGCATTTTAAATGACTTAACCATTGGAATTCTTTTGATCTCTCCCTTTCCTATTTCAATGATTACTAGAGAGTCTTTTGGGAACTCCTCCGGCTTTTTCTTTTTAATACGTGCTTCACGGATTTGTGTATAAAAGGGCTTTACTTTAAAAACCAGGTATCTTCCACTAAAACTAAATTGAGGAACAGAGCCGCGCGGAAACGCCTGTGTTTCTTTAGTATTGAGCGACTTTATAAAAAGGGTGCCATCCCCCTCTTGTGGTTCTACAGTATAAACTACCCACTCTCCGTTAGGGCTAATTAATTTATCTCCTATTCTTTCCCACCGATCATAAATAGTGTGATCCAATGGTTTTTTTTGGGCCCAAGAAAAGGTCGAAATAAAGAAAAATAGAGGGTAGATGATCCGTTTCATACGATGAATTATTGGTTCAATATACTTCAAAGATTTCACTCAGCTTAGGAGAAGCAAACCCATTTTATAGTCGAATTGAGCGGCGCTTCACTAAAAACATATGAAGACCTAGGGCAACCAAGATTAAGGACAGCCCAGCATAAAACCATTTATTCAATAACTGATCTTCCCTGTACACTACAAAAGCCAGTAAAATTCCATAAACAGGCTCCAGGTTAAACGCAAGATTCACAGTAAAGGCAGATAATTTTTTAAGTGCTGCCCCTGAAAGTTGAAAAGCCCATACTGAACAAAACCATGATAGTACTAGTAGCCAACTAAAATCAGCTAAGGTGGGCAAAAGCCTTACATTTTTGTCCCATTGTAAATAAAATGGAACGAGTAGTGCAATAAAAAGGAAACCAAAGGATTGTTGCCAAACCAGTAGGGTTTGCACATTTGTCTTTTTTAGTATTTCGCGATTAAGGATAGGGAAAAGCGATGCTAATAATGCTGAAATAACCCCTAAAATTATGCCAGTTGTATACTGAGAATCAAAATGGAATATTACATAAACACCCAGCAGTGTTAATAAACCTAAGAACATTTCTGCAACATCCAATTTCTTTTGCAGGATGACAGGCTCTAATACAGCTGTGAAAAAACTAATCAATGCAAAACACACTAAAGCAATTGAAACATTTGCATATTTTATAGCTCCATAAAAAGTGAGCCAATGTGTGGCGGCAAATATTGCGGCAACTAAAATTTGAAACTTTAGTTGATATGAAGTTTTTTCAACCGCTTTTTTGATGCCAAAAAGAAAAAACATTGTAATAGCCGTAATGAGTAAACGGTAGAAAACGATCATCAATTCATTGAGCGTAATTAACCGGCCAAGAATACCCGTAAATCCGGCTAATAAAACAGCTCCATGCAATTGATAAAAAGCTTTCCGCATGCCGAGAGTTAACTGTGTTTGGAACCATAATGAGCGGTCGCGGCATAGCTCCTAAGTTTCCACACACCAACAACTCCTTCTTTGATGATTCCTTTATTCATTTTTGATGCCCCAAGCGTACGATCCTGAAATAGGATGGGAACCTCATGAACCACAAATCCCAATTTCCAAGCCGCATACTTCATCTCAATCTGGAAAGCATACCCCACAAATCGAATGGCATCGAGATTCATAGCTTGTAAAACAGATGCTTTGTAACAGACAAAACCCGCAGTGGGATCCATGATAGACATGCCTGTAAGTATTCTTGTATACAATGAGGCTCCTTTTGATAAGAACACGCGCAAAATTGGCCAATTGATTACCCCCCCACCTTTTACGTAACGAGATCCAACTGCTATGTCAGCACCTCCACTTTGACAGGATTCATACAATCGCAATAAGTCATTTGGATTATGTGAAAAATCTGCATCCATTTCAAAAATAAAAGAATACCCCTTTGCTAAAGCCCAACGAAATCCATGTATATATGCAGTACCTAAGCCAAGTTTTCCTTTTCTTTCCACTAAAAAAAGTTTAGTAGGATAAGCTAACATCAAATCTCTTACTAAATCAGCAGTATGATCAGGAGACCCGTCATCCACTACCAATACATGAAACTCACCTGGCAATTTGAAAACGGCCTGGAGAATAGCAGGAATATTTTCCCGCTCATTATAAGTAGGAATTATAACAAGTTTATCCATTCTTTTTGAGCATCGTTCTTGTAAAAATTTCCGTCAACTTATTTTTTGTGTGTTGCGGAAAGTCTCCCTTCATCATCCAATCATAATACTGTGGTTCACTTCGTAATACCTCGGCAACAGGCTTTCCTTTGAATTTGCCAAAGTTGAAAACCTCCACTCCATTCTCCCAAACAAATCGCCGTGCGAAATCAATAATTTGCTCCTCACCAACAGATTTTAAAATGGAGTCCACTGTATTACCCAAAACAGGATATCGCTCCACTTGCGAGGCTAAGATTTCCAATGTTGCAGTGGCGTCTACCTCAGCAGAGTGCGCGTTCTCTAAAGATTTCTGACAATAAAATTGATAAGCCGCAGATAAAGTGCGAGGTTCCATCTTGTAAAAAATTTGTTGGATATCCAGCATTTTTCTGCCCTTCATTTCAAACTCTATTTCCGCACGTAAAAATTCTTCAACAAGTAATGGAATATCAAAACGATTAGAATTATAACCAGCAAGGTCACAGCCATCTAAAAATTGTTTTAATTCTTGCGCTACCTGTTTAAAAAAAGGAGCTTCTTTGACCATTTCATCTGTGATTCCATGCACATCACTGGATGCTTTTGGAATAGAAATTCCGGGGTTTATCAATTTACGTTTAACTGAACGGTTTCCATCCGTCAAAACTTTCACAATAGCAATTTCAACAATGCGATCAGTCCCTAAATTAACACCTGTTGTTTCCAGATCGATGAATGCCAACGGTTTGGTAAGCTGTAACATAATAGTAAAGGTATGATTTTCAGTTAGTGGTTTACCTTAAATTTAATGAAAGCAGTGGCAGTTGTCAATTGAACTACATTATAAATTGACTAGATTTGCACTCAAAGAAATAATCTTATGCGCAGAAAATTCTTTCTACTCTTTGGAATGTTGGCTTTCTCGTTGTTCCTGAGTTCTTGTATGGCGCCACGTGAGGGTTGTCCCATGAACGCAACTCCTCGTACTAAGTTTAGATAATCAGTAATCTAGCTTTTTCGGTTCGAACAGGTCAGTATCCCTGAGCATTGATAAAATTCACCAACGACGCGGTATTTTTCAACTTCAATTTGCGAAGAATATTATAGCGATGCACCTCAACCGTTTTTAGTGAAATATTGAGATTCTTTGCAATTTCTTTAGAAGAGAGCCCTTCTTTTATAAGTTGAACAACTTCAATTTCTCTTTTTGACAAGGAATTCATATCAGGATGACCACCGCCATCTTCTAACTCCTGCTGCGCCACTATATTTTTAATTTCGTCACAGATAAACTTATTACCGGCCTTAACCTCAAGAATTGCAGAAACAAATTCTTCTTTTGAGGAATTTTTTGTCACATAACCCTTTGCACCCATCTGAAACATGCGGCGGGCATAAGCAGGTAGTGCATGCATAGAGATTGCCACAACAAGCGCATCTGGAACCTCGCGCAAAATAATCTTAGTAGCGTCAAACCCGTTAATTGGAGACATGTTGATATCCATGAGAATAAGGTCGGGTCTTTTAGTTTTTGCAAATTCAACAGCTTGGTCAACTTCGTAGGTCTCCCCAATTACTTCAAAACGCGGATCCGCATTTAAAATGATTGACCAAGATTCACGAATAAGCTTATGATCATCGACCAAGAGGAGCGTGATCTTGCTCATAAGATAAGGTTTTCACAGGGTTAGGTTGTCTGCAATTTAGGGAAAATTGCGTAAGTACCAAATGGAGATGTAAAACTATTGAGACTAAAACACTTAGTGGAGGCGACCGGAATCGAACCGGTGTCCAAACATATCCGCTGAAAGTCTTCTACATGTTTATTCCGGAATTATTTGTCGGAGCGAAACAAGAACCGGACGAACCAATTTCACTCGTAGCCACAATTGACTTAAGTAAACAGCGTGACTACTCTTTCAAGAAGAGACTGATTACCGCAACCTGTTTTGTTTGTTGAGTCGGCGGCGGGGCGTGGTAACAGATTAACCGGCCCGGCGGCCCAAATGACTACTTAATCACTGATTAGGCAGCCATGGCATACTGAGTATTGCCATTTATAGTCTCGTATTCAGATTAAACTGCTAATT
>Ga0129333_10004163_pt1 | contig 13539 bp, 10 predicted proteins | sample CPB6_08_DNA_FD_94474 | JGI IMG/M metagenome (GOLD analysis project Ga0129333, IMG submission 94474) | Freshwater to marine salinity gradient microbial communities from Chesapeake Bay, USA - CPBay_Sum_0.6_0.8_DNA | ecosystem: Environmental > Aquatic > Marine > Coastal | place: USA: Chesapeake... | reverse complement strand
CTATCTCCACCCATGGCACCACCAAGTGCGCTTCCACCCATATATCCAGCAGTACCTACAGCCATTTGTGTTGCCATTCCAGCAATCAAACCACCAACAGCATATCCAGGAACTACAGCACCACTATTTATAGCATGAAGTAATGGTAAGTTTTGAGAAGTAGCATCCTTATTGACAACAAATTCACCAGGAGTTAACATTGCTGGAACAGTGTCTTTATTTCCAGTCCCTGGAACTCTGTTACCATCATTCAGATACGTCCACTTTGATGGTTCTGTATCTTCTACTGTAATATTTGATTGTCCAAATAAGTTTTCATCTTTTCCTCTTGTTGCAAAAATTGTTCCAAGAGTTCCAGTCAAAGCTGCAATTCCAAGTGTTGATACAAGCATTGTTGCTTTTTGTTTACCAGTCAATGGTATTTTAGCTGATGCAAGCAAACCTTTTCTTGAATCTTGTCTAAACTTAGCAAGACCTTCTTTAGCCTGCTCTAATGTTTGATGACGAGAAATTTCTTTATTGTCATCATCATAAACTACCCATTTACCAAATCTTTCATCACCTGGACTGTTTCTGTCTTGCTCAATTTTGCCTGGGTATAGCTTGTCATTTTGACCAGAAATATCTTTACCACCAGATACACCCTTAAATCTTTCAGCAACTTTATCCTGATATGACTTAAGTGCTGCATCTGCTTCTTCTCTTGTCTGAAATACAATTGCTTTTCCAGTATTTGGATCTTTAATTTTTTGGTTAGCAGCATCATAAACGTGCCAGCCAGGACCAGTATACTGATTTCCTCCCCATGGCCTTACTTCACCACCAGTAACATATCCAGCAACTTCTCCATTATTGATAGCGTGAAGAAGTGGAAGATTTTCTGTTGTAGCTTTTTTATTAATAACAAATTCTCCAGGCGTTAGCATTGCTGGTACAGTATCTGTATTTCCTACACCTGGAACAATTGTTTGACCACCAGACTCAAATATTCTACGAGTGGCAAATGCTTCTACTGGATCTGCAACTCCACCAGTATTAAAGTTTTGAATTGGTATTAATCCACCCTTATTTTGTCGAATAAATTCATATTCATTAGTTCTTCCACCATATCTTGCAAATGGTTTTCCACTAATATCTACCATTTCTGGATAACCCATATCTAATCCAATTACATAAAGTTTTGTAGTTAATGGATCATTAGGATCTCCTTTTGTTAGATCTTGAATATAACTAATTTTTGCTTGACCAGGAGGTATATATCTATCACTCTTTGTAGCTTTAAAGAATACATTTACATTTGAACCCTGTTGTCTTAAACGTTCTATTTCAGCAAATGCCTGCTTTCTTTTATTTCTTTTATAATAAAGACTTAAAATTTCTTCATCAATTCTTCTTTGTAGCTCTGTTGGATATTCTAAATTAGTCCTATGTGATTTCTTTGCTATATCATAATCTCTTTGTGCTTTTGATTCTCTAACAGTATCTGATATCATAGCTCTTTCTGTAAGAGTTAAATCTTGATCTTCAGTAAAACCAAGTTTAGATCTAGCAGATTTACGTTCTTGTTCTACTGCAAGTCTTAGTTGTTCAATTCTAGCTTCTTCCTGAGCTACTGCTTCTGGTGACATTTTATCTTGTGCTTGTTTTAATTGAGCCTTAAGATATTTAATTTTTCTAATAACATTTGCTTGCTCACCCTTAATGTGTTCTTTATATGTTGATCCATATAGTGGAACAGATCCACGAACAGTAAGCATATCAATAGCGTTACTCCACTCTTGATTTTCACTAGCAAAATATCTCATGTGATTATATGCTATTCTTTCATCTGTGGACCATGATCCCTTGGGGAATGGGATCATTTCTCCTTCAAGATCTATAATGTCTCTATAGTTACCACTAGCTAATCTATCTCTTAGTTTTCTATCAATAAGTGGACTTGATCCACCAGCACCTCTAAATAATTGTGGACCAGCAAATGGTTCTCTACTTTGTGATAACAAAACTCTTTGAGCAGCGGTTAAACTAGCATATCCATGATCAGCATACTGTTGTGCTGCAGATTCTAGTGTTTGATCTGGTTCAGCACCAAGAATCTTTCTTTGTCTACCAGCTAACATTCTTCTTAATGTAGCGCCAATTGCTGGTCCACCACCAACAAGATATTGAACACCATCAATTAATCCACCAGAATTAGCCCTAATAAACCCTTGCTCAACTAATGTTTGTTTAACTTGTTGATAAAATGTTTGATGTTTTTGAAAACTTTTATCTTTTAATTTATTGTGCGCTAATGCCCGAAGCATTGGAATCCATCTTAATGGTACAGCACGAGTTTTAGAACTCATAAAACTTTTAACTTCATCATTTTTTGATTTTTCTGCTAAATCAAATAAACCAATTAAAAATTCATAATCATCTCTATTTGTTGTATGACCACTACCATCAACAATTCTTCTTACTTGACTTGAATATCTACTAGCAAAGGCTGGATTTTCTTTAAGAACCTTACTCATAATATCGTAAGCATATGGTCTTGTACCATCTTGCTTGATACCAAACAGGTAGTCTAGTCCCATATTTTCTAGGGTTGGTCTTGCTGTTACTGTTCTTGCACTGAACTGTTTTTCTTCTATTTGTTTTTTACCCTTTTTTACTTTTCTTGTTTTTCCTTTTCTAATATGAGAAAGATCAGTTCCCAACATTGTTTTAAAAGCATTTTGAAATTCTTTTGACTTTTCTTGTGAACCTGTTATCCAACCCTTTTTTCGAGCTAATAATAATGCATCTTGTACTTCTTTTTCATTACCTCTATATACTGCTGTTGGAATCCAATCTGATAATTGACTTGGTGCTTTTGCTGTACTTTTAACCCAAAAAGTCTCTCTTAAATTTAATAATAATTTCATTAATGAGTTTCTATCAGTTCCTGACAATACAACTCTTCCTGGATTAGATTGTGCAAAATATTGCATTCCAGGAATCATTCCACCTTTATTCATTCCAAGATGCATTCTTTGAATATCTGATTCTGATACAGAGTACCCTCTTCTTATAAATGTATCTTGTAGCATTCTTTGTACAGAAGTTAATGGAATATCTTCATAAGACATTCCAGTTCCTGTAGGATATGTTTGACCTGGCATAAGTAGTAAATCTTTTGATAAACCAAGTTGAGATCCGCTAACAACATATCCAGGTCTACCTTGAGAATCACGGAAATTTGTAACAGATTGTCTACCAAATGCTCTAGTTAATAATTGCTCATGAACGTTTGCATTGCCAGCACCAGTTACCATAATTTTTCTTAATTCATTACTAACTTCTGTTGGCATAGTGTATCTAATTGCATTTTTATCATTGATTAATGCAGAATAAATAGATGATAGTCCAGCTTCATCAAATCCTTTTGCTACTTCATCATAAATTTGAGTATCGCTAACTCTCATACCAGGTTTTGAAAGGAATCTTTGTCCTAAAGTTGATGCTAATCTATCTGCTGCTTCTGTTGGTGACAATTTTAATGCCTGTAGCGCTGCTTTTGCAGATGGAACACTAGTAAATGCTGGTAAGTAAAATTCTGATAAACCTGATAAAAATGCCATTTCTTCTTTACTTGCCTTACCAAATCTAGCTTGGCTATTAATTCTTCTTGGGCCAGCACCAACAAGATTTCCAAGTAGTTGAACTGGGTTTACTCCTTGTAGTCTAGGAGTAGCTGCTTGTAAAGCAGAAGTTAAATCTGCTCTTTGTTGTGCAGTTAATTGTGGCAATGTAACAAAATTTTGACCAGCAGTTGATGATTGTATTGGTAGCCCACTTGATATGGCTTTTGCACCACGAAGTTCTAATAGTCTTGCAAGCATTGCTGGTGGAATATTTTCTAAATCTAATCCAAGCGAGCCTGGTTGAATCTTCATACCATAAAACATTTTTCCAAATTTAGCAACTCCACCACCAGTATTAAATCCTGGAACTTGTGCACCATTATTAATTGCATAAAGAAGTGGAAGATTTTCTTGTGTTGCTTTCTTATTTACAACAAATTCTCCAGGGGTGAGCATAGCTGGAACTGTATCTTTATTTCCAACTCCTGGAACAGTATTTCCTTCATTTAAGAATATTGGGCCACCCTTATTTCTTCTTCTTACGTTTGGTTGTTGAGCACGTTGAGCTTGTTGTGCTGCTGATGATCCTGGAACAAATGTTGCTGGATAAAGTTGAGCATACTGATTCTGAGCCGCAGCAGCAAGATTGATTGCAGCAGCTAGTTCAGTAAACGCTGCTGTAGCTTTATCTGCACTAGTAATTTGAGATACTAAAGCAGTATTAGCATTTTGTGTTGCTATTCCAAGTTGTTGTGCAGCAGTAGCTGCATCCATCTCTTCTAAAGACATATATTTTAATGATTGAGAAACAGCTTGAATAGCACCAGCAAAACCAGCTTGACCAAAACCTTTTACAGCTCCAGCAACAACACTTCCAAATTTAACAAGTGTGCCAACTAAGTTCATTAATAGACCAAGGAACATAGTTCCTGCTGGAACTACTACTCCAACAATAACTGTTGCTAATGCAGTAAAGTTTTTAACACCATCTGGTAATCTATCAAACATTTCAAATAGTTTTGAAAAAAAGTTAATAATTGGTGTAGAAATTTTCATAAACAATTCACCAATTGGTGCAATGGCCATTTTAAATCGTTCTATAGCTGCCATATATTTTGTAGATGTTGCTTCAGAAATGACTCTTAGTTCTTTTTCAGCAGACTTTGCCATATCTTCTGCTGATAAACCAGCTAATTGAAGAACTCTTGATGCTTGAGTACCATCTTTAATAATATTGTCAAATAGTGCACCAAGTCTTGCGTACTGGTATTTACCAAAAACTTCTTCTAGTGCTTGCTGACGACTAAATTGATCTAGAGTAGCTAGAGCTTGACCAAATGCCTGAACTGTTCCCATAAGGTCGCCGCGATTAGCTTGAACAATAGCATTAAGATTTATACCCATTTGAGCTAATGTATCGTTTGCTTTTTTAGTTGGATTAATTAGTGAACCTAAACCAGATTTAAGAGCGTTGGCTCCTTGAGCAGCAGACACACCACCTTCTTGCATTGCAGCAAGCATGGCAGCTAGATCTTTAACATCTCCTCCCAAGCCTACAATAACTGGCGCAACTCTTGGAATAGCACTAGCTAGATCTTGAAGAGTTACAACAGTTTGGTTTTCAACCATGTTTAGGAAGTTAATAGATTTTGTTAGCTCTTCTCCAGACATCCTAAAAGCATTTTGTAAAGCAATAGTTGCCTCTAGTGCTTCATTCTGTTCCATTTGTCCAAGAGTAGCCAGCCTTGTTGCTTCTGTTGTAGCAGATATAAGTTGAGCATTTTGTGCGCCAGCAGCAGCAGCCTCAGCAGCCAAGCCAATAGTGTCTTTAACTGCTATGCCATATTTTGTATATTCAAGTGCAAGAGCTTCGATTGCTCTCATATTTGCTTCTATTTCTTCTGGTGGAGTAAAAGCATCACCATATACTTTTTTAAATCTTACTGCTGCCTGTTCAATTTCTTTAAATGTTTTTGCAGCGGCTCCGCCAAAAATTGCTAATGGAACAGTAAAGCCAACCATAAGCTGACGACCAGCCCACTGAGTATTTTTACCAAAGTTAATCATTGATGTTGTTGCTTGACGCAACATTGCACGATGAATTGCTAATCTTTCATTAGCTACTGCTGCCTCTGTATTAAATGCTGCTAAGGGACGAACAGCGATAACATCTCTAAATCCTTTTGCAGCAGCAGTTGTTTCATAAAATGTTGTTTGTAGAGCTTGTGCTCTAGAATTTGCTAATGATAAAACAGAAGCAGCCTCTGCACTATCTTTTCTAAACCTAGCATTAAAGTATTGACCAAGAGTTCCCTTCCCTTTAGATAAAGTTTGATCAAGCCTTCTTGCAGCAGTTTCCATTCTTACTTGTTCTGCAGTAAAGAATCTAGTAGAGCTTACGGCATCCATAAGGGTGCTAGAAAATCTTTGTGCAGCTTCAGCTTGAACAAGATTATTTTTACTTAATGTTGCAGAAAAAGAATTAATTTGATTTTGTAAAGCTCTGAGCTGAGTGGCAGCAGCAGATGTATTTACATCAATATTAATAACTGCTCTAGCTTGTGCCATTAACTACCTCATAATCAATGCCCATTCCAATTCCAAATCCTGCCTTTTGAGCAGAAAATCCTTGGAGGGCCAAAATATCATTAGGATCGGACGTTTGACCACCACTCATATGTCGTGCTTTCATTGCTTCCCATGGATTAACCTTAGCTTGTTGCTTATCAAGATCAATACCTTTTAACGCAGCAAAGAATTTTTTATTATCATAATCTTCTTTTTGCTTTGCTTCAAGAATTGCTACCAATTCTGGCATTGATAGGTTATCCTCCATTTCTTGGTAGTCCTTCCAGTGTCCCAGCAGGAATACCTGTGATTCTAAGGCGACTAGATCTAGTTCGTCCCAGCTAGAGCCGCCGCCAGTGCGTTTGGGTCGTTCAGCTTAATCCCTGCAGCTACTTCAATAATTTTATATACAGTTGGAAGATCGACTACTTCTTCCATTTTTTCTTTTGTAGCAAACTCTGGATTGTATTGCTTCATTGCAATTGTTGCACACTCAAGGAGAACGTCCATAGACTTAATATTGTCCTCTGCGACTTTCTCATCACCAATCTTCTGAAACTCCTTCATAAAATCACGAAGAAGTGAAATTTTTAATGGACGCATACTAATTGTTGTACCATCCATAAGCTCAACCTCTACAATTTCGTAGACTGAAGTTGCCATATATATCCTCCTAGACTATAAATAAATTATAACATAGGGAGCCAAAAGATTTAGCCCACCCCAATTTAGGAGTGGGCCAAACCGTTATAGTTGATTATCAGACTGCGCCTGTGTAGGATACAACTCTGTCAACAATCTTGCCGTATGAACCATTAGAAGCTGGCATTAGACGGAATGTGACCTCAAACATTGAAGCCTCATCACGCTTTGCGCTAACAGTAACGCTCTCAATTGAGAGAACGCGAAGAGCGACATATACGCGCTCTACTGCGTTAGCACCAGTTGCTGTTGGATCGCCACTACCAGGACCAACTGCAATAAGAGCACGCTCTAGTGGAACCTCACCAAGGTTACCTGACTGCATGTTGAATGCCTGACGTGAAGATGTTCCTGTACCGCTAAGGTCATCATCGCTACCAGCGGTAGCAATGAGCAGATTGTCAAGTGTGGCCTCAGCGAATGCTGTGACTAGGTTTACCTGCATACCCTGCTTGAACATGCGAGCAACGTCAAGTAGCTGATCAACCTGAACCTCACCAAAATCTGGCTGGAACTGTACTTCTAGGCCATTCATGGTGTAGCCAACGTTGCTCCAAGAAGCTGAAGCTGAAGCTAGTGTATCAGCGTACTTTGCACTTGCAGAGAAGTTTGGTACGTCACCACTTGCACCGCCTGTTAGAAAGCGATATTCAGCGCCTGGACCAGTACCTGTGTAGTACTCTAGTGGTCCCTTCTTGGAAACATATACCTGGGCTGCACCAACGATAATATTTCTTGAATCACCTAAAGTTGCCATATCTTTCACCCCTTAATAATTTATTTTATTTTTGGCGTGGGGGTGTTTCCTCATCTTTATTATATAGGTATATTTAAGCGTTATTATATATGTTGGTTAGGTGATAGTCATACCTAATAATTAGTTCTGTTGAGTATAGTTTTGATGTACCAGTTTGCTGAGTAGTTGAGTTAACATATTTTATTTGCATTGCATTAACGCAATGAAAGTAAAAATCATCATTTGCAATAGTTCCAGCATATTCATTAATATCTTTTGCTGATATATCTTCTCTGTCAAGAACGTTGATGATAAAGTCTCTCCACTCGTATATCTCTCCAATTGTCCCCTTGATTGAATACATCATTTGAGCACATTTAACTGGATAAAAATATTTGTTTGTTGACCTTGAACGAATAAAAGAATCATAAATAATATATGGTTTATTGCCCCACGTTGTATCGCCAGCCTTCGTATCTGCTATAGGGAAAATAGGTATAGTTGAACCATATTTAGCGTAGGTAGTAGGCTTAGCTAATTGAAATTGACGCCAAACATATTTATTAATAATAACTTCTGGATAATCACTCATTTATGTCTCCTACTGGCATATTCATAATCCATGATAATGCTGTTTTTCTACCTACACCATTTGCATTATTTGATCTCATTGCTACACCAAAATTTTGTTCATATGGTTTTGCATCCATAAAATATTGATAAAATCTTATGGCATTTAAATATATTTTATCAAAGTATGTGTTATAGAATTCTTCAAACTGCTCAACAAAAGATCCACGAACATCTGGTCCACCAGGATTTTCAATAACAATTGGTCCAGTTCTGAAATATTCTACTCCATCGACCTCAAAAAATAATGCTTCAGCATTTACCTCATTAACAATAACTGTTATACCTTCTTCCATGACTCTTGCCTTGTCATAAAAAACCTGATCTGAAGTATCACTGGGTATTTGTGATTGCAAAAAATCTGCACTTATAGTTGCAGTTCTTTTTGTTAAAGTTCTTTTTAATTCATAAAGTCTTGACTGTGGATCTCCAACTCTACCCCACTCATATACATGGTGAAGCATTCCAGGATTTACTCTAGCTAGTTGATCTAAATATTCATAAAATCCAGCAACGCTTGCCTTTGATAGCTTATTAACAATTGTTGATTCTTGAGCTTGAGTTTCTTTAATAAATCCATCTGTATACTCAACTAAATTATTTAAAAGTTTTGTTGCTTGTTTACCGTCAATTTTTACTGATACCATTTATAACTCCTGATCATCAGCGCGTACTAGATATACTCTATATCCCATTAAAACACTAAACATATCAAACATAGGTTCAACTGCTCTGACTTCAAAAACTGTGGAGTCTGTTAACGACTCTCTCCATACAAAATTTCCTTTTGAATCTTTTATATCTTTAATTAAAATATCAGTTATTCTATAAATTTGATCATCTGAAGATTGTAAAATATCTTCACCTGTTCTAAAATTTACAGATAAGTCATATTCAATAATTTGTTCTGGACTAAGAAATTTAGGTACTTTTGAATCTGGATTTTGTTTAATTGCTGAACATTTTATTGTTCTATCTTTATTCCAATCTTTTATTATTTCACCAAAATCATTTTGTGATTGAGTAGCATAATATATATCTGCACTCATTGGATAAAATAAATTATTTAAACTGGAACCTGGAAACATTATATAACTCCAGGCACTATAGTATTCTTATATTTAGATAATATATTGTCTACTGTAAAGTTGCCAGTTCCATTCATAAATGTTTTTGCAAATTGTACTTTGAATTCAACATTATCAAATGACTCAATGTACTTATTAATATATTGCATATTTCCAGATGCAATATCTTGCATAAGTAATTCACAAGCTTTTTTAATATCATTTGGAACAACTTTGTACCCAAAGTCACCGTCAATTAAATAGTCATATCCACTGGCAAATGAGGCATCATAGTATCTGTCTCTCCATACCTTTGCATATTCAAGCTTGTTTTCAATAACTTGAGATGGAACAATTGATGATCCATCTAAGCTAATTTTATATAAGTTCATTTCAGCATCAGATGAGTCATGAATTATTAATCCATTCTCATACATTTTATAAAGTTTACAAATTCTTTCATTGATTGGAAGGTAGTCCATGCCCATTCCAGTCACTTCTTTATTTTTACGAATAAAGTAAAATGTTCCACACTCAGATTCAATAATTGCTCTTGCTATAGATTCGCATTGAATTGCCTGAGCGGTACTAATAGCTAATTTATTTTTTACTGCAGTAATATCACAGTATGGACGAATAATGTCTAGTCCAGTTGAATATACAAGAGCATTGTTCTGATAAATATCAAATTCTAAATTACCATAATATGTTAAATAATAGCTATTCAAAGTAAATGTTACTAGCTTGTTGCTGTTTGATACCGCAGAAGCTGAGTATGATGTTCCAGTATTTAAATCATCATAATATGCATGATATAGTGCATTAGCAGTGGGAACTGTAAAAGTAGCTTGAATAGATGTGCTTTCAGGTAGTCTTAGAACTTCCACTTAGACTCCATATGCATTGGCTACTTCTTGTGGGGTAGCAATGCGAACCTTATTTGTAATTTTCATCCACGCCTCTGCATTTTCTGACGTTGTGATATTGTATCCTCTATCTAACCTTCCTAATGATTCATCGTATAAACCATTTTCCGCAAATACTGCTACTTGTTGTGACACAATATCTCCTTGTTTAACATTATATCATTAGAAAATAAAAGAGAGGGGCTTGCGCCCCTCTCCTTTTTATATTTAGTTATATTATGGCTTTGTGCCGTATGCGATTGCATCTGTCTCTTCGACCTCTACACCAAAGCGAACGAATACGGTGTATTCTACTGTATCCTTCTTTGGCTTGAACTCGCGGTGGACAGTTACATCTCTCTGGAAGCCCCAAATACGATTCTCGGGGAATGTAAGAGAAACATACTTGTCGGGGAAGTAAGGAACCTCGACAATTGGTAGACCAAGTACACGATACTGTACTGGTGCACCAACGATCTGTGGTACTGTACCATCGACGATTCTCTCAACGATTCTTTCAGAGTTGAAGTTACCTGTCTGAGCAAGCTGGTTTAGCAGACTTGATAGAGTTGGGCTACCAGCATAGAACTTCATTGCTGAACGTGAACCACGGTACTTACGTGGCATAGCTAGAACGATGCTCTGTAGATCCTGAACAGTCCAGTTGGAACCACTTGAGGATACTGCTGTGGCCTGATTGCCAGTCAGCTCCTTTGCGTAGAACCCCTGTAGAATGTTAAGGAACGTATTTGTTCCAGAGCCAGTGCCGTTGATAGCAAGATCCTCTAGATCGTTAGCAAATGCACGAGTCATTGTACGAACTAGGTGATCCTCCAGTCCAGCGCCCTCTAGGTTGTCCTCTAGGGCTTCAGTTGATACTTCCCAATCCAGTCTAATCTTCTTTGTGGAGATTTCGACCTTTGTGAAGGCAACTGCTGCATTGGTATATGTTGCATCAGCCTGTGCTGCTGCACGAATGACGCGCTCACCAACATTTAGCTTCTCAAGTTCTGCAGTATTGGATCGCATTGTAACGCGACGACCATCCTGTGCAAGAACTTGCTGCTCCCAAATGTATTCGATGAACTGGCGAGACTGCTCAGGATTGAGAATACCGCCGTCGTCAGTTGTACTGCCAACTACACCCAGGTCGTAGAGCTGTGGATTGGTTACGCCACCAATACCACCTGAAACTACTGCACCTGCTGCGGCTGCTTTTTCTAGGATTTCATCTGACATTTTTTTCACCTCCTGGTTAATTACCGATATAGGTCAGCGGAACTGAGGAAACGACCGCCCCACATGGATTTATTCATTTGTACTTCCTGAACGATCCCGCCAAGATCGCCAGACTTACGGACAGCGGTATCTGCTTCTACCTGATCCATACGCTGTCCAAACTCACTGATATTACCTTTTACCTCATTGATATTGCTCTTAACAACATCAACTTCGCCACTCACTGTATTAACTGATTTCTTCAGATCTGCAATTTCATCAGTAAGGGACTTAATTGTTGCAGAAAACTCTTTAAATGCGTCAACTAAAGACACTTTGACTTCATCAACTGATTTAGCCAAGTCTGCGTTGTCCTCATCTGTAGGAGTTGTGGATTTTTCGATAGCCTCTTCTACAACATCTTCAACAGTCTCATCTGCTGACTTCTCAACAGTCTCCTCTGTTGTCTCTTCTGCTGACTCTTCAGCAGGGGTTTCAACAACATCTTCAATTGCCTCTGGTGCAGCATCAGACTTTTCAATTACTTCTTCTACTACCTCAGAGACTTTTGGTGCTCTTGCCATGTTAATCCCCTCCTTTTCATTATTTTCAGCAATTGACTTGGCTATTTCGTCAATCGCCTCTCTTTCATCAGATTCTTCATCTGAACTCTTTGTGAATGTTTCAAAAAGCTCCTTGATTGTATCAGATTTATTTACATCATTACTTTCAACAAATCCGATATTTACCATGGCCTTGCTGCATTGAGGACAAGCATACTGATTCTTTTCACTAAGAATAATTGTGTCATTTGATGCACACCAATAAACTGTTTCAAGATAATTCTTTTCAATTTCTTGTTCCCCGTCTACAAACTTTTGAATAGAAACAATGTTAGCTTCTGGATTTGCTGGATTGTCAACAAGTGATAGCTCATCAAGTTCATAATCTTTGATAAGTCTTACTGGACCATCAGCATTTTTTGTGTACATATCCTCTGACTCATTAATTCTTCCACCAATAGAAAATCCTGTAAGAATATTCTCAGTAACCTTGTACCAGGTATCTTGAGCACCCTTTGAGATATAAACATCGACATAAATACCGTTATATGTCTGTCCACTTTCTTTATCAAAATACTTATCCTGCTTAAAAGATACCATTTTCCCTACGGCTAGTGGCGTATGCTGCTCACGAATATTCCCACGGAATCTCTGAAATGCCTTGGCTGATGCTTCTATGCTAACAACATCCCCCTGCTTATCTAAAGTGTCAAGGGTGGCCCACCCAGAAACAATTCTTTTTTCTTTATCTACTTTCTGAATTGGCATTGAAAAACGGATGCTATCGCCACTTGTAGCCCAAAAAGCTTTTGATAAATCAGTCATATTATACCTATTATATATGTATTTTTTATTAAATTGTTATGGTGTTACTCTTCCTTCTCCACCAGGGTTTCTACCTGTCTCAGTTGCTGGTGAATCAGAAGCGTTATTTTGTCTTTCTGTATCTCTTTGCCTCGTGCCTCTTGTTTGAGCAAGCATTTCCGCTCGTTGCTGTGGGCTAATCACAACTGGATTTTGCCCTTCTGCTCTCATAGTAAGGCCAAGTCTTTGCCGTACTTCATTAGGAACAATGACCTGCATCTTTAGATATCTCTCATCAATCTGACTTTGAGTATTTTCATCTGTAAGAGTTAGCTCATCAAGCTTTAATTTAAACATATCTGTTTTTTCTTTAATAATTTTATTAATAACTTTTTCAAGATTTCTTTGTGCTGGTCTAGCTACCTGCTCCTTAAATGTTCTATCAGATGCAAGTGCGGAAGCAATTGATACTCCAGCAGCAGAACCAACTTTGCTCATTGGAACTTGATGAGACATAAGAATATCTTCACGATTTGATTTACGATACTTTTCAAATGATCCATCTTGTATGCCATTTTCAATTGGCTCCATTTTAAACTCTACCTTATTGTCTGGAGTATCTGATGGAAGTGGAAGGAAAAGTGTTCTATGATTTTGTCCACGAAGCCCAGCCTGAAGAAATCTAAAGAGTTTATCTTCTGATTCATTTGATAGCTTGCCACCTTTAAGAGTAACAAT
>Ga0129333_10004162_pt1 | contig 13540 bp, 19 predicted proteins | sample CPB6_08_DNA_FD_94474 | JGI IMG/M metagenome (GOLD analysis project Ga0129333, IMG submission 94474) | Freshwater to marine salinity gradient microbial communities from Chesapeake Bay, USA - CPBay_Sum_0.6_0.8_DNA | ecosystem: Environmental > Aquatic > Marine > Coastal | place: USA: Chesapeake... | reverse complement strand
CGGCTCCCCCAGATCCACTTCCCTGTAAAAGCCAGCGACCTGCAAGCGCTTAATGTCATTCTCGGTCTTGCGCATCAGGTGCGTAGCCCGTTCCGCGTTGCGTACCCCGCTACAACCGTAGGGCAGAATAATGTCTTCTGCCGGGATAAACATTGATACCTGCCTGTCTTTGCTGGTATCAAAGTAGACTTTCTTAAACGCACACCCAGCTAAACCTAAATTAAATAACATGCGCTCGTGCTCGGTGCGGTACTCGGGCATTTGCTCAGTAAGCCGCCAGTTCATATCGTCACGCACGCGGTTGGCTGCTTCTTCCTTGAGCTTGTCAATAGCCCCAATAATTTCAGTCTTAACCGGACCCGCTGCTGGGAACGTCTCAATAATGGTTTCTGACTGGAACCTTACAGCTGCTTCTGTCAGCAGAGTAGAAAACACACCACAAGCCCCTGTCCACGGCTCAGTGCGCTCTTCATACTTCATGCCCAAGACTTCCAGCCCCTTGACATAGGTCTCTACCCAGTCTTTACGGGAAGTAATATCCGCCTCAATTAGCTCTGTCAGTTCACTGGCGATCTTTTGCAACTCGCCATCATCAAGATGCTCTGCCAAGTTAGCATCAAACGGAATATCTCCGTCCGTCTCAGCCCCCGACATCAGGTCAATCTCGACTCCATCAACGCCTACCCGAAGACCCTCGGGGTTTTCAATTTCAATCTCTATAGCGGGGCTGTCATCTAGCGCGATGTCGTCTAATGAAGTAAGACCGAGCGGTGCACCACCAATTGCCGGAACCATATCAGAAGCTGCCATTTTGTATCCTTAGTAATAAGCCACACGTCTGCTGCTTTTAAACCATTTTTGCTCTTCTGGTTCATCACTAGGTAAATTTATAAATCCACCTTGTCTAAACCTTAAAAGAGCTAAGGTAGTAGAGTCTACCAAGTCATCATTTGCGCCGGAAGGGAAATCATTACATTCTTCGATGACTTCTCGTGCCCAGCGCCTATCCGGAGCATAAACCACTCCGCCTTGAAACAGTGAAGATACAGCATTCACACGAGCTATCTTATCCTGTCCTTTGCCGGGAGTAAACTCTGCTACTGGTACTCCCATCCGTCTGAACTCTTGATACAACACGGAACCAGAAGACTTCTTCTCCACCATAAACGCGTCAGGTTGCCACTCTTTATATTCTTCAAGTACCATTGCTTTTAAGTCTGGATACTCTAAACGTCGTTTGATTGAGTTAAGCAGGATAATACTATAGTTGTTTGTTTCTTCATTAAAGAAAACACCCCACGTAGTTAGTGCGTTATAGTCAGATCTGTTATTGGCTTCTTGTGCCGCATCAAGGGACATAATAGTAAAGTCACACTCGGGAGGGTCATCCTTTTCCCACGTTTTCCACCACTCTCGTTTAATCAGCGCTCCTTCCTCAGAGGTCGGCTGCTGCATGTATTGGGCTTGCCAGTATCGGGGATCCATCCCGGCTTTTTTACCTAATAGCTCTTCTATTGACCAAAAATCGGGCCAAAGGGGTTTATCGTTCAATATGGCCGGAAATTCAACCACTTCCCACGGCTCTACGTCTGGCTCCTTAATCATCTGGTCAATAACCATCCCGGTAAGGTCCAATTTGGACCATCTGGTCATGACAATAATAATTGCGCCCCCCGGCATAAGACGCTGAATAGGACCAGACTGGAACCACTCCCAAGCAGGAAGAAAAACATCAGGACGGCCCTGTTTGGCGTCTTGTTCTGAATGAGGGTCATCAATAATAAATAGGTCAGCGCCGCGACCAGCAAGAGCGCCACCAACACCAATAGCAAAATATTCACCATTAAAGTTAGTACCCCACCTAGAAGCCGATTTTGAGTCCGCCTGTAGCTCAACTTGCGGAAAAATGCCTTTGTAAGCATCCGATCCGACCAAATTTCGCACTCTACGGCCAAAATTAACCGCCAAATCTGCTGTATGAGAGGCCATAATGATCTTTTTATGAGGGTATTTACCCAAAAACCACGCTGGAGCGAGGTAAGAGATCATTTCTGACTTGCCGTGACGGGGAGCAATGTTAACAACCACCCGTTTTTTCTTACCGGCGGCAATTTCTTCAAAGATTTTGGCTAATCTGCGGTGATGCGGACCCACTTTATAGCCCGGATATACGTGATCTATGAACGCAAGAAAGTTTTCTTTGCCTAATTCCTTGGCTTTCTCTGCATACCAGCCCTTAATAAGCTCTAAAGTACGACGTTTTTCCGCATCTGCCATATACGGAAGGGCTTGTTCCAGCTCTTGAATATTTTCAGCTGTTAACTGAAGGCTCATCTCGGTCTTCTCGTATTATTTCTTTAGCCTCAATATCCGTAACAGGCTGTACTTTAGTTATATTGGTTAATTTTTTTAGCCTAGTTAAAGTTTCAGAGAGTTCGCTCTCAATTTCTTCTAAAGATTGAGCTTTATGGGTAACTTCAGTGCGCCGTTTAAAGGCGTCTACCCCATCAATTTCACCTAAAGCTTTAATTGCCTGCATTCGGGTCTTGCCGTCAGGATTTTCCGTATCTTGTAGTAGCTTGTTTACGACGTAAAGCTTAAGGTCCGCAAGGTCGCGTACAACCATTCCGCTATACATGGCTACCATGCCGCCAAGATACGCAAGTGTCTCGTTTGGATAATTAACTAAATCGGGAGGAGTTTTGTTAGCCATGACTTGGTGCATAAGTTCATGAGCTTGCTCTCGATTTGCTTCTGACGGCTCAATCGGTTTACCCGTAAGGTCAGACAACATTTTTACAGTAGAAGCGCGAGCGGCTATCTCTTCAGCGGGGCTGAGATCTGGTAACGCTTCTTTCATACTCCCCGGCAGGGGGATATCCCAATCAATATCGGGCATTAGTGGTTCTGACATGGAGGTATCCGCACTCCTTATAGATGCGCGAAATATAACACATAGTGCGGATTTGTAAAGGAGGTAGGAATCCTACCGGGGGGTGTTCGCTGTATTGAGGGGGTGGGGTTGCGGGATTTGGAAAATTTTGTGGTGGTTTGTGTAGTTCCTAGTGTAGACGCCGCGCGGGGGACCCATTCGCGGGTTCGGGGGGTGCGGGGGCGGTGGGTCGCGACCCCACCAAAACTTTACATTTGATCTGGGTTCATGGCATAACAACATCACTGCAACGTCGCAGTGCAACACGGAGATACACATGAAAGCAATGTGGTACTGGCTGACACGCTACATGGTAGCGGTCGAATGGGAAGGTATGAGGAAGGTTCACTGGGCACGCACCGCAGAGGAAGCGGTCGAGTGGATGGAGTGCTATCGCAGTGATGCGATAGTGATGTGTGGCAAGCGGGGACGGCTGATTGCCGCACGCTGGTCTTAATCAACCGGGGGGCGCAAGCCCCCCATCAACGGAGAATGAAATGAAGAAAGCAAATACCAAGATAGCAGCTGCGGCTACATTCGCAGCAACACTCGCTGGGTTCATTGGGTTTATACCTGATGGCTGGTGGATTCAACAAGCCTTTATGTTCTTGTCAGGCTTCATGTTTTGCATAGTCATATGGCTGTGCGTGGAGGATGGTCATGAATAACTATGAATGGCTAACCGTAGGTAGGGTAAATCTGTACCGCTACTGGATTCGGGTGGCAACACTTGAAGCGGTAGAACAGCGCCGCGAGTTCTCGCCAGCCAACCGGAAGAAGCACGCGGTCATCACAGACATAAAAGCGCAAGTTGCTCGCGCAATGTTTTGCGCCAAGCTAGACGGCGACGAGTTTAGTAAGCTCCGTCGCTAGTTCATGCCAGCCCTTCGGGGCTGGTTTGAAACCAGTTATTTGTCGCCGCGCGTGTGTGCGCGTGTGCATGGCTGGCGCTTAGCTTAGCGTGTCAGCCCCCGCTGAACCTTTACATTAGAGCCTAGGCTCAGCTATAACAACATCACGGCAACGCTGATTTCCAGCGCCCGTAGCTTTCAACGAAAGGATATATCATGAAAGCAGCTTCCACCATCAAGTCCTTCAAGGACGCGGGCTATCAGGCAGCGCTCAGCAGCGAGCGCGTAGCATCTATCGCACAATTTGTCATAGAACAATGCCCGGGTTTTCTGGACGAAGTGCCGAAAGAGATCAAGGCTCAGCTGGACGAAGGCTTTGCCCTCCGCTGGCAGGAGATCAATAAAGCCGTAAAATATACGGCTGACTGGGTACCCAGCGAAAAAGGCAGCATCGAAGTCAGCCTTGCATACTGCCTGAGCTACTCTCAGCAAGCCTTCGGTCAGCTGAAAAACGAAGAGCCAGTAAAGCATGGCATTATCAAGGCAGTACGCGATGCATTCAGCAAGTACCGCTCTAATCGGCTGGCTGATCTTAAAACGGCTGTCCGTCGGGTATTAAATGAAGGAAAAAATCATACGCGCCCGCAAGCTAAACCGTTTTTAGATTACATGTCCGATGTATTTGACGCGATGAAGGCGCGATGCAAAACCGCCAAAGCTCGCGGTGACGAAGCTGCCGATGAAGTCCAGCTACGCGTCGCAATAGATGCCTTCAATAAGGCTTTCACTAAGTAAAGGGGATCAAGGGAGCTTCGGCTCCCTTTTCTTTTGCCCATTGATACCAGTTATATGTTCCCGCGCGCGTGTGCGTGAGCATGGCCAAGCGCTTAGTCTAGCAATGCAGGCTACCCTGAAACTGTACTTTAGTGGCTAGGATGTGGCATAACTTAATTGTGGCGAGTGAGCATATCGTTCACACCACATAACCAATGGAGTTAATTATGAGCAAAGCAACTAAACCCACAGTGGTTTCCTCGTTCAAAGACGCGGGTTATCAATCCGCACGTTCTAGTGAGACGATGGCTAACATAGCCAAGTGGATTCTAGAACACAATCCCGCGTTCCTTGATTCACCATCGGATGAGGAAAAAGCGCAACTGCGCGAGGGTTGGGCACTGCGTTGGCAGGAACTTAATCCCGCCACGCGATACAACGCGGAGTGGGTTCCGACCAAAGACGGCGGAAACGAAGCAACACTAGCCTACTGTTTAAGTTACAGCCAACAAGCATTTGGACAACTCAAAAACGAGTATCCCGTGCAACATGGCGTAATTAAGCAAATCCGTGACTCGTTCAATAAATACTGTTCCAATAGAATGGGCGATTTGCGTACAGCAATCCGCAGAGTCGCAAACGAGGACAAAACAAACACCAGACCACAGGCTAAACAGTTTGATGAGTTCCTCAAAGATATGTTTGATACAGTAAAAGCTCGATGCAAAACTGCGCAGGCACGATCCGATGCAACTGCGCCAAACGAGGTTGCACTGCGCCAAGCAATCGACGCGTTCTATGCCAAACTGAAATAAGCACTGACTAACTTAGCCCCGCTTCGGCGGGGTTTTTCTTTGCCCATTGATACCAGTTCTATGTCTCCGCGCGCGTGTGCGTGAGCAAGGCTCTAACTTAGCGTTTCACGGGGGCGTGAACTTTGATTCCAAAATTCCAAAAAATTGGAATTTGTTCCAACGCGGTTGGAATTTTGGAATTTGTGGTGGAATTCTGGAATTTTTAGTAGAATATGTCCAACTTTACAAATGAAATTCCAATTTTGAAACGCGATTGGAATCGCGTAAGTCCTTGTCAGCATTGAGGAATCTGGTAAAAATTCCAAAATTCCAGTTTTTCCAAATTGGAACAAAGGAAAATGAAGTTTTCTGATCGTTCAAGCTTAACGGCGAGTGCAAAGCAAAGCGTCATTCTGCACAATGTTTAATCAGTTTTTCACAAAATCACGCTAACCGGCAGGCTATCAAAAACCGCTGGAATTTTGGAATTTTGGAATTTATACATTACTACTACTACTATATATATCTATCTATCTATCTATTTCTTTATTTTTATTACTATTTTTTATTAAACAACCCTCTTTTTACTCCGTTTGTCCTAGCTTTTACCAATTTTCTACGGGTTTATACCTATCCCAACCAAAAATTCCAAAATTCCAGAATCTTGTTCCAAAAAACCAATAATATGTAAGACTATACATATTATCCCCTCCCTCCCCCGTTTTTGCTTATTTTTTAAGCGAAAGTTATCCACAGCCCTAACGTACCACCCCCAAGACCCATACTTTAAAATAGTTACAGCAAACGCTTGACTACAACACAAACTTGACATATAATAGAGTTCTGTTGGGGGTAATCTTATCTATCAAACCCCATCAGGCCCAAGCCCACGACTTACCGTTTCACGGTGCCGTGAAAAATGCAACTAACTGGAAAGTAAACAACGGAAGGAAAAATCATGACAAAACGACTCAAACCCCTCTGCGCCCGATGCGGCGACACATACAGCGCCAAACGCGCCAACGCAGGCTATCACCTATGCCTATTGTGTGGCGAGGAAGCGGCGATGGAGGATCGGCGTTCGTGGTGTGTTATGACACCACACAAGCAAGGCGCTATGTTCTTTACCGCCGAGTCTGCCCCGCATCTTGCCAAGGGCATCAATAACAAGTACACCCCTGTCTGAAACACTAACTCAAGGAAACACCATGGAAACCAACCTAACCCTCACCCAACCCGAACACTTAATTTCCCTGTCCACTTCTTCTTTAATAGTCTCTGTAGACGTGAATGTGTGGACTGCAACCAAGCAGGACAAGGCAATCTCCAACGAGGTTACGCAATCCAAGAACGCCGACGCCGATGCAGGGCGCTTTACCAAAAATCTGCTGTCCAACTCACCTGAACATAAGGCGCTACTTAACTACCGCCAGACGGTCTATAACTGGCTTCAACGCACGACCTACGACTGGGCGGGTTCTATGCGTGTTCTACCGACATTCAACCTTGAGAAGTTCAAGAAAGAATACGAGACGCATGAGAAAACATTCGACGACTTGCTGAATAAGTTTCTCGCGGCATACCCCTCGCTGATCTCTGACGCCGCCTTCAAGCAAGGCGATATGTTTAATCGTTCAGAGTACCCTGATGTAGTAGATGTTCGCTCCAAGTTCCGCATGAAACTGCATGTGAGCCAAGTCCCATCAAACGATTTCCGGTCAGGAGGAATTGCCCAAGCACTGGCTGATGATCTGAAACAACATTACGAGAAGCAGGTATCAGATATGGTGAACGACATCATGACTGATGCCGCTGAGCGATTCGTAGAGATCGCCGAGCGCCTTAAGAATTCATGTGCTGAGTCTGAGCCAGACGAAGATGGCAAGGTCAAGCGCAAGAAGATATATGACACAACAGTTAACCAAGCAAAGGAGATATGCGAGACGCTGAAAAACTTTAACTTGACAAATAACGCCGCACTCAACACAGCTATACACGACCTGTCGTTTGCCTTGGATGGCGTCGGAGTTGAGCAGCTACGCGAGAGTTCTTACACTCGCAAGGAAGTTCACGACAGTATTGACTCAATGCTGACCAAGTTCAAACCACTAACCGCGTACTGAAACCGGCAATAACTCCGGCCAAACAGATTCACAACCATTAAGAAAGTAATTAAGGAACTATCATGTCTAAAGTAAATTTCACCCTTTCCGTGTCTATCGAAGAAGCCAAGACCGCGATCAAGACTGTGGGCAAACACATCACCCCAATCATTGTCGGTCAGCCGGGCATTGGCAAGTCATCCATCCTCAAGATGCTCGAAGCTGAGATGGGCGACAGTTATGACTATATCTACGTTGATTGTCCGGTCAAGGACATGATGGACGTTGCGGCATCCATCCCCAACCACGATACGCGCTCTCTTGAATACTATGTGTCATCCCTGTTCAAGCTGGACAACAGCAAGCCCAAGGTAATCATGCTCGACGAGTTTATGAAAGCCCCCAAACTACTCCAGATTATCTTTACTCGGATGATTCTTGAGAGAACGGTGGGCGATATCCCCCTTCCGGCGGGTTCTATTGTCTTTGCAACAAGCAATAACGCAACTGACGGAGTTGGTGACGCGATGCTGGGTCACGTCGGCAATCGCGTGTGCAAGATACATATGCGCAACCCTAACGCAGAGGAGTTCAACACTTGGGCAAGTGCTAACGGCATTGCGCGACCCATTCGTGCGTGGGCGGCGATGAATCCAAGAGCGTTCTATTCTTATACCGATGGGGGTCAGGACGACAACCCGTATATTTTCAAGCCAAGTAATACATCACAGCAATGCGTGACTCCCCGGTCATTGGCAAAGTCTTCACCTATCGTTTCAGCCAAGGATGAATTAGGAGAACATCTGATGATGGCGATGCTTGCAGGCACCATCGGTGAGGCGGCGGCGAAGTCTATGGCGGCGTTCATTGCACTGGAAGGCAAGCTCATTATGTTCAAGGACGTGATCAAAGATCCAACCAAGGTGCAAATGCCCGAGGATGTATCTGCCCAAGTGATGATGATGTTTGAAGCTGTCGATTGCATAGAGACTCAGGATGAGCTGAGTAAGTATATGCAGTTCGTGAAGCGGATTCCATCGAGTGAAGTGCAGTCCATCTTCTTCACCATGATCATGCGTGGCAAGCCTCGCATTGCACGATACAACCAAGAGATCATGACTTGGGCGGCTGAGAACCACATCCTGATGTGAGGCGATGATGACGAACGTAGCCAACAAACCATTGACAAGGCAGGAGGAGGTAACAGCCACTGCCCATCGCATGATGTCTATGTACAAGACAAGCAACTACTCACCCGAGGAACGGTCGATAGACCATGCGTTCAGCTACGACAGGAACGACCCGCAGTATCTGTATTGGCTGGATGTTTATTCGGTGATTAGGAAAGCTAGGTACACCCAACTTAAAGGAGAGTAATCATGAGGAAATACGCATGTGAGTGCGGTAGCACACGCTACTACGAGACCGTGACCATTCACAGAGAAGCACTGTGGGAGGTGGACTGTGATGGCAACATCTTAGATATCCACGACGAGGAGGGTGACGCTGGTGAGCAAGTTACCAGCGTAATCTGCGCTGGGTGTAACAAAGTATTGAAGTGGGAGGGAGATGAAGATGTTTAGTAGAGCCCAAATAGTTGAAAGAGTAATCCTGCTTATAGCAGTGATTTTTATTTGTTTAGATGTTTTGTACTGGAGGACTTAATCATGTTAACGGAAGAGCAAAGAGTAAAGAAAGGTCACATTGCGCTAATGAAACATCCAGAGACAGCACTCTGGGCGGGCGTAATGATGATGGGCACAACTGAAATCGTCGATAACGATCAAATGACCGCATACACCGATGGCGTAAACAAACGCTACGGCAGAAAGTTCCTCAAGGAAGTATGCAAAGAGCAAGCCGAGGTCAATGGTCTGATCTTGCACGAGAACCTGCATATTGGACTGCGGCACATGATCCACAGCCTTGATCTGTTCAAGGAGAACGCGAAGCTGGCGAATATCGCCGCTGACTATGTGGTCAATGACATGATCGTGTCTCTGAAAGATAAGAACATAGCCAAGCTGCCTGAAGGCGGGTGCTACGACCCCAAGTATCACAACATGAATATGCGTGAGGTCTATCGTCTATTAAAAGATGATGAGGAGAACGGAGGTAGTGAGTCAGGGGAGGGTGAAACGCAAGGTCAAGGCGGTGGCGGTAACGGTGACTATAAGTTCGATGAGCACGACTTCTCAAGCTCTAAGAGCATGACGCCTGAACAAGCCAAAGAGATGGACGCACGGATTGATCGGGCTATCCGCGAAGGCGCATTACTAGCTGGACGTTTGGGTATCGACTTGCCACGCGCTGTGACTGATTTGCTGGAGCCGAAAGTTGATTGGCGTGCGGCTTTACGAGAGTTTGTTACTGCATCGTGCAGGGGCAAGGATGAATATACATGGCGAAAGTTCAATCGCCGCCTTGTCGCCAATGATATGTATCTGCCAACGGTGGAGGACGAGACTATCGGTGAGGTAGTGGTGGCTATTGATACATCGGGTTCGATTGGTCAGAAGCAACTCAACGAGTTCGCCACAGAACTGGTGTCAATCTGCGAAACAGTGTCGCCCGACGCTGTGCGCGTTCTGTGGTGGGACACGATGGTTCATGGTGAACAACTCTTTACTGATGACTTTGCAAGCATTGGCAAAATGCTCAAGCCCAAGGGTGGCGGAGGCACTAGAGTTTCATGTGTCAGTGAATACATAAACAGCAAGAAGATCAACGCTGAAGCTGTGTTGGTGTTCACCGATGGCTATCTGGAGAGTGATGTTAAGTGGGGCGTAAGCGCTCCGACATTGTGGTTGGTGACGGAGAACAAAGATTGGACTCCGCCATCTGGCAAAAAAGTATTTATGGAGAAATGAAATGAAAACTTATGAAGTGGAATTGAAAAGAGAAAGCTGGATTACATATGTCATTGAGGCTGACTCTCCCGAACAGGCAGAAGAAAAAGCGTGGGATGAGTTGGAGAAAGATGGAATGGACACTGGCCACGCAAATTGGTTGGTAGAAAGTATAGAGGAGATGAAATGAGCTTTTATGATATTCGTCGTGTTACATATGACAGATTACAACACATTACCAATGTTTATTCCCCATACAGAGGTAGCACGAATGCCTACCAATTAGGTGATAGGCGTTACTCTGCGCGGCATTTCCGCAAAGAAAAGGATGGGGCATTCTCTATCTGGTATTCGGACAGAGAAACAATAGACAATAAATACGGGATGGTTAACCAGAATTCCCCCACGTATACAGAAAGCGTTGACTATTATGACCGAGGTAGGTTAGGCGTTGTGCATCCTGACAACACATTTGAGTTTGTGGGTGGGTGGAACGCTCAAGGCTCCAACATGTTACTGTGCCACGCCTTGGATGTGTGGCTCCACAATGACAACTCAAAAGGCGGATTGGTCTATTCTGTGTCAAATTCTGCCGAGGGAACAAAAGTCTATCCTGTATTCAAGGGGCTGAAGATAGATCTGTCCACTCGCAAACCCGTAACGCCATACAAAGTGTTTCTGCCTGTCGTGAAACGTAAAATTGCTGGCGCAATCATGGCGGAGTACGATGAGTTTAGGAAGACTTTTCCAACCATGCTCAAAGCGATGGATAGTGTAGGGATATGGGACGTGTTCTATGACATTTACCTCTATGGAGCATCACGCGGCGATGGTGGGTGGCGTGAACTTGATTCTGTTGACGTTAAAAAGTTCATTGACGAGAAAAAATACGTAGATGCCGCACTCATGTTCGCTACAGTTTTTGGTGGCAGAAGGTATACGCACCGGCTATGGGAGGTAGACTGGGCACTCAAACAAAACCCTGACTGGGATAGGGAAAAGTTCTTGCAATCGAAACAAGGTAGGGATACACTACCCTCCCACTTTGTAGATTCAGTCGTTGCATCTTTTTCAAAGTTCCGCAAGGAAATCCTCAAGGCGCACCGAGATGCGTTTGATTACGAAGAGGTTCCGATAGGTAGCGTTCCATCATCACAGTGGGGCTTGCAAATTCGTGTAAACGATGAGCTTGTTCAGCGCCTGTAATTTAGTTTTATTTAGTTTTATTTAGTAGGAGTTCATCATGGATATCGTTTCTTCTTATGCAACCATAGATACAGACACGTTAACAAAATTTAACTCTGCGTCTACCCATTCGTCGCCGGTGCTGTACGAACTACGTAAATTGTCACAAGAATTGTGCTCAGTCTTTGGTCTCAAAGTAGAACAGATTGAGAGCATAGATAAATCTATTCCGGAATGCTATTTAGTATTTGCAGACAGCGGTCTTAGAGCCGCTAGATGTTGGGCACAACATATTGGATTCGACAAAGGGATACCCCTATTTCGCTACTTCTTTAGTGCAGAAACTATCAAGAAAGAAAAAGCTAGCGCGTTTTCTGCACGCGACACTAGGGACTCTACAAAAATACAATCTCTAATCCGCGCTATTCGTAAAAACGACGAAGAACCATCTCTAGAAGCATTTATCTCAAATGCTAGAGGATCTCTTAATTATGCATTTGATAGCATCGGTGGTCACATACGCTCTCGTGTCCCTCGTCTTGAGTTGCCAGACGCTTTAGCTTTTTCATGCTTAAAATCCATATTAGGCATTGACAATTTTGCCGAAACCGTCTATCTTTCGCAACTCCAAGACAAGTACGAAGAGTACATAAAAAAATTGGCGGCTGTTGAAGCAGCTAACGTTGATGCCTCACGGTATGCTAAAGGAATGTGGATCGTAGGTGTTATGACAAACTACGCTGGCTATAGCTCTGAAACAAAGACTGACTATTATGTTCTCGGTGAAGCTACTAACATTTTAGATCCTGGAAGGAATCGAGAGTGGAAGTTTCACGCCCCCCTGAAACGCTACAACAAACTTTCAGACTCGCCGATTGCGCCTACAGCTCTTATGATTAACACATACATGCAGACGCTTCCTACTTTTACAAAAACAAATGATCTCGGTGTACCGCGTGGTGATAAACACTATCCAGAGATAGACATTGCTGTTGGACACACAAACAGCAAAGAATTCTGGGTTCTTATTCCCAAGCACGGGTCATAGTGAATGACATACAACGATCCGTATGTGCCAGTCATGCACTCTGATTGGACAGACCATTGGCGCGTGCCATTGTGGATTGAAGGTGACACCTATAGATTGTGTCTGGGTAGAAGTCTGTATAGGTATTACACAGAAGAGACACTACCCAAACAGTTAGGCACTATTCTTGGGATGATAAACGCGTTCCCATCAAACGATGTCCCTATCTGGGAAGTTGATCCTACTAATGCTTACATCAACAAACAAGACCCGAAGCTACACACTATTGGGTGGCGAGTCAGTAGGTATCTGTATATCCTTATCCTTAACAAAGACCTAATGGAGGAACTGGTTTATGGCTAAAACCCCCGAAGGAAAAGTCAAAGACAAGGTAAAAGAAATACTTGCCACACTTGGCGCGTACTACGTGATGCCGCAAACCGGAGGGTTTGGTAATTCAGGGGCACCTGACATTCTATGTTGTCTTAATGGTTACTTCATTGGGATTGAGTGCAAAGCCAAAGGTGGCAGGGTAACACGGCTTCAGCAATCTCATTTAGACGAAATAGAACTGCGCGGCGGTATAGCTCTTGTCATTGATGAGCACAGTCTTTCTATTCTTAAACAACTTTTAACGGAGAAGACAAAATGAAAAAAGAACTTCCATACCACACCGGCAAGGTGGCAATCGGGGTCAATTACGAGCCACCAAAGAAGAATTACATGAGCCACGAAGAGGAGTTCTGGCAATCCATAATTCTTGGTGAGCGCCAGATAGAGCAATACCTCCTGCGTATTTGCTATCTCATGGGCGCAGTGGCGTTTGTTGTAATGCTAGTCTTATGGATGACACTAAAATGAAATCCAAAACCCCTGAGCCGCTGTATCAGCAGACTGTTCCCATCGAAGACCGAGGCAAGGTGGTGGCAAGCAAATACTACCGAGTTAACCAGAACATGGATGGGTTAGGGCATAGCAGACACCCATACCTGCTTGAGTGCAACATACGGATTGACTTTGGTAAGG